>ODAK010001873.1_pt1 | contig 22468 bp, 24 predicted proteins | sample 1539591 | NCBI WGS metagenome assembly ODAK01 (sample SAMEA3539303, study PRJEB22396) | soil metagenome | biome: tundra; feature: field; material: soil | place: USA | collected 2010-05 | depth 0.15 m | reverse complement strand
TCGCCTTCGGGACCGCATCCGTGAAGACACCGACGCCGGCCTCGAAGATCGCGATTACGAAATTCTGAACATGATGGCTGAGGGCATCCGCCCCATTCTCGACAGGCTCGAAGAGATAGAAGGACGCGTCGGCGAAATGGAAACCGGTGATGTGCCCGTTCCCGGAAATGTGCGCGGCTGGCTCAACAGTGAAATCGCCGACACCCTGAGTGACAATCGGTCCGGCACGAACGATCTGGCGCTCGGCAGATCGCTGGGCGATCTCGAAGCTCGCCTGCCGCAGTTGATTGAAGAAGCCGTCACGGCGCGCTTCCATAATATGGCGAGCAAGCTCCAGCAGGAGATCGAGGAAACACACGTCCGCACCCTCGAGACTTTCGTCAAGAATATCCAGGTCAAACTGGTGCAACGTGTCTCCGCCCTCGAAAACGACATGTCGAAGCAGGCTCAGGCGATGCATCAGCTGCAGGAATATTCGCAGCGCACCGAAGACAACCTAAGCCGCCTGATTTCCGGCGTCGACAAACTCGCGCAGGACCTCCCGAGGCGCCTGGCTGCTCCGGCCGAACCTCTTCCTTCGCTCGACGCTGAAATCACGGAAGTGAAGAAGCCGTCGTCCCGTCGATCTTCCCGCTCGGCACCGTCCGGTACCAGGACGTCCAGCACCAAAAAGATAAAAATATTCTGGGCCTCGGTGGCCGCAATCGTCTTGATTGCTGTAGCCGTAATCTTCTGGCCGGCGCACAACCCATCCGAGTCGCAGCCTGGCCAGGTTTCGGCCAACGGCGCCTCAAATTCGGTTGCCCCTGCCAAGCCGCCCAAGCCTCCGCCCGCGGGCTCTGATACAAAAACCCGTTTGCAGGCAGCCGCCGATTACACTGACCGCAAAGATTACAGCATGGCGGAAGACATCTACAAACAGGTGCTGAAAGACGAGCCCAACAACGTCGATGCCATGAAAGCGCTCGCCAGCGTGCTGTATCGCGAAGACAAAATCGAGGAGAGCGCCGCGATTCTCGATAAATTACCCAAAACAAATTGACCGAAGCCGCGATTCGAGGTACTGAATCGCTCAGTGGGTGTCGGTTCGCATCAGAATCGGCGCATGCTCTTTCCATCGCCGGGAGCTCCGGGCCAAGCCTCACAGAACCCGGATATTGAGCTTGGAAAATTACCGGACAACCAGCCTGAGAAACCGCGGAATTGGTGGCAGCGAACTTTTACTCCCCACCGTCTCGCGATCGCCGGGGGCGTTGTCGGCGGTGTGATCATTCTTGCCGCAATCATCCTCGGCATTTCATACCGCAAGTATTCCAGACTGATCGATGCGCGTCTCGCCGATGGCCCCTTTCGCGATTCAGTGAACATCTACGCGTCGCCATTGGTCCTGTCCGTTGGGGATGAAACGACAGCGGCGGGACTCGAAGCCGAGCTCCAGACTGCTGGTTACGACCGCAAGGCCGCTGCCGCGAGCTCTTCTTACAAAGAGCTGTCCGATGGCGTGGAAATTCTGCCCGGCGGAGCATCGGCTCCCGCGATCCGCGTCTACATCGCGAAGGACCAGATCGCACGTCTCGTCGCCGGCGGCAAGGATGTTAAACAGACTACGCTCGGGTCTCCCCTGATCACAACACTTTCCTCGCACGATTCCAGCGGAACCAGCAAAGAGCCGAAGAACGAAGAGCGCCTCATGGTGACCTTCGCAGCCATACCGCCCGTTCTGGTGCAGGCCATCGTTTCGGCCGAAGACAAGAGATTCTTCAAACACAAAGGTCTGGACATGCGCCGCGTCCTGAAGGCCGCCTACGTTGACGTGAAAGACCGGCGCAAAGCGGAAGGCGCTTCCACTCTGACGATGCAGCTGGTGCGCGGACTCTGGCTGGAGCCGGACAAACTCTGGATGCGCAAAGTCGCCGAAGCCATGATGACGGTTCATCTGGAACGTGAATGGTCCAAGGAAAAGATTTTCGAGACTTACGTCAATCAGGTTTATCTCGGCAGGCAGGCGGCTTACAGCATCCACGGTTTCGGCGAAGGCTCGCGGCTCTTCTTCGGCAAAGAGCTGCGTGACGTCAATCTTCCCGAAGCCGCGATGCTCGCCGGTCTTGTCCAGCGGCCCAGCTACTTCAATCCGTTCCGCAATCCCAACCGTGCCAAAGAGCGACGCGATCTGGTGCTGCGCATGATGATGGAGAACAAGTACATCACGCACGATCGGTATGAAAGCGCCGTGAACACGCCGGTGCGAGTGGCGAGTGACGCGCTGGTTGAAGCGCGCGCCCCCTGGTTTCTCGATCTCGTCAACAACGAACTGCAGAACCGCGAGTCCGAAGAAGACGACGCGGCACGCAGTGTCTATACGACCATCGACCTCAATCTGCAGCATGCCGCCGAAGAGGCGGTGAGCGTAGCCGCGAAGGAAGTCGACAAACTCGCGGCCGCTCGTCGTGGCAAAGGCCCAGTCAAACCAGGCGGCGACAAACCAGGCGGCGACAAACCAGGCGGCGATAAACCGGAAATCGCGCTCATCGCGCTCGACCCGCATACCGGCGAAATTAAGGCGCTGGTGGGTGGCCGCGACTACGCCCGCAGCCAGTTGAACAGAGTGCTTTCCCTGCGGCCTCCGGGTTCCGTGTTCAAGCCGTTCGTATACGCGGCCGCGCTCAATACCGCAATCTCGGGCGGCGAGACCGTTTACACACCCGCTACCACGGTCGACGACACTCCCATGAAATTCTGGTTCAACGGCAAGTCTTATGAGCCAGGCAACTTCAAAGGTGAAATCTTCGGCACTCTCACGCTGCGCGACGCGCTCGCGAAATCCGACAACGTCGCCGCCGTGAAAGTAGCCCAGGGCGTCGGCTATCAGAACGTCGTCCAGATGGCGCGACGCGCTGGTTTGAACGATCAGATCGCAGCAACTCCGGCGGTCGCCCTTGGTGCTTATCAGGTCACTCCGCTCGAAATGGCCGGAGCCTGGACAGTCTTCGCCAACGGCGGCATGTGGGTGCAGCCCCAGGCGATCGCGAGCTACCGCGACGGCGCCGGCGCCGTCATTGAAGGTGCGAGCCCCGTATCCCGGCAGGCCCTTGACCCCCGCGTGAACTGGCTGATGGTCAGCATGCTGCAGGAAGTAATGCGCAGCGGTACCGCCGCCGGCGTTCGGTCGCGCGGTTTCACTCTGCCTGCCGGAGGCAAGACAGGCACCTCGCACGATGGCTGGTTCGCCGGTTTCACATCCCAGTTGCTCTGCATCGTGTGGGTCGGCTATGACGATTATCGCGAACTGAATCTCGAAGGCGCGAAATCCGCTTTGCCCGTATGGACGGAATTCATGAAACGCGCCACGCATCTGGGCGCTTACCGCAACGCCAAAGACTTCCCGATGCCGCAAGGCATCGAATCGGCGAAGATCTGCCTCGACAGCGGCAAACTCGCGGGCGACCAATGCCCGCGCACTCGCAACGAGTATTTCATCGCGGGCAGCGAACCGGAAAAATGCGATCTCCACTCCGCCCCCGCTCTTGTACCCGACACGACGGCGGCCTTAACAACCACGCTGCCCCAGGCCCAGTAGCTTTTTTCGCGGTATACGATGGTCGCGTGTCCTCTCCACTGCCCCGCCTGCGCGCGGATCTAGACTTCATGCCCTCTCCGGTCGAGGACAGACCGGGGCTTCTGATCCGCGATTCGTTCCGCTACTCCGATAACGTTCTGATCATTCCACCGCCGTTGGTGCAGTGCCTCACCTGCTTCGACGGACAGCAGACTGCGCTCGATTTGCGCGCCATGCTGGTAGAAACCACGGGCGAACTGCAGGTCGGCGACCTGGAAACCCAGCTCGTCGAAATCCTCACCCGCAGCGGATTTCTCGAAGAAGAAACCTTCCTCGCGATGAAAGAGCAGCGACAGCGGGAGTTCGCCGCGGCAGACGTCCGCACTCCTTCCCACGCAGGTTCGGCCTATCCCGAGGATCGCGAGGAACTCCGCCAGACCATGGATCGCTGGATGGAACCAGCTTCCACCAGCGGCCCGCGCAGTGGATTGATCGGCATCGCCGCGCCGCACGTCAGCCCGGAAGGCGGGTACGAGTCCTATCGCGCTGCTTACAGTCTGCTCGACCCGGAATATAAGGACCGCACCTTTGTCATCCTCGGAACTTCGCACTACGGCGCCTCGGAACGCTTCGGCCTGACGCGTAAGCCTTACGTCACGCCCTGGGGCGCATCACGTACCGACGTGGCTCTCGTCGATGAGCTGACTCGCCGCGCACCCGCAGCGATCGGCACAGAAGACTATTGCCACGCCGTCGAACACTCCATCGAATTCCAGATCTTGTTCCTGCAATCGATCTTCGGCCCGGACATCAATGTGTTGCCCATTCTGTGTGGGTCCTACGCGCAGAGCATCTATCGTGGCGGCAAGCCGGAGGCGAGCGAAGCGGTGAACTGCTTTCTCGGCACGCTCGGCGAGATCGCGGCGCGCGAAGCCAACCGCCTGTTCTGGGTGCTCGGCATCGATATGGCCCATATGGGGCAGCGTTACGGTGACGACTTCACCGCGCTCGCCGAAGAAAACGAAATGCTCGCTGTCGGCGGCCGCGACCGCCAGCGCATGGACCGCATGATCGCCGGCGACGCCCAGGGTTTTTGGGAACTCGTGCAGGAAAATCACGACGATCTTAAATGGTGCGGCTCGTCGCCCGTCTATACATTCTTAAAGATAATGCCGCAGGCGCGCGGCGAACTGCGGAAGTACGAACAATGGAACATCGACCCGCAAAGCGTAGTCAGCTTCGCCGGCATGTCCTTCCGCTGAGCTGGAACCTCAACCAGCTGAACAGGAAGTCCTGATGCAATTCAGGTGGGGCGGGCCCCCCGGCCTGCGGCCGACGCCCCCGTCGGCCTCTTCTCTACCCCAGAATCCGCTCTAAAATCTCCGGAATCTCAAACACCGCCCGGTTCTCCTGCCGCTTCACATGCTTCACAAACTCACAGCGGGTCGCTGAATCCAGCATCCGCCCCACCGCGCCCGTAATCTCTTTCTTGAAATTCCGCAGCGAAATTCCGACCTTCTGCTCTTCCACCCAGTCCGCGTTGTAGCGCTCCTGCGGCAGCGTCCAGTGATTGCGTTCGATAATCACTGGCAGCCCCATTGCCACCGCTTCACTGATACTCCCCGGCCCGGGCTTCCCGATGAAGAAGTCAGCCAGCCGCATGAGCCGCGGCACTTCCTTCGTGAACCCTTCCACGTGCATGGTGATCGTCCGCGGCATCGCCCGCATCGCCGCTTCCAGCTTTCTGCTTTTCCCGCACACCGCGATGATCTGCACATCGAGCCCGCTCGCGTCGAGCTGTCGCGCGATCTGCAGCATCGCCGCCGACCCCTCGCCTCCGAACATCATCAGCGCTGTCGGCCGTACCGGATCCAGCCCCAGCGCCGCGCGATCCGGCCCGCGATCCACCGTCACCGGCTCGTAATACTTCGGATTCAGAATCATGCCCGACGTGCGAAACACACGGTCTGGTGAATGCCCCAGCCCCATCGCCTGTTGATACGCGTGTTCGGTCCCGCAGATCAGATATTGAGGCTGCCGTTCGATCCAGAAGTGCGGCGGATAATCCGCCATGTCCGTCAGAATCGTTACGAGCGGGACTTTCGGCATCACCTGCTGAATCGCCGCATACAGCGCGCGATTGAAATTCGGAATCACCGAAACTACCATGTCCGGCTGTTTCGCACGCCAGTAATTCGAGAGCAGACTGACCTGCTTCGAATGCAGCAGGCGAATCACACCGTGCATGCCCTTCATCAGCGCGGGCGAGCCCACCGTCCAGCCCTTCCGCAGCAGCAGATTGTAAAGGTCCTGCAGCCGGATCCCCGTCAGCTTGCGAAATACGTCCATCTCATCGAGCAGTTCCTGGAGATTCATCAGCTGCATATCCCAGGGGTGTCCTTCGCGGCGCACGATTTCGGTCAGCGCATTCGCGGCGCTGCGGTGGCCACCACCTGCGTCGAAGAACACCAGCTCAACGGTTTTCACTGCTTCCGATTCTTGCACGCATTGCCCTGTTTTCCGTCGAATTGTAACCGTACAATTGAAGGCAGGACTATGATCCGGCTGATCACAGCAAGCGACCGCAGGATTATGCGCCGGATAAACCGCTGGGAAGCCCCCCACTGGATCCGCAAATGGATGCTGTTCGCCTCAAAGGGCGGCGATGGCTGGCTGTGGAGCGTGATCGGCGTAATCCTCTATCTCTTCGGCGGCCCGCGCCGTCTCGCCGCGCTGTCGGCCGGCTTCGAATCGGTCGGCGTTGCCCAGGTCACGTTCTTTATCGTGAAGCGCGTCATCGGGCGTGAACGCCCCTGCGCAACCGAGCCCCATTGCTGGTCCGTCATGCTGCCGCGCGATCGGTTTTCGTTTCCTTCCGGCCACACCATGACCGCCTTTGCGATCGCTTTCTCGCTTGGCCTCTACTACCCCGCGCTCCTGCTCGGTCTCGTATTCTGCGCCGCAAGCGTCGGAGCTTCGCGCGTCATCCTCGGGCTGCATTACGTGAGTGACGTGGGGGTCGGCGCGCTGATCGGCACCGCCATCGGCGTGGCCGCATTCAACTGGGGTCCGCCGTTTTTATGAAAACAGGAATCGTTCTTGCAATTCTGCTTTCCGGCGCCCTCTACGCCGGCGAAAAGAAAACGCCACAGGGGCAGGGCGACGATGACAGCGTGTCGGTTCACGCGTCCGTCCTCAGTCCCGAGCAGTTGAAAGACGTGGTCGGCTCCGACTTCGACAACAATTACATCGTGCTCGACGTGCAGATCACGCCCAAAGGCGGGAAGCCCTACCTTGTGCATCTTGACGATTTCATCCTGCGCTCTGAACAGTCCGGCGAGCACAGCGGCCCGTTCCTGAGCCCCGGCCAGATCGCGGGCGCGGGCGCGCTCGTCCTGGAACGCAAGTACAACGACAGAACGGGTCCTGATTCCCCGCGCACCATCGCCAGTTCCAAGGTCGAAATGAAGAACGACGAAAAGGCGAACCCAGCCCTCGATGCTCTGAAGAAACAAATGCTGCAGGAAAAAACGGTCACCGAACCGGTCTCCGGCCTCCTTTTCTTCCCCTTGAGCAAAGAAAAGCCCAAAAACCTGATCCTCAGTTACAAGACGCCGACCAGCCACCTTCGCCTGAGCTTTAAGTAATGCAGGTTTCCGATCTCGATACTCCGGCCCTGATCGTCGACCTCGACATCATGGAGCGAAATCTGCGCCGCGTCGCGGATTATTGCGACGAACACAACCTGCGCCTGCGACCGCACACAAAAACTCACAAGTCGACCTTCCTCGCCCGTCAGCAACTCGCGCTCGGAGCCGTCGGCCTTACTGTCGCGAAAGTGGGCGAAGCGGAAGTCATGCTCGGCGCGCACCCGAAGGATCTTCTCGTCGCGTTCCCTGTCGTCGGCGAGTCGAAGCTGCGGCGTCTCGCGGAAATCGCGCGCATCACGCAGGTCACTGTTGCGCTGGACAGCCTCCCCGCGGCGGCGCATCTCTCGCAAGCCGCCGTCACCGCTGGCATCGAATTCGGCGTCCTCATCGAAATGGATGTGGGCCTCGGACGCGTAGGCGTGCTCCCGTCTGAAGCGCTCGATCTGGCGCGCGCGGTTGCCGCTCTCCCGAACATCAAACTGCGCGGCCTGACCTTCTATCCGGGTCACATCCGCGAGCAAAACTCCCAACTCATAGCTGAATTAAGTTCGACGATTGAATCGGTTCGCAACGAATTCGAGCGCGCCGGCATGACCCCGGAAATCGTCAGCGGCGGCTCCACGCCTCTGCTGTTCCGCTCGCACGAAATCGCGGGCCTCAATGAAATCCGCCCCGGCACATATCTCTTCAACGATATGAATACCGTCGGCAGCGGCGGCTGCGCGCTCGAAGACTGCGCGGCGTCGATGCTGGTCACCGTTGTCTCGCAAACTAACGGGACCCGCATGATCGTCGATGGCGGCTCCAAAACCTTCTCCTCCGACCGAGACTCCTCCGGCGGCGCCACCTTCGGCCGCGTAGTCGACGCCCCCGAAGCCGCCTTCCACAAAATGAACGAAGAGCACGGGTTCATCGATCTTCGCGGCGCGGGCCGCCGGTTCGAGATCGGCCAGAAGACGCGCATCATTCCGAACCACATCTGCGTCGCCGTCAATCTCCACGAATTCGTCTACGGTGTGCGCGGCGACACAGTCGAAGAGGTCTGGAAAGTGGAAGCGCGCGGCAAGCTGCAATAATTCGCTCATGTTCTCTTTGCAGGGCAAGGCCGCTCTTGTCACAGGCTCGGGCCGCGGCATCGGTTTCGCCATCGCCCGTCAGCTCGCGGACGCGGGCGCGAGAGTGATGCTCAATGATCTCGATGCCGCGCCGCTCGTCGAAGCCGCTGCTTCGATCCCCGGTTCGTCCCACCTTGCGGGCGATCTGACGAATCCCAAATTCCCGCAAGAACTCGTCGACCGCGCCATCGCCGATCTCGGCGGCCTCGACATCATCGTCAACAACGCCGGCTACACCTGGGACAGCGTCATTCAGAAGACCACAGACGAGCAGTTTCAGGCCATGCTCGATATCCACGTGACCGCGCCGTTCCGTATTCTCCGCGCCGCTGCGGGTTTCATTCGCGACAGCGCGAAACGCGAAGCAGCCGAACAGCGCCGCGTGAGCCGGAAGGTTGTGAACATCACCTCGATCGCGGCCACTGACGGTGGGGCGGGGCAGGCCGGCTACGGTTCCGGCAAAGCGGCCGTCATCGGTCTCACCCGCGTCATGGCCAAAGAGTGGGGCCGCTACAACGTGAACGTGAACGCCGTCGGGTTCGGATTAATCGAAACGCGCTTGATCCAGCCTCTGACCCCCGACTCCAAAATCGAAGTGAAGGGGCACGAAATCCGCGTGGGCGTCCAGCAGGAGTTACTCGACAAAGTGACGGCAGCCAGTCCTCTGGGACGCGCCGGCACCGTCGAAGAAGCCGCCGGCGCCGTCTTATTCTTCTGCTCACCCCTCAGCGATTTCGTAACCGGCGAAGTGCTGATGTGCTCCGGCGGCATGCACTTCTAACGCGCGGTCCGTCGCGACTGTTTGGCTTTTCCGAACCGCGACCAGTTTGTCTTTACAGAGCCGCGACGGCAAGAGAGCGGTTGTTCAGCCAACCGCCTACTCTTTAATCTTGTAATTTCCCGCCGTCCCTTCGCGATAAACACGATGGCACCCGCCGCATGTTCCCTGCACCTTGGTCACACCGGCATTCTGCGTGTCGGGGGTACTCGAAGACGCAATTTCCAGCGCGGCATCGCGGGTAGCCTGCGCCATCTTCACGGCATCGTCCTTCTGCTTCTTCATCCAGAAATCGGCCACATGCTGAAACGTATCAGCCAGTTTGCCGGCTTCCGTCGCGACTTTGGCATTATCGTTCGCCATGATGGCGGCCTTGATCGCACTGATTTGAGGAGGCGTCGATTTCATCCACGCACTGTAGGCGGCGTCATCCTGTGCGCTGACTGCACCCACGCAAATGGTTATCAGAACGAGGAGTCGAAACATGGCCTCATCATATCGCCGGAGCGCTTCGATGCAAATAATAACCGTCCCCGCTTCTCAATTGCATGTACGCGTCGCTACAATGTCGCTACAATTGCGTAGAATGCCCAGGCGTAAGCCCGATCCAATCCCCCAAATCCTTCCGGAGTTCACGAATTTCCAGCTCGAGATCAGACCTTCGAAGATCCATCGCTGGGGCGTCTACGCGGGCGAGAACATCCCCGCGCGGCGCAAGATCATGGAATACACCGGTGAGCGCATCAGCCGTAAGGAGACCCGCCGCCGCAGCGAAGAGCAGGGCCGCATGATCTATCTGTTCACTCTGGACAAATACTGGACGCTCGACGGCGCAGTCGGCGGCAGCGGCGCGCAATACATCAACCACTGCTGCGACCCCAACATCCGGACCGTGATCAGGAAAGGTCATATTTTGTACTACAGCCGCCGCCCCATCCGCAAGGGTGAGGAACTCACCGTCGATTACCACTTCGCGAAAGACATCGATCAAATTCCCTGCAAATGCGGCGCGGCGACATGCCGGGGGACCATAAACCTGAAGTAGCCCGTTCGCACGGCTCCCTTCCGTGCGAAATGCCGTCGCGGAATCATAGCGTGCGCCCGTGAAATCTGCGCCCCGCCAATGTTCATAGGCTATTGGAGGGCCTGTTGAAAGCTCCCAACTTTCGCGAATGGGACCGACTTGGCATGGGTACGGTATCACGGAGCTTGTTTGGTTCCGGCTGAGGTCCTCCTTTCGAATGAACATGTCCACGGCTGTCATATTCTACAGTTGGCCGGACAGCGTTATGACTGTTACTTTGGGCTCGTTTACATCATTTCGAGGACAAGGTCATGACAAGCGTCTCTGCCTCGCGGCCCGTGGCCGGGCTGGCATTATTACTGGCGCTTCCCGCCATTGCCTTCGCGCAGTTCACACAACCGGCAGGCAGCCCCTACACGACAGGAACGAATCCCTCTTCCGTAGCCGTGGGTGATTTCAATCGGGACGGCTATCAGGACATCGTCATAGCGAATCGTGGCTACAGCAACCTGACAATCCTGTTCGGTAATGGCGGCGGAGGCTTTACCCCCGCCCCTTACAGTCCGGTAGCCACAGGCCAAGGGCCGACCTCCGTCGCGGTGGCAGATTTCAACGGCGACGGCCTCCCCGACTTGGTCATTGCCAATGCCGACGGCGGCAGTCTGACTATCCTGCTCGGCAGCAAATTATTAGGCTTCGCCCCTGCCGCAGGCAGCCCTTTCGTGTATCCCGTCAATGCCTCCCCTTGGTTTGTCACCGTCGGCGACTTCAATGGCGACGGCAAGATGGACATCGCCACAGCGGACTCGGGTAGTCACACCGTGACCGTGCTCCTCGGCAATGGCTTGGGAGGCTTCTCCAACGCGCCTGGCAGCCCTGTCGCCATGCCCGGCGGCGGTTATCCCTGGTCTCTCGCGGTGTCGGACTTCAACAAAGACGGAGCGAAAGACCTCGCCGTGGCCAGCCACTACGGGCCAAGTTCTTCGAACAGCGATCTCAACCTGACCGTGCTGCTCGGAGACGGCTCCGGCCGATTTACGACGGCCCTCGGCAGTCCCTTCGCAACCGGCTCTTTCAACAATGGCGTAGTCGCAGGCGATTTCAATGGCGATGGCATTCCCGACCTGGCCGCCGCTGATGGCTCCGTCGATGTGTTTCTCGGTAATGGTTCCGGAGGTTTCTCGCCAGCCACTGGCAGTCCCTACAGCACCGGCCTTCCCAGCTCTTTGATTGCCGCGGATTTCAACGGCGATGGCAACCTGGATCTCGCCACTGCGAACGAATCCAACAGCAATATGACCTTGCTGCAGGGTGATGGCAAGGGCAACTTCACCGTGGCCGGGAGCACGCCCCTGCCGTCCTCCGCTACTTACGTGATGGCAACCGGAGATTTCAATGGCGACGGCAAACCCGACCTCGCAATCGTAAGCACCAACGACAACAATCTCACCATCCTGCTGAACGGTTCGGGCAGTTCCGGCGGAGGCCCGGCGCCTGCTGCGCCCGGCAACTTCAAGGCGGGAGAAAGTTTGGCGCACCCCCAGACCCAGATCAACCTCTACTGGCAGGACAATTCCAACAACGAAGCCGGCTTCGCCATCTTCCGCTCTTTGGATTTCGGCGCAACCTACACCCTGCTCGCCACAGTGGGGGCGAATGTGACTTTCTATGCCGACCAGCGCCTGACTCCGCTCACCGGTTACTACTACTACGTGAAGAGCTTCAACGCCGCTGGCGCGTCCGCCGCTTCCAATCCCGACTGGACCTTCACGGCCGACACCACGGTCACCGCGGGCCCAACCCCCGCAGCCCCGAGCAACGTGCGAGCGGGACAAAGCTCAGTCAACCCCAGCTCGCAGATCAACGTCTACTGGCAGGACAACGCAGTCGACGAGGCGGGTTTCCAGATCTTCCGCTCGACCGATGGCGTGAATTTCACTCAGATCGGTACCGTCCCGGCCAGCGCCACTACTTATATGAACGTCACGGAATACCAGGATGCCGGCCTGCCGTCCAACACCGTTTACTACTACTACGTGAAGGCTTACAACTCGACCGGCGCTTCAGCACCGTCCAACATCGACTGGACCGTAACCGCATACTGAGCTCCGGTTCTCAGCTTCACAGGTCTAAGTTTCGGCTCCCGTCAAATGGCCCTGCGCCCCGAAATCAGTTGGAACACGAGCACAACCACCGCGCAGAGCAGCAGGATATGTACGAATCCGCCGAACGTATACGATGTGACCAGACCCAATAGCCACAGCACCAGCAGAATCACAAAAATTGTCCAGAGCATTTTCTTGTTCTCCTTTAAACAGTCGTTCTGTTTGTCTTAAACAGCAAACTAAGATCCAGACACAGCGGGTCGCCTGCGGAAGCGAGTAAACCCGGTAAGCGCACGAACGAACCAACTCGGTTTTCTGGCGCACTGGCGTACTTCGACCACTGGTAGTCAGCCTGCTTGCGCGAATACGCGCAGTTCATCCGCAGAGTGGTGGATGCACTTCAGAAACAGGATCTCTTGCGGGCGCGCAGGGCTGATAATAGACGGCATCGCCCTTGCAACAGGCAGGGTAGTCGCCCGAAGTTACCGCGAGCAAAACCGGTCGACTGGAACACAGGAGAATCGCAAATGCGTCAGACACTCGTAACACTTTTGGCAATCGCCGGTTCGATCGGCAGCGCCTCTTTCGCGACCGAAAGAGAAACTAAGGTCGATGACAGACTGGATGCTTCGGCCGACACCCTCACCGATATGATGAGGGCCTCCGACAGAGGCATCCCGCAGGAGTTGCTCGATAAAGCAAAATGCGTGGTTGTCGTGCCGGGCATGAAGAAGGCCGGCTTCATTTTTGGCGCCAAGTATGGCCGCGGGTTCGCGGTATGCCGTCGTTCAGGCGGTTCGGGCTGGAGCGCTCCCGCCTCGATGCGGGTCGAAGGTGGGAGTGTGGGATTTCAGATTGGCGCTTCGGAGACGGACGTTGTGTTGCTCGTCATGAACGATGGCGGAATGAAGCACCTCTTATCCGACAAATTTACGCTCGGGGGGGAAGCGTCAGCGGCGGCGGGTCCGGTTGGCCGCAACGCGACCGCTCAGACGGACGCGCAGCTGAACGCCGAAATGCTGTCGTATTCCCGTTCGCGCGGGCTGTTCGCCGGCATCTCGCTCGAAGGTGCGACGCTGCGCCCGGACGAGGAAGCCAACCGCGAACTCTACGCTCGTGACGCCAGGAATCGTGAGATCCTGACCGGCAATTTCAAGACTCCGGCTTCCGCGGGAAAGTTTGAAAGGGCATTGCATCGGGAATCGCCCCACCGCGACCGATAGCGGCGGCCTGGCGTAACGAGGGAACCATGCCCGACGCAAACGAGAAAGCCGCGCACGCGGCGCACCGAAAAGCTGCTGAGCAGCACGAACTGGCGGCAAAGGAACATCGGACTGCCGCTGAACACAACGAAAAAGGAGACGAGACACAGGCCAGTTGGCATTCTCAACGAGCACTGGAACACTCGGATCATGCTTACAGGCTCGCAAAGGAAGCCCACAGCAAGTCAGGGCAGATGGAGAAGCCTTGAATCATGGCCAAATGTAATAAGAATGGATCGCAGGAAGCGAACCCCCGGCGCGCCAACGAATCACATGAGGTCGCAGCACAGCACGGAAAACACCATCACCCGAGGGGACACGACCATTCCCCGCAACAGCCTGAACATTGTCAGGCGACTGCGGCCTCATTTGGGCATGACGAAACCGCATTCCTGGCGCATGAACTCTGGAAAGCCAGAGGCTGCCCGTCGGGGTCGCCCGACGAAGACCGGTTCTGTGCCGCAAGAGAGTTGCTGTCCCGTGCTGACGGGCATTGAGCACGGGTTCGCGCGGGTCTTCAATCCGCATCGTCCTGATCGCGTCAAATATCCCGGCGCGAGATCTTCAACTTCCGCATCAGGCCGTTTAATGTCGTGCGTGGCACGGCAAGCCTGGTAGCGGCAGCACTGACCACACCACCAGTCTCCCGGAGAACGCGGATGATATGTGCACGTTCCACTTCCGCGAGAGTGACGGCCGCCACGGACGCTGGCCCCGGTTCAGCGTGTTCCGACGAATCCTGCAGGTATGGCGGGAGGTCCTGCGCGTCGATCGTATTGCCGGCGGTCATCATGGCGGCATGTCCAATGACGTTCTCCAGTTCCCGCACATTGCCCGGCCACGAATGCCGCGAAAGCCGGAGTTGCGCCCGATGTGTTATCCCGCGCAGCTCTTTCTTATACTGCAAGGCAAACCGATTCACGAAATGGCGCTGGAGCAGGGGCAGATCCTCCTGGCGCTCAGCCAGTCGCGGCGCGTGTATTTCCACCATGGAGAGACGGTAATATAAATCCTCCCGAAAACGCTTCTCGTCGACCGCGGCCCGAAGGTCAAGATTGGTAGCGGCAACGACGCGAACATTTACTTTACGGGCACTCAGCGCTCCCACGCGCTGCACTTCCTGGTTCTGGAGCACCCGGAGGAGCTTGGCCTGCGTGCCGAGCGGCATGTCCCCGATCTCATCCAGAAACAGCGTGCCTCCATCGGCGTGCTCGAACAGTCCCGGCTTGTCGTATGCGGCCCCGGTGAAGGCACCCTTCGCGTGGCCAAACAGTTCGCTCTCGAACAGCCCCTCCACAATGGCCGAGCAGTTGAGCACAACGTAGCGGCCGGAAACCGCCGGGCTTAGCTTGTGGAGCGCCTGGGCGACCAGGTCTTTTCCGGTCCCGGTCTCGCCAGTGATCAGCACTGCCCGGTAATGCGGGGCCACGCGCCGGATGCGCCAGAACATTTCCCACATCTGCGGGCTGCGGCCGATGATGCCTTCGAACTCCGAGTGGGTTCGCAACTCGTCCTCAAGCTCCAGCGCACGTTGCCGCTTCCTGACTTCGGCCACAAGCCCGCGAATTCGCTCGCGCAGCGGCCCGATCGAGACCGGCTTTATAAGGTAATCGCTTGCCCCCTTCCTGACTGCCTCAACGGCGGATTCCGCTGAATAGTGCGCCGACATGAGGATCACATCCGTAGCGGGATCGACTTCCATGATCCGCTCCAATACCTCCAGCCCATTCATGCGCGGCATCATCAAATCGGTGAGCACGATCTGTGGGCGCCGATTGCGAAACAAGCGCAATCCCTCTTCAGGGTCGAACGCTGTAAGAATCTCGAGGCCCGGCTGGGCCACCGCGTCCGATACCAATTCCACGCTGGCTGGATTGTCGTCGATGACGAGCAGAGTAATAGCCGCCCGAGGGTCGCCTGACAGGGCGGCCTTAGCGGCGGCCGGCATAAGAGAGTTCCTCCCCCAGCAGACGCTCCACCTCGCCTCGCAGGGCATTCAAGCTGATGGGCTTTGCCAGATAACTTGTGAAACCCGCGGACAATGCCCGCTCACGGTCACCCTGCATGGCGCTGGCAGTGAGCGCAATGATCGGCGTTGAGGCAAACTTCTCTTCGCCTCGGAGCTCCCGAAAGGCTCCAAAGCCGTCGAGTACGGGCATGTGCAGGTCGAGGATGATCAGATCGGGCAGGAGTTCCCGGGCTTTACGAACTGCCTCCATCCCATCGCCCGCCTCGAATACGGAACAACCGCATTGTTCCAGAACCGTCCGGATCAGTTCACGCCCCGTGGCTTTGTCGTCCGCTACCAGCACTTTCTTCATAAGGTCTGCTCAAACGGAATAGCAAATGTGAAGCAGGCCTCCACTGTCAGCCCCAGCATCTCTTCCCGCGAATAACCGAACAGTTGCTCGGCCATACGGTTGAGCAGAACGATCCTGCCCTCCTTGTCGAGTTCCAGGATCGCGTCAGGAGCGCTCTCGAGAAGTTCCCCCAGACGGCGTTCGGCGTCGCTGACTGCTTTCAGGCTTTGCTGCGCCATAGGGGATTTCTGCGCGACATCCGATTCATGTGCTGGAGTTGCGTCGACCGAAATCTCCTTCCCCAAATCCCTCGTCCACCGACGGAGCCTCGGATTACTATTTGTAAGATATCAAAATTTGGCCGGGGCGCCCCGAGTCGCTTCATTGGGTACCAGGAAGGCGTACTGAAGCATACATGGTTATATTTTGTTTCTCCCGAATTCCGGGAACACGGTACAGTTCCTTGTGCTCGCCCCTGACTAACCGGTGCGCCGAGTGAGATCCAGCCGTATTCAACTTCGTGACAGCTGGGTCAGTCGCCTCTAACTGCCACAGAATCGCTCTGCCGCAACTTCAAAGGCGATTCCGGCGCAGCCAATTTCCAGGTGAACACCATTATTCCGGGGGAGGCATGCTTTATGGCTCGAATGGCCGGAAGACAATTCAAGGCCCCCACAGCAATCAGTGGTATATCAAGTGCTCTCACGGAATTGCAGGTCAGGTCCAAAACTGAAGAAGGAGTCTGGTTTATGAGTACTTTAACGTCTCTTCTCGATGCGAAAGCATCCCGGATGGCAGAGCAAGTGGACGACTTCGGCCGCGAGACGGCTGAGAGCCTTCATACCGCTGCATCCTCGATTCGCAAGGGTTCGAAGGCGATCGAAGATCTCGCTAAGGGCACTGCAAACAAACTCGACAAAGCCGGATCATACGTGGAGGAGCATGACGTGAAACGGGCCATTGGCGAGTCCAGGAAACTCGTTCGGCAATATCCGGTCGAGTCGCTTGTTCTCGCGGCCGGGCTGGGCTTCCTGACCGGCTTCGCCATTCGGCGACTGACGCACGTGTGCGGTAAATCCGCGGCTTGATCCGTTGGACATGTAATCGATCCCATGCCACGCGGCCGGCTGAACGCCGTGGTGCCAAGCCCGGCTTATCTATAATGCCGCACTTGAAACTCCACGGTCCAGGTGCCGCTGGCAGCAATTTCCCTGACCTGTCACTCTCCAATCCTCGTCCCATGCCGACCGGGAAAGTCTTTTCCGAGCGGGAAAACCGGAGGGCTTTCGCTTTCTTTGATGGCAGGAGTCTTGCCAAAGTGAATTTTGCTGAGTCGCGTCAACTCGCTCGGCTATGAGTTGTTTGTGAACCCGATTCAGAGGGATTACACGCAATTCTGGCGCAGCCCAACTGTATTTGGTCACGCGATGGCCAGCGTCGGGATAAGACGCCTCCTTCGTAGCCCGCCAGTTCGCTTTGTGGCCGCGGCTTTCCGCTGTTCTTGCTCAACTGACTCCCTGCCCCGCGTGGCTTCAGGTCGATGGACCCCGAAATGCCCTGTAGATCGCGGGGTAAGCCCCAGATCTCGCCCGCTGAACGAAGTCAACAGCAAACTACACAGTCTGGGACAAAGGAGAAAATGAAATGAAACTCTTGAAGGCAGCAACAACGGCGTGTTGTATGGCGTTGATGGGTGCGGCACTCACAACAAGCGCAATGGCCGACGATTGGAACCGGAAAACGGTGATCACCTTCAGCGGTCCCGTGGAGATTCCGGCGGTTCACCTCAAAGGATGGCGTGTACTCCCCGCCGGCACCTATGTATTCAAGATCGTCGATTCGCAGTCCGACCGCGACATCGTCCAGATCTTCAGTCAAGACGAAAAGACGGTCTACGCGACGATACTTGCGATCCCGAATTTTCGCCTCAAAGTGACCAGCAAGACCGTAATCACCCTCCGGGAAAGACCCGCGGGCGAGCCGCAGGCACTGCGCGCGTGGTTTTATCCAGGCAGAGCCTGGGGCGAGGAATTTGTCTATTCGAAGGCGGTAGCGACCGAAATAGCCCACGCCACCAATACGGCCGTTCTCTCCACGCAGGCCGAGCTTCCTGCGGAAGTCACGGAGCCGATCAGGACGGTGGACGAGCCTGTGATAGCGCAATTGAAGGAAGCGCCTGTCGAGGCGATCCAGCCGACCGGAGAAGAAGTAGAACTCGCGCAGGTAGTTACGCCTCCACCGGCGGAATCCCTGGTAGCGTCAGCCGCTCTCCCCGCCACAGCGAGCAACCTGCCGCTGATCGGGCTGTTCGGATTGTTGACCCTGAGCGCGGCCTGCGCGCTCGGTGCGTTCGCAAGACGCTTTTCGGCAATTCAATTGAAAGATAGTGATCTGTAGCGCGAATCGCTTAACAGCCTGTGGTGAGTCAGCTGTCAGGACTTCTGTCACAGGCTGTTAAGCGAGTTGTACGCGGATCACGGAGCGAGGCACGGAATGCGACAGCAAATTATACCCGTGGTATTCCTGATCGGTCTCGTCAGCAGCGCCGGCGCCCAGGTTCCGGAGCCTTTTCAAATCTCAGTAAGCGTCAATCTGGTGGTGTTAAACCCTGCCGTGCGAGACCGCAAAGGTGGGTTTGTTTCTGATTTGCGGGAAGGCGATTTTCAGGTCTACGAAGACGGCGTCCGGCAATCCATCAAGGTATTCCGGCACGAAGACATTCCGGTTACCGTGGGCTTGGTCGTCGACCACAGCGGAAGCATGAAACCGAAGCTTAACGACGTGATCACCGCCGCGCGGACGTTCATCCAGTCCAGCAGGCCGGACGATCAGATGTTCGTCGTCAACTTCAACGAGAAGGTGACACTGAGCATGCCGGCAATCCGGATCGGCGATCGCTCCGATGCCCTGGCGCTCGCGGTTTCGGACACACCTGCCACCGGCGAGACGGCGCTTTACGATGCGACACTGCAGGCATTCAGCCAATTGGGCGCGGGCGGTCCGGATAAAAAGGTACTGATCGTCATCAGCGATGGCGGCGACAATGCAAGCGCGCATACCCTGGCCGAGGTTTTGAAGACGGCCGGACAATCGAGCGCGCTTGTCTACACAATTGGCATCTTCGATGACGATGACGCCGACAGGAACCCGGACGCACTCAGCCGTCTCGCCCGCGCTACCGGCGGCGACGCCTTTTTTCCCCGCAGAAACAGTGAGGTGGTCGCGATTTGCGAAGGCATTGCGCGCGACATTCGCAATCAATACACCATCGGATATGTTTCGAGCAGCGCGGCGCGGGCCGGCCTCTTGCGAAGCATTCGATTAACCGCCTCCGCGCCTGGACACGGCAAGCTGCTCGTGCGCACTCGCTCCGGCTACATTGGCGGGAGTAAATCGCAATGAGCGCACAGGCCCAGGGGTCCGTCGTGCGCGGCTCCCATACAGGAAGGCGTGCTTTGCGATGCGTTCGAGGCGTACTCTTTGCCGGGGCCATCTCGATGCTGGGTTATTGCGCATTCGCGCTGGTGGACACCTGGATGTTCCAGCATGAGCAGCGCCGCCAGTTCGAACAGTTGCTGCATGACAGCCAGGAGGCGAAAGGCGGAGCACGTCGCCCCCCGTACTCCACTTCACTCGAAGACTTGCCCCCGGTTATCATTGACAGCCTTATTGGTCGCATTGAAGTTCCACGCCTCGGCCTGTCGGTCTACGTCATCGAGGGGACCAGCCCAGCCACCCTCCGGCGGGCGGTCGGACATATCTCCGGCACAGCGCTGCCCGGGAGGCCGGGCAACGTGGGTATTTCGGGGCACCGCGACACATTTTTTCGACCGTTGCGAAACATCCGGCAGCACGACACCGTTACGCTCGCTACGATGTTCGGCGAATACCGATATCGAGTCGTGTCGACAAGGATAGTGAATCCAGACGATGTTGCGGTACTGGATCAGAGCGAAGACGAAATCCTTACTCTGGTCACTTGCTATCCGTTCTACTTCGTTGGCTCCGCCCCCCAAAGGTTTATCGTGCGGGCTCAAAGGGTCGGTGATACGCCCATCGACGTCTCGGTCAAGTGACAGCCTTGGGCACAAGGAGTGCGAACAGCTCGTCGTCCCCTGTTGGCTTCTCTATCCCGAATGCGTGTCTTTTGACGCAATTCCGGAGTCGCGTGACGGTATCCGGTCGTTTCGAGTTCGTTGATCCCGGATTGTGGCTCAAGTCCTTTGTTACCAGTGGCCTTAAAGATGCATCCCTCAGGCCTGAAACAGAGTGTCGCGGCGGAATCGGCCCTGGAGGTGTTGAATGACGGCGATGAAGTCCTTGATCGAGCACAGTTCCGACGTGGTCTCTCTCGTGAGTCCGGCGGGCGAGGTACTCTATACCTCTGCGTCGAGCGCCGGGTTACTCGGCTACCCTCCCGAAGAAATCGTGGGACGGAATGCGTTCGATCTGATTCATCCCGAGGACCGCGACCAGTCAAACTGCGCCCTGGGAGAAGTGCTGGCCAGACCGGCCGGCCCGCGCAAAGTCGAGGTGCGCGTTCTCCGCAGGGACGGGGGGTGGAGTTGGGTCGAGAGCACGATCTCCAACCTTCTGGATGAACCTCGTGTCGGAGCGATCGTCGTAACTTCCCGGGAGATCCGTGCTGGTAGATCTGCGGAGGAAAAGCCCCGGCAGACCGATGAACTGCGCCGGTCCGACGCGCGGCTCGCCGAGTTTGCTCACGCCGTGGCGCACGATTTAAGGGAACCGCTCAGGACGATTTCAATGTTCACGGAACTCCTGATCGACGAAGCGGGATTGGACGCACAAGGGAAAGAGTTCGCTCAATTCATCGTGGATGGGACTACACGGATGTCCGCGTTATTCGAGGGTCTACGGACCTTTGCCGTTAACGGTTTTGACGATCCTTCGCAGCCAGTGGATTTGGCGCAGATCCTAAGAGGTGTCCTGCAGGATCTGGGGCATGCGATCGCGACTTCTAACGCCACCGTGACTGTCGGGCCGTTGCCATTCGTACAAGGCAATTCAAAACATTTGACAAGAGTCTTCCAGAACCTCATCGCTAACGCGATCAAGTATCGTGCTGAAGCCCATGTCGAAATCCACGTTACCGGCGAACGGCTGGGATCGGACTGGATTCTAAGAGTGAAAGACAACGGCATCGGCATCGCGCCGGAACAACACGAGCGTGTCTTTGCCCTGTTCAAACGTTTGCATGGTCCGGAGATTCCCGGCGCTGGTATTGGTCTGGCAGTCTGCAGGAAGATCATTGAAGCCATGGGAGGCTCGATCTGGGTAGAGTCGGAGCTCGGGTCAGGGTCAACCTTCTGTTTCACGGTCGCGGCCGTGAAAGAGGCGGGAACGGGTGCCGCGGTTGTTGACAGCGATCGATACGCCGGCGAGACACGGGCCAGTGGCGTCGATGCCCGCTCAACACGGAACAGCACGCAACGCGGGGGGATGAGCCGGGTTGCCAGTACAGGGTGACGCTGCTGGTTCGCAGAGCGTTTGCTTCTTGTGAAGAGTGGTATTAAAGGTGCCAGATCGGTGGTTGAAAGGAGAAAGCATGAAACCCGGCACGACAGATCAGATCAAAGGCAGTATCCATGAATTAAAAGGCGCCGTTAAGGAAAAAGCGGGACAGGTGACGAACCACGCAGGCCTTGAGGCGGAAGGCCAGGACGAAAAATTCACAGGCAAAATCCAAAAGAAAATCGGGCAGGTTGAAAAGGTATTTGAGAAGTAGATAAATCGGCCCGGCGAGAGTGCCGGCGCCGAAGGAGGCTGTTGTGAAAATATTTGGAATGATCCTCATCGCGCTTGGTCTGTTCGGTCTTGCGTGGGGAGGTTTTACGTACACGACGAAGGAAAAGGTCGTCGACATCGGACCAATTCACGCGACTCGCGATGAGACCCATCACGTACCGCTTCCTCCCATCGCTGGCGCAGCGTCGCTGGTTGCCGGCGTTGCACTTCTGTTCGCGGGGAAAAGAGCATAACTTTCCGCGGACAGTTCACTTTTTAGGATTCACACGAAAGGACAACGACGATGCTCCTGGTCATAATCATTTTGATACTGCTTTTTGGCGGCGGCGGGGGATACTACGGCCATAGCCGCTGGGGTCCCAGCGGTGGGTTTGGCATAGGCCTGGGGACAATACTTGTGATTCTTCTCATCGCTTACATGCTCGGCGGGTTCCGCTGAACGGCCTTCCTGACTGCCCAGGAGTCAATTACATGAAATTCGGGAAAGCGGGGCGGAGAAGGCGGAAAGCAGGAAGAGAATCAAGCTCGGCCCCAGCAGCCGCGGCAGCACGCTCAACACTCACATCAGCAACAACCGCAACGAACGCAGGAACAGGCGCGGACTCGGGCAGCTACAACGTCACCGTGCTGCTCGGGTAATGGTTCGGGCGGCCAGTCCCCTTCGCGAAGGGGCGCGATCTCTTTAAAACTGGCGGCCATATCCCAGCGGGGCACCGGGTTAGGATTTCGTGCAGCGATTCAAGCCGCAGAGAAAAACGTCCCGTGTGCTCACCAGATCGTCTTCACAGATGACGACTGTATCTTGCCATCACGGCTGATGACAGGGACGCCAAAATAAATCCCAGTGGCCGCCACGATCCGGTCAGGCATATCCGGCACCTCGGCGCGGGGAACCTTCAGCATGGCTTC
>ODAK010001871.1_pt1 | contig 22481 bp, 23 predicted proteins | sample 1539591 | NCBI WGS metagenome assembly ODAK01 (sample SAMEA3539303, study PRJEB22396) | soil metagenome | biome: tundra; feature: field; material: soil | place: USA | collected 2010-05 | depth 0.15 m | reverse complement strand
AAACCGGAAATCTTTGTTGTGATTGATGTTATTTTTGGGGCTCATGAGGTCCGGGCGCCGGTGCTGGCATGCGGGTGCTGGCATGCGGGTGCCGGCTCCGGGCGGGACGGGCGCCCGCGCGGGTGGCCCGTCATAGCAGGGCTCAGTCGTAGAAGCCCAGGCGGCGCAGCTGCTTGGGGTTGCGCTGCCAGTCTTTGGCGATCTTGACGCGCAGGTCGAGGTAGACCTTGGTGCCCAGGAGCGCCTCGATCTGGTAGCGGGCCCGGCTGCCTACCTCCTTCAGCCGCGCGCCCTTGGTGCCGATGACGATGGCCTTCTGGCTCGGCCGCTCCACGTAGAGCTCGGCGTGCACGTCGGTGAGGTCCTCGCGTCCGGGGCGCCGCCCCATCTCCTCGACCACGACCGCGATCGAGTGCGGCAGCTCATCCCGCACCCCGTCCAGGGCCGCCTCCCGGATCAGCTCCGCGACCATGATCTGCTCGGGCTCGTCGGTGAGCTCGCCGTCCGGGTACAGGGGCATGCCTTCGGGCAGGTGCGAGACGAGCACGTCGGCGAGCACGTCGAGCTGGAAGCCGGTCACGGCGGACACCGGCACCACATCGGCCCAGTCCCCCAGCTCGCTCACCGCCAGCAGCTGCTCCACGACGCGTTCCGGCGGGACCTCGTCGCACTTGGTCACGACGACCACCACCGGGGTCTTCTTCACGTGCTCGAGCTCCCGCGCGAAAAACCGGTCACCCGGTCCGACCGGGTCGCCGGCCGGGATGCAGAACCCGATCACGTCCACCTCGGCCAGCGTCGAGCGGACCAGGCTGTCCAGGTGCTCGCCGAGCAGGGTCCGCGGCTTGTGCAGGCCGGGCGTATCGACCAGGATCAGCTGCGCGTCGGGGCGGTGCACGATGCCGCGAATCACCCGCCGGGTCGTCTGCGGACGGTCGCTGGTGATCGCGACCTTGGCGCCGACCAGCGCGTTCGTCAGGGTTGACTTACCGACGTTCGGGCGGCCCGCGAGGCAGGCGAACCCGGATCGGAAGGCGGGGGACGCCGGCGGATGGTTCACCTATTGATTCTCGCGCATGTTCTGAGGGCGAGCGCCACCGGCCGTTCGGCGCCTTAGGGGGTGAGGGTCTGGCGGACGGTGCCGTCGGGGGCGGCGTGGAACACGATCGCATCCGGGCCGAGATCACGCACCGCGGACAGGTCGCCCGGGTCCAGCTCACCGTCGCTGACCAGGGCGGCCGCCTCTAGTTTCTGCGCGCCGCTGGAAGAGGCCATGGCCACCGCCAGGCGCAGCGCGGACAGCCGCAGCGACGGCAGGGCCACCGCGGCGGCGGTGTAGGTCCGGCCGGTCTCGTCGCGGACCGCCGCGCCCTCGGACGCGGCCACCCTCGCCCGCGTCGACCGGGCCAGGGTGATGATCTTGAGGTCCTCGGCACCAGGTGTCACATCGCTCACCAGAACGAGTCTACGGCTCCGCATCCCCGACGCGTTCCACCAGGACCCTTCCGATCTTGTTGCGGCGGGCGGTCGGGTTCTCCGCGGTCAGCCGCAGGCCGTGGACGGTCGCGGTCGAGCCCGCGATCGGGACCCGGCCCAGCTGGTGGGCCAGCAGCCCGACCACCGTCTCCACGTCGTCCACGCCGAGCACGACCCCGAACAGCTCCTCGAGCTCGGTCACGGACAGCCGGGCCGTCACCCGCGCGGAGCCATCGGAAAGCCATTCCACCGGCGGCCGCTCGTTGTCGTACTCGTCGGTGATCTCGCCGACGATCTCCTCCAGGATGTCCTCGATGGTCACCAGCCCGGCGGTCCCGCCGTACTCGTCGATCACGATAGCCACGTGAATGCGCTGGGCCTGCATCTGCCGCAGCAGCTCGTCGACGGGCTTGCTGTCCGGGACGTAGCTGGCCGGGCGGATCGCGGTGGTGACCTTCTCGGTGGCATCGGCGCCTGGATGATCGTGGCTCCACGCCACGATGTCCTTGAGGTAGGCGATGCCGACCACGTCGTCCTCGTTCTCGCCGACCACAGGGATCCGGGAGAAACCGCTGCGCAGGGCCAGCGAGAGCGCCTGCTCCACGGTCTTGCCGGCCTCGATGAACACCATGTCGGTGCGCGGCACCATGACTTCCCTGACGATGGTGTCGCCGAGCTCGAAGACCGAACGGACCATCTCACGTTCGCCGGGCTCGATGCCGGTCCTTCGCTCCAGGTAGTCGACGAGCCCGCGCAGCTCAGACCGGGCGACGGGACCCGACGTACCGTCATGGTCCGCCAGCGGCCGGGCCCGCCGGGTCGGCGGCATGGTATTACCCATGGCGACGAGCAGGCTCGGCAGCGGGCCGAGCGCCCGGGTCAGCGGCAAGATGAACTTGGCCGCTCGCACGGCGGTCCGTTCGGTTCGTGGTCCGACGCGTCCGGTTGGCGGGCGCACGCCGGTCAGCGCGTACCTCAGCGCGATCACCACGCCGAGGGCGGCCAGGACGGCGCGCCAGTTGTCGCCGAACCAGCGGACGAAGGCCGCCGTGACGAGCACCGCCGCGAACACCTCAACGATGGCCCGGAGCAGCAGCAGCACGCTCATGTAGCGGGGCAGATCACCGGCCACCAGCTGCAGCGGGCCCTTGTGTTCCGGCCGCTCCGCGACGCCGGTGGCGGAGACCAGGGCCAGCGCGGCCTCCGCGTTCGCACACCAGCCCGCCAGCAGGGCCAGCACGGCCGCCGCGACCAGCAGCCACCCTGGGGGGGTCATAGCTCCTTCTGATCCCGCCAGGTCTTCAGCAGCTGGTCCTGCGTGCCGAACATAGCGGCGTGCTCTTCGGAGTCGGCGTGGTCATAGCCGAGCAGGTGCAAGATCCCGTGCACGCACAGCAGCTCAAGCTCGTCCTGGGTGCTGTGGCCGGCTTTCTCCGCTTGCTCCGCCGCGACCGGCGGGCACAGCACGACGTCTCCGAGCAGCCCAGGGTCACCGCCAGGCGCCGGGTCCCCCGCCCGGTTGCCGCCCATGTGCGGCGGCCGGAGCTCGTCCATGGGAAAGGCCAGCACATCGGTCGGTCCCGGCTCGCCCATCCAGCGCTCGTGCAGTTCGGTCATGGTCCGTTCGTCGACGAGCAGCACCGAGAGCTCCGCCAGCGGATGAATCCGCATCTGGTCAAGCGTGAATCTGGCGACCGCGGCTAGCCCTACCTCGTCGACGTCGATGCCCGCCTCATTGGCGATATCGATGCTCATCGGTGTCTTAGCTGCCTTTCCGCCTATTCGGTCTCCCCGGGGCGCTGAACTGCCTTTCCTGCGCGTCGTACCTCTCGTACGCGTCGACGATCTTGCCCACCAGGCGGTGCCTGACCACGTCGTGACTGGTCAGCCTGGCGAAGTGGATGTCCTCGATGCCGTCCAGGATGTCCTGGACCACGCGCAGCCCGCTGACCTGCCCAGACGGCAGGTCGACCTGGGTGACATCGCCGGTCACCACCACCTGGGATCCGAACCCCAGCCGGGTCAGGAACATCTTCATCTGCTCGGCAGAGGTGTTCTGCGCCTCGTCCAGGATGATGAACGAGTCGTTCAGGGTGTTATGGGTCAGCAGGAAATCCTCGGTCGTGTAGAGAGAGTCGGCAGCCGCTACCGAAATGCATACGGCCTCCCCGGTCCCGGCCGGCTCGATGCTCTCGATGAAGCGCATCGGACGCCCGCCGCCGCCGGCCGCTTTATACGCCTCGGCCTTCCTGGTGAGCCGGAACGGCTCGATTCCGGCGGGCAGCCGGATGTCGATGATGTACGCGTCGTGGCGGCTATAGACGGGGCGTCCCTTGGCGAACCCGGGTGGGCGCCCCAGGGCGGGTCGGATGCGGGTGTACGCGACCCCGCCTAGTGACCTGACCAGGAAGATCACATCATCGCGCAGCCGTGACGAGGTGGTCGTGTACTGAACGCGGCACGTCCGGTCGCGCTGCGTGACGGGACCGCCGTCGGTGTCGAGCAGGCCCTGCAGCACGGCCAGCCGGACCTTCGCCGAGTTGTGAAGGTAGAGCTCGGGCACGAACTTTGTCGTCGAGCGGGTGCCGTACAGTCCGAGGCGACGCGCTACCCCGGTCACCGGGTTCTCTACGAGGGCGGTGCTCGTCCAGGGCGACGTCACCTGGCTCAGCATGTAGTTGGGTCCCATCCGAGGCCGGACCTGGATGCCTGGCAGACGCCGCTGCAGCTCCCAGGCGAGCTCTGGGTCGCCGGCGGCAAAGGTCGGCGTGGTTGCCCCGGTCAGGCAGCCGTCGCCGAGCAGCAGGCCGAGCGCGTACGGGTCCATCGCCACTTCCCGGTACGGGAAGCACACGGGTGCGCTGTGCAAGGGAAGCTCGTACCGGTGGTAGTGATTGGCGCGCAGGTTCCCGATCATCTCGCGAGTGGTCAGGACCCGGAGCGGCTTGCCGCGGCGGCGGTCGTCACGGGTGGCCACGGCCCACAGGTGATCGCCCGAGGCCAGCGTCGAGGCACCGTCCTGGGCGGTGACCCGGTAGATGTCCTTCTCCCCCTGCGGGTACACGCCGATCACGGGGGTCGGCTCGCCGTTCGACCCTATGACGAGGTCACCGACGGCCAGGGAGCCGATGGGCCGGAAGCCGTCCGGGGTCAGCACCGGAGTGGCAACAGGTTGCGAGCGGCCCCTCATATACGCCAGGGGGGCGATCTCGATGGTGCCAGCGGCCATCAGCTTCGGGATCGAGTCCGGGTCGAGCATGTCGTGCAGCGCGTCGTAGAGCGGGCGCAGGTACGGGTCGATCTTCTCGGACAGGGTCCCAGGCAAGAAGCCGAGCCGCTCCCCCGCCTCCACCGCGGGCCTGGTCAAGATGATCCGGTTGACCTGCTTGGCCTGCAGTGCCTTGACCGCTTTGGCCATGGCCAGGTAGGTCTTCCCTGTTCCCGCCGGGCCGATGGCGAACACGATCGTGTGCTCGTCGATGGCGTCCGCATACCGCTTCTGATTGAGGGTCTTGGGCCGGATGGTCCGGCCGCGGGCCGACAAGATGCCGACCGTGAGCACATCCGCCGGGCGCACGCCGCGCTCGGCCCGCAGCATAGCGGCGGCCCGCTCCACCGCGTCGGCGGTCAGGTCCGTGCCCTTGCGCAGCAGTTCGACGAGCTCGTCGAACAGCCCCGTCACCAGGGCGGTTTCCGCCGGGGTCCCGGTCGCGGTGATCTCGTTGCCGCGGACATGGATGTCGGCGTCAAACTCGCGCTCGATCACGTGCAGCAGCTCATCCCCGGAGCCGAGCAGGCTGACCATCGAGTGATCAGCGGGTATCACGATCTTTACCTGGGACCGTGGTTCGCCCTGCTGCCCGTCGCCGTTGGGACTGCTGCTGGCGTTCAGGTCATCGTTTCGGATATCTGTCAATTCGACGCTCTCGAAGACCCGGGGGACCGACCCCCGAGCGTACTGGCTACCATGGTATCCGCCGTGCGGGCCCGCTGGCTCATCCGGGCGGCCAGGTGAGGGACCGGCCGCCGAGCAGGTGCGCGTGGACATGCGGCACCGTCTGGCCCGCCTGCTCGCCCGTATTGAACACGACGCGGTAGCCGCTATCGCCGACGCCCTCCGCCGCCGCGGCCTGGTGCGCCTCGGTGATCAGCTCACCGAGCAGGCCGCCGTCCGCGGCGGCGAGCGCCGCGACGTCGGGGTAGTGCATCTTGGAGATGACAAGCACATGGGTGGGAGCTTGCGGGTTGATATCGCGGAACGCCAGCACCCGGTCGGTTTCACCGACCAGGGTCGCGGGAATTTCTCCGGCGACGATGGCGCAGAACAAGCATTCAGTCACGCCAAGATCCTAGAGCTTCTGTGAGGGCTCGCGGGTGGGGAGAGCATCACCGGTGTTCGCCAGGCGGGGCCTGGGGCCTGGGAGGCCCGGGAGATGCTGAGGAGGGTCTGACAGGTCCTGTGGGCAGGCAAAATTTGACCAGTCCGCCCATACGTTCACATTCCGGTCGTATCGCGGTACTGCTGAGTAACCATGTCGCGATGCGCTGTTATGGTGCCGATCCTTGCAAGTGCTGTCGTAACCTCGCGCTCAATGGATATTCTTGACTTTCGACCAGCCTCCGGCAGTGTCTGGCGGCATGTCCGAAAGTTTGCGGGTCCGGCCAGGCGCCATCATGCGGCGCCTGGAAATCCGCCCATCCGGGTAGTCAGCTGGGTGGTATGCCAATGACGGCACGGCGACGGACGGTCAGACGGGTGGGAGATTTGGGGATGAAGGACCGGAGACCGTGGTCCTGTGCGACTTTCATCGCGGCGCGGAAGCGGCCCGATGGAGAGTGAACCTGACGACGGGGCAGCGCGTCCAACCAATGTGACCGAAACCCTGGTGGCGACCGAAGCCATCGTGCCTGACGCTTTCCTGGCGTCCTCGGCCCACATGGGGTGGAACGCGGACCGCGCGGTCACCGAGCTGTACTCCTCGCACTACCGGGCGCTGGTACGGCTGGCCGCCCTGCTGGTGCGCGACACGCCTACCGCCGAAGAAGTGGTGCAGGATGCGTTCGTCGCCATGCACGGAGGCTGGCAGCGGCTGAGGAACGGGGACAGCGCGCTGGCCTACCTGCGGCAGGCCGTGGTGAACAGGTCACGATCCGTCCTGAGGCACCGGACCGTGGTCGACAAGAACTTGCAGAAGGCGCCGCCGGACATGCCGAGCGCCGAGCACGGCGCGCTGGTCCTGCTCGAGCGTTCCGCGGTCGTGGCGGCGCTGCGTGAGCTGCCTAGGCGTCAACGTGAGGCCATCGTCCTGCGGTACTACGCCGACCTGTCCGAGGCCGAGATAGCGACCACGATGAAAATCAGCCGCGGGGCCGTGAAAAGTCACACGGCCCGCGGCATGACGGCCCTGCGTGCGGCCCTGGAGCAGGAGTAAGAGTGCCACCCCGCCACGACGGTAAGCCAGCGCCCGGGCAGGACTTCGACCAGTTCCTGCAGCATGCGCTGCATGCTGCCGCGGACCAGGTCGAGCCGCACCCGGACGGCCTGGAGCGGATCCGCGCGCGGGTAGGAGCCGCCCACGCCAGCCGGGCCAACCCCCGGCCGGCCAGTACGGGCCTGCTGGCGGACACGGTCCGGCGCTGGAACGCCGGCCGTAGCGGGCACGGCGCGGGTCACGCCCGGCGAGGCCCGCAGCAGGGCTGGCGGGTGGGTCTGATCAGGCCCGCCCTCGCCCTCGCCTGTGCCGTGTTCGCGGTGGGCGTGGTCCTGGCCTCGGTGCCCCCGCTGCGCCAGGCGCTCGGCTCGTCCGTGTCGTCCGCCTTTGACGGTAAGAGCTCCACCAGCGTGACCGGCCCGGCCGCTTCTGGCCGCAGCGGCCAGGCCGCAGCCGGCGGGGCCGGATCGGCGGCCTCCACCGCCGCCCGGAACTATCGGCCGACACCGATCTCGTCATGCTCGCAGTCGTCGGCGGCGGCTTCCCCCACCACGACGCCAGCCACGTCGAGTCCCCCGGCCACGGCGTCGGCCTCAGCGAGCCCGTCGAGTCCGCCGCCCAGCTCGCTGACCAGCCCCCCGGCCACGGGGCTGTCCGGCAGCGGCAGCCCGAGCGCGACGGGCAGCGCAAGCAGCAGCACGACCCCGACGTCGAGCGCTCAGGCGACGGCTCAGGCCACGGCCAGCCCCAGCGGCACCAAGAAAAAGCCGGCCAAGCAGAAGGCCGGGACCATCTGCTCCGGCAGCCCGACCGCGCAGGCCAGCACATCGGCCACGCCGACGGCGACGCCCGTCACCTCGGCGGCCAGCAGCCCGACCGCGCCCGCCACCAGCTCGACGTCACCCGCAGGCTCATCGCCAAGCAGCGGCAACTCACCCGCGCATAGCAGCGGGAAAGCCTCGCCAGGTTCGTCTGACGCGTCCGGGACCATCTCCGGGCCGGGCAGCACTGGGTTAGGGCCGGGCTAGCGCCAGCGACCCGACCGGCTGAGCAGGACGGCCGCGGCCACGGTCCCGGCGGTCGAGGTCCTGAGCACGGTAGGTCCCAGCCGGCGGGCGGTGGCCCCGGCCTGGCGGAAGGCTGCGCCTTCCGCCTCGGTGATCCCGCCTTCAGGCCCGACCACGACGAGCAGGTCACCGGCTTCTGGCAGGGTCAGGCCGCCGAGTCCGGCGGTGGCGTCCGGGTCGAGCACGATCGCGCAGGCCGCCTTGCTGATCGCCTGGCCGACCTGCCGCAGCGAGGCGGTATCCGTCACGTCAGGTATCCACGCGCGGCGGGACTGCTTGGCCGCCTCACGCGCGGTCACCCGCCATTTCGCCAGCGAGCGCTCCCCGCGCGCCCCCTGCCAGAGGGGGACGCAGCGCGCCGCGGCCCACGGGATGATGCGGTCGACGCCCACCTCGGTCATCTCCTCGACCGCCAGCTCCCCCCGGTCGCCCTTCGGGATGGCCTGGACCACGGTGATGGTCAGATCCGGGCGGGGTACCTGCCGCCTGGCTCGCACCGCCAGCTCGAGACCGCCCGGCCCGGCGGCGGCGACCACGCACTCAGCCACCAGGCCCGCGCCGTCACCGACGTCGGCTCGCTCACCCGGGCGCAGCCTGCGCACGGTGGCCGCGTGCCGTCCCTCAGCTCCGGACAGGACGACGACGTCGGCGGCCAGGTCCGCGCGGTCAGCCAAGAAGACGGGCGGCTGCGGCACCGGTTCAGCGTCCGTTGAACGCGTCACGCAGTCTGGAGAAGAATCCCTGCTGGCCGGGCATGAACTTGCCAGGCGGTGCTTCCTCACCACGAAGCTTGGCCAGCTCGCGCAGCAGTTTTTCCTGCTCGACGTCGAGCTTGGACGGCGTCTCGACGGTCACGTGGATGACCAGGTCGCCGCGGCCGTTGCCGTTCAGGTGCTTGACGCCCTGGCCGTAGAGCGGGATGACCTGACCGGACTGGCTGCCGGGGCGGATGTCGATATCGGAGGGCCCGTCCAGGCTCTCCACCGACAACGTGGCCCCTAGCGCCGCGGCCACCATCGGGATCGTCACCGTGCAATGCAGGTCGTCGCCCTGCCGCTCGAAGATTTCGTGCGGGCGCTGCACGATCTCGAGGAACAGGTCACCAGGCGGCCCGCCGCCCGGGCCGACTTCGCCCTCGCCGGCCAGCTGGATGTGCGTGCCGTCCTCGACCCCGGCCGGGATCCGCACCTTGATGGTGCGCCTGGTCCGCACCCGGCCGTCGCCGTCGCACTCGGGGCAGGGCCGGACCAGCACGGTGCCGAATCCGCCGCAGCCCGGGCACACCCGGGCCATCATCACCTGGCCGATGAAGGAGCGGGTCACCTGGCTCACTTCACCGCGCCCGCCACAGATGTCGCAGGTCTGCGGGTGAGTTCCCGAGGCGGTGCCCTCGCCGGAACACGTCGGGCAGACCACGGCCGTATCCACGGTGAGCTCTCGGGTCGCGCCGAACGAGCACTCGGAAAGCTCGAGCTCGATCCTGATCGTCGCGTTGCGGCCGCGCTGCGCCCGGCTGCGCGGCCCGCGGGTGGCGGCACCGCCCGCCGCGCCGAAGAACTGGTCGAGCAGGTCGTTCAGCGGGTTGAACCCCTGGCCGAAGGGGCTAGCACCCGCGGCCGCGCTGCTCGCGAACGGGTCCACGCCCATGTCGTACATCCGGCGCTTTTCTGTATCCGAGAGCACCTCGTAGGCCTGGGTGATCTCCTTGAACCGCTCCTGCGTCTCAGGATCGGGGTTCACGTCCGGGTGAAGCTCCCGGGCCAGCCGCCGGTAGGCCCGCTTGACCTCATCCTGCGTGGCGTCGCGCCGGATCTTGAGCAGGCCGTAATAATCCGCCGCCACTAGGACTCCATCAGAATCTGGCCGACATAACGTGCCACCGCTCGCACCGCCCCCATCGTGCCCGGGTAATCCATCCGGGTCGGCCCGAGCACGCCGAGCTTGGCTAGCGGCTCAGCCTCGTTCCCGTAGCCGGTGGACACCACCGACGTGGCCCGCAGGCCTGCGACCTGGTTTTCCGAGCCGATCCTGACGGTCAGGATCGCGGGCTCGGTCGCCTCACCGAGGAGCCGCATCAGCACCACCTGTTCTTCCAGGGCTTCAAGCACCTCTCGCAGCCCTTTGCTGAAATCGTGCGCGGCCAGGTTCGCGGCTCCGCCGAAAACGATCTTCTCCTCGTTCCGCTCGACCATGCTGGCCAGCAGGACGGTGAACACAGCGTTAGCGTTCGCGCGTTCCTCGGCCGGGATCCGCTCCGACAAGTCGGTGACCATGGCGGCGGCGTCGGAAAGCTTATGCCCGCCCAGGCAGGCGTTGATGACCGCACGCACGTGTGACACCGAGGCGTCATCCCAGGGCTGGGGCAGGTCAACGGTGCACTGCTCCACCCGGCCGGTATCGGTGATCAGCACGAGCAGCAGCTTCTGCGGGGCGAGCGGGACGAGTTCGATGTGCCGGATCGACGACCTGGTCAGGGACGGGTACTGCACCACGGCCACCTGCCGGGTCAGCTGGACCAGGAGCCTGACCGTCCGCATGACCACGTCGTCAAGGCTGTAGGCGCCGCCCAGGAAGCTCTCGATGGCCCGCCGCTCGGCCGACGACAAGGGCTTGATATTGGACAGCCGGTCCACGAAGAGCCGGTAACCCTTGTCCGTCGGTACCCGCCCGGCGCTGGTGTGCGGCTGCGTGATGAAGCCCTGCTCCTCGAGCACCGCCATGTCGTTGCGGATGGTGGCCGGGGAGACGTCGAAATGATGCCGGTCAACCAGCGACTTCGATCCGACCGGTTCGGTGGTGGACACGTAGTCTTCAACGATCGCACGGAGAACCGTTAGTTTGCGCTCGTCGAGCACGCGTTCACCTCCTTGGCACTCCTAAGACCCGAGTGCTAAGTCTATTGCGTCTGACAAGTTCCTGGCGCGCGACGGCGAGGCCGAACGGCCGCAGCTGATCACCCCCAGAACGTGACGGCCAGAACGTGAAGGTACGTAACGCCGTAGGGGAACCGTACCCATAAGAGGATGGTAACCCGGCGGGCTCGAACCGCGATAGCCGCGTGTCGGCGGCGGCCGCGCCGAGTCCTCCTCGGCTACCCTTCAAGCAGACAGGCAGGAGGACATACCTGTGCGGAGCAGGCGATACGACGCTGACGTGCTGGCGGCCGGAGAGACGACGGGGGCGACGGGTCTGCGCCGCCGGCGGCCTGGGCAGCGTGAGGTGCCCAAGGTCGAGGCGGAACGCGGCCTGGTGGTGGAGGATTCTGAAGGCCGGTTCTGCGGCGCGGTGGTCGGCTACGAGAAAGGCGCCGTGGCGCTGGAAGACCGGCACGGCAAGCGACGGGTCTTCCCGCTCACTCCGGCGGCCTTCCTGCTCGAGGGCCAGCCGGTCACGCTCGTCCCGCCCGCCCCGGCCACGTCAGCCGCGCCGGGCCGGCCGCGCCGGACCGCCTCCGGGTCGGTGGCCGCGCCGGTGACCCGGGCCAAGGTCGCCCGCGCCAGCCGCATCTACGTCGAGGGCAAGCACGACGCCGAGCTCGTCGAGCAGATCTGGGGCGATGACCTGCGCGACGTCGGCGTGGTGGTCGAGTACCTGGAGGGCATCGACGACCTGTCGGCGATCGTGGCGAGCTTCTCCCCCGCGCCCGGCCGGCGCCTCGGCGTCCTCGTCGACCACCTGGTGGCCGGGTCCAAGGAAACCCGGATCGCGGCCAGCATCCGGTCCCCTGACGTGCTGGTCGTGGGGCATTCCTACATCGACATCTGGGCTGCCGTGCGGCCGTCCGCGGTCGGCCTGGCGGCCTGGCCGGAGGTTCCGCGGGGGCAGCCGTGGAAGGAGGGGGTGCTGCGCGCCATCGGCTGGCCGCCTGAGGTGCCGCGGGCCTGGCAGCGCATCCTGCGGTCCGTATCGAGCTACGCCGACCTGGAACCTGAGCTCCTGGGCCGGGTCGAGGAGCTCATCGATTTCGTCACCGCACCCGGGAGCGAATAGCGTGGCGACAGCCGCCGATGACACCCGAGGATCGATGACAAGTGAGCCGGCCCGACCCGTGCCTGATCTTCAGGTGCACGAGGGCGAAGTGACCTCGGTCACCTTCGGCTACCTGGGCGCCATCTTCCTGGGTCCGGTGATCCCGCTGATCGTCTACCTGATCAAGGCGCGAAGGTCGCCGTTCCTGCGGTATCACGCGGCCGCGGCGGTCAACCTGTCCCTGAGCTGCCTGCTGTACGCGGTGTGCTGCGCCATCCTCGGCGGCCTGCTCGCGCTGGACAGCATCACCGCCGCCCTGGTCATCGCGCTATCGCTGGGTTTCGGGATCTGGGTGACGATGCTGACGTACCTCATCCGCGGCGTCATCGCGGCGAACCGCGGCGAACCGTACGACATACCGCAGTGGATCTGCGCCCGCATCGTGCACTTAGGGCTCGGTCAGCGCACGGGTCACCGCGTCCGCCAGCAGGCGGCCGCGGCTGGTCAGCACGATCCGGCCCCGGGCGTAGGCGGCCGGGCTGGCCAGGCCTTCTGCGACCACAGAGCCGGCGTTCTGGCGCCCGGCGGGATCGAGCCTGGCCACCGGCCATCCCTGCGCCAGGCGGATCCCCAGCATGACCCGCTCTAGCTGCCGCTCCGGCTCGGCCAGGACCTCGCGGGCCTGGCCCGGGCTGTGCCCCGCGGCGATCCGAGATCCGTAGGCGGCCGGGTGGCGCACGTTCCACCACCGGGTCCCGCCGACGTGGCTGTGCGCCCCCGGCCCGATCCCCCACCAGTCGCCGCCGGTCCAGTACAGCATGTTGTGGGCGCACCGCGACGGCTCGGCCGCCGCCCAGTTGGAGATCTCATACCAGCCCAGGCCGGCGGCGGTCAGCACCTCGTCCGCCACCAGGTAGCGATCGGCGAGCACGTCATCATCGGGCGCAGGCAGCTCGCCGCGCCGCACCCGGGCCGCCAGCCGCGTGCCCGGCTCCACCGTGAGCGCGTACGCGGACACGTGATCGGGCTCCGCGGCCACGGCCGTATCCAGCGAGCAGCGCCAGTCCGCCTCCGATTCCCCCGGCGTGCCGTAGATCAGGTCCAGGCTCACATGCTCGAACCCGGCCGCGCGGGCCCAGGCGGCGCACTGGGCCGGACGGCCCGGCTGGTGCACCCGGTCCAGGGTCGCGAGCACGCCGGGAACCGCGCTTTGCATGCCGAACGAGACGCGGGTAATGCCCTGGGCCCGCAGCTCGCTCAGGTCAGCCGGGCCGACGCTTTCCGGGTTGGCCTCGGAGGTTATCTCAGCCCCGGGTTTCAGCCCGAACTCGGCGTCGATGGCCCGCAGGATGGCGCCGAACGCGGCCGGCGACAGCAAGGTCGGCGTCCCGCCGCCGAAGAACACCGTGCTGACCGGGACATCCGCCGCGCCGAGGACCTTGCGGGCGAACCCGATCTCCGCGATCGCGAGGGCCGGGTAGGTGGCGGCCGAGACCGAGGTGCCTGCGGGGCCGCCGAGCTCGGCGGCGGTGTAGGTGTTGAAGTCGCAGTACCCGCAGCGGGTCGTGCAGAACGGCACGTGCACGTAGACCCCGAAGGGCCGCGTCCCGAGGCCTCCGTAGGCGCTTTCCGGCAGCGTCCCATCGGCGGGGACAGGCTCACCATCGGGCAAAACGCCAGGCATGGCAGCCACGGTACCCGCACAAACTCCCGATTTAGTTCTGACGGAATGGTGGCGAACGGTGCCGGCCTGCCGGATTAACGATTCGCGCGCTTAGACTGAAAGAGCCGCGTTTTCGGGAGACACGAGGCACAGGTCGCGTTGACGGGAGGCACCGGGTGGCAGATAACCAGTCGCAGTGGCCGGCCGAGGTCCCGGAGTACGGCTGGCCTAGCGCCGACCCGGCTCCTCCCGGTGCTGGCGCCGACCAGGTCCGGCCCGCCGGATACCAGGTCCCTCCGGCCGGGTACCAGGTCCCGCACCCCGCGTACCAGGTCGCGCACCCCGGTTATCAGGCTCGGGTGAATGCCTCGATGCGCGCGGCCACAGCGGACCGGGAGCGCGCGGTCGACGTGCTGAAGGCGGGCTTCGCCGAGGGCCGCCTCACCCAGGACGAGTACAACGACCGGATGGGGCGGGCGTACGCGGCCCGCACCTACGGCGAGCTGACGGCGCTGACGGCGGACCTGCCGGCCGGCGTCCTGCCCACGATCTGGGCGGCGCCACAGGTCTACCAGCCACCCATGTCCACCAACTCGCTGGCCCGGGCGTCGATGATCCTTGGCGTGGCCGAGTTCTTCTCCATGGGGCTGACCGCCATCCCGGCGGTCATCTGCGGGCACATCGCCAAGCGCGAGATGCGGCTCACCGGTCAGCGTGGCGACGGACTGGCGACCGCCGGGCTCGTGCTTGGGTATATGGCGATCATCTTCTGGGCGGTCATCATCGTGCTGGCCGTCCTGGGCGCCGCGATCAACGTCGCCGGGCAGGGCGGCGGTCCCCCTGGCGGCTGACCCCCGCGCTGGGACATAACAAGCTCGGCTCAGTTCGCTGGACGCCGCGACATCCCGCCGGAAACGGACAGGACCAGGGACATGTCCGCGTGCTACGCACCCCCCGCTGGCGCCACAGCGACGGCGGCCGAATCGCCAGCGCCCGCGTCGGCCCTCGTCGCGTTCGCCGGGCCGGCCCCGCAGGCCCGGCTGACCGTCGCCGTCCGCATCTTCATGGTCATCCCGCAGTTCGTCGTCCTGGCACTGCTGAGCCTGGCGGCCTACGTGGTCACCGTCATCGGCTGGTTCGGCGCCTTGTTCACCGGGCGGCTGCCCGTCTTCGCGGCTGATTTCCTCACCGGCTACCTGCGCTGGATGACCCGGGTGTACGCGTACACCTTCCTGCTCACGGACGTGTACCCGCCGTTCTCCCTGGACGACGTGGACTACCCCGTCCGGGTCGCGGTGGCGCCCGGACGGCTGAACCGGCTCGCGGTCCTGTTCCGGTTCTTCCTGCTGATCCCCTGCGGGATCGTGGTGACGGTCCTCTCGTACGGCGCGTTCGCCAGCCAGCTTCGGGGCATTGCCATGCCATCGGGGCGGGCGCAGACGGCGGACGCGGCTCTGGCCGCCTCGGTCTCGCGCACCGCAGGCATCTTCGCCCGGCTCGGTGCGGCCACCTCGGCGACCCAGTACATCCGCATCGCCAACGCGGCCGGCCTGCAGCAGTCGGTGAACCAGCTCAACCAGGACTACACGAACCTGAGCAACGCCCTGCGTTCATGACAGACACTGCGTTCATGACAGACACGAGGGCCGAACACGGCATTGGCACTCCTGGCGGCCGTCGTACGTCTTACACTCAGGAGAAGCGTCCGTAGGAGGCTCAGGTGGCATACGGTCCAGGTCAGGCATATTCGCCTCAGCCTGCCCGGCCCGGGCCGACTCACCTGGGGCCCGCGGGCGCCGGTCCTATGATGAATCCCTCCTGGCTGGCGGCCACCGCCGACCGCGAGCGGACCGTGGGCACGCTCCGGGCGGGTTTCGCCGAGGGCCGGCTCAGCCAGGACGAACTTGACGAGCGGATAGCGCAGGCCTACGCGGCCCGCACCTACGCCGACCTGTGGGCGCTGGCCGCGGACCTGCCGATCGGGCCTTACCCCTTTCCGCACGCCTTCGGGTACGGCCCGCCGCCAGGCGTGGGTGTGGCGCCGGAGGGCGCAGTGGCCAGCAACGGGGAGGCCAGCAACTGGCAATCCGCCGCCGCGCTGCTCATCACCGCGCTGGTGATCTTCACGCTGGCGGCGCTGGTGACCGCGATCGTCACCGCGCACGTCCAGCCGGGCTTCGTCCAGCCGGGCTTCGTCTCGCCGGGTTCAGTCTCGCCGGGTTCAGTCTTGCCGGGTTCAGTCTTGCCGGGTTCAGTCTTGCCGCAGCGGGGCGTGATCCAGCCGTTCCAGCCGGTGCACCTGGCGCCCTACATCACCCGGTCGGTCAAGGCGTAACGGGCGGGCGGGCTCGGGGCACACACCACGGGACCGTTCGGCTGAAAAAGATCGCGGTGTTACCGCTGCTTGCTGCGGTCCGTGGGCTGGGTGGACAAAGCCGCCACGAACGCCTCCTGGGGCACATCGACGCGGCCGATCGTCTTCATCCGCTTCTTGCCCTCCTTCTGCCGCTCAAGCAGCTTGCGCTTGCGGGTGATGTCGCCGCCGTAGCACTTGGCCAGCACGTCCTTGCGCAGCGCGCGGATGTTCTCGCGGGCGATGATCCGGGCGCCGACGGCCGCCTGAATCGGCACCTCGTACTGCTGGCGCGGGATCAGCTCCTTCAGCTTCGCGGTCATCGACAGGCCGTACTCGCGCGCGTTGTCGGCGTGCACGATCTGGCTGAACGCGTCCACCGGCTGGCCCTGCAGCAAGATGTCCACCTTGACCAGGTCCGCCTGCTGCTCGCCGTCTGGCTCGTAATCCAGCGACGCGTAGCCGCGGGTGCGGGACTTGAGCTGGTCGAAGAAGTCGAAGATGATCTCGGCCAGAGGCAGCATGTACCGGATCTCCACCCGGTCCGAGGACAGGTAGTCCATGCCGATCAGCGCACCGCGCCGACCCTGGCACAGCTCCATGATCGTGCCGATGTACTCGGACGGCGAGATGACCGTGGCCCGGACCACCGGCTCGAAAACCCGGTCCACCTTGCCCTTGCCCGGCTCCGAGCCGCCGGGGAAGTCGCTCGGGTTAGTCACCCGCAGCTCCTGGCCGGTGTCCATGACGACGCGGTAGACGGCGTTCGGCGCGGTGGAGATCAGCGACAGGTCGAACTCGCGCTCCAGCCGCTCGCGCACGATCTCCATGTGCAGCAGGCCAAGGAAGCCGCAGCGGAACCCGAACCCGAGCGCGTCGGAAGTCTCCGGCTCATACACCAGCGCGGCGTCGTTCAGCCGCAGCTTGTCCAGCGCGTCCCGCAGGTCGGGATAATCGTCGCCGTCCACCGGGTACAGGCCGGAGAACACCATCGGCTTGGGGTGCGAGTATCCCGCCAGCGGCTTGGCCGCCGGATGAGCGGCGGTGGTCACGGTGTCGCCGACCCGGGCTTGCCGGACGTCCTTGACGCCGGTGATCAGGTAGCCGACCTCCCCCGCGGCCAGGCCGTCGGTCGGGATCGGCTCCGGTGAGATGACCCCCACCTCGAGCGTCTCGTGCGCCCCGCCGGTGGACATCATCAGGCTCCGCTCACGCCTGGTCAGGCGGCCGTCGACCACCCGGATGTAGGTCACCACGCCGCGGTAGGTGTCGTAGATCGAGTCGAAGATGAGCGCGCGGGCCGGGGCGTCCGGGTCGCCCTTCGGGGCCGGGACCAGCCGGACGATCTCGTGCAGCAGCGCTTCGACGCCCTCGCCGGTCTTGGCGGACACCCGCAGCACCTCGCCGGGGTCGCAGCCGATGATGCCGGCGAGTTCGGCGGCGTACCGGTCGGGCTGGGCGGCCGGCAGGTCGATCTTGTTCAGCACGGGGATGATCTTGAGGTCGGCGTCGAGGGCCAGGTACAGGTTCGCCAGCGTCTGCGCCTCGATGCCCTGCGCGGCGTCGACAAGCAGGACCGCGCCCTCGCAGGCGGCCAGGCTGCGGGACACCTCGTAGCTGAAGTCGACGTGGCCCGGGGTGTCGATGAGGTTGAGCACGTACTGGTTACCGTCGTCGCCCGGCCACGGCAACCGGACGGCCTGGCTCTTGATCGTGATGCCGCGCTCGCGCTCGATGTCCATCCGGTCCAGGTACTGCGCGCGCATCTGGCGGCCCTCGACCACGCCGGTGAGTTGCAGCATCCGGTCAGCCAGCGTCGACTTACCGTGATCAATGTGGGCGATGATGCAGAAGTTCCTGAGCACGGACTGATCGGTGTGGCCGGGCGCCGGACGGGTCCTGGGGTCCGGCTTACTGATAGGTGGCACGCGCATCCGTTCCGGTTACTCGCCTTCCGCCTGGTTTCGCTGGCGGGCTGGGTGTTCCATAATCCCACGTCCGGCTCAGTGCCCGGGCGCCGAGCCGCTCGTTCCGGTGGTTAGAGCGGCTGATTGGGCTTATGGTTTGGGTGCGGGGGTGCGGCTCGGATAAGCTTCGTCGTCGCGTCACCCCACAGACAACCTGAAGGACTCCCACGCGTGGCGAACATAAAGTCTCAGATCAAGCGTAATAAGCAGAACGAAAAGGCGCACCAGCGGAACAAGGCCGCCAAATCGTCGCTGCGGACGTCCGTCCGTAAATTCCGCGAGGCGGCGGACGAGGGGAACCTCGACGAGGCGGGCACCGCGCTGCGCGCCGCCTGCCGCCAGCTGGACAAGGCGGCGAGCAAGGGCGTCATCCACAAGAACCAGGCCGCGAACCGCAAGTCGGCGATAGCCAAGCGCTACGCCGAGCTCCCGCAGGCCAGCTAGCTGACACTCGGCTCCGCTGCCTGCTAGGGGGCGGAGCTGAGTCTTTGCTGTCCGCTGGGGTCTTTTCGCTGGCCGCTGCGGTCAGTAGTCCGGTTCGCCGGCCCGGCTGGCGACGATGCGGCGCACCGCTCGTTCCAGGGCGTAGCCTGCGCTGCTGGCTTCTCCCTTGACCTGGGCGTCCGCTTCGGCGACCGCGTGCAGCGCGCGGGCGATGCCCTGCGGCTGCCAGCCGCGCAGCTGCTGGCGCACCCGGTCGATCTTCCACGGCGGGGCCCCGACCTCGGCCGCGAGCGCCATGCTGTTCACACCCCGGGGCGCGGAGCCGACCCGGCCGAGCAGGCGCACCCCCTGAGCCAGCGCGCTGCAGATCAGCACCGGTGAAACCCCGGTCGACAGCGCCCAGCGCAACTGCTCAAGGGACTGCACCAGGTGGCCCTCGACCGCCCGGTCCGCGACGGTGAACCCGGTCGCCTCGGCCCGGCCCCGGTAGTACCTGGCCACCACGGCCTCGTCGATCTGACCCTCGGTGTCGGCGGCGAGCTGCTCGCAGGCCGCCGCGAGCTCACGCAGATCCGACCCGACCGCGTCCAGCAGCGCGCGGGCGGCCCCGTCGTCGGCGCGCTGGCCCGCTCGCCGGAACTCGGCCCGGACGAAGTCCAGCCGGTCGGCGAACCTGGTGACCTTCGGGCACTCGATCACCCGCGCGCCCGCGGCCCTGACGCTGGCCAGCAGGTCCTTGCCCTTGGCCCCGCCCGCATGGGTCAGCACCAGGACCACGTCTGGCGCCGGGTGGGCGGCGTAGGCGGCCAGTTCGGCGGCGACGTCCTTGCTCACGTTCTGCGCGGCTCTGACCACCAGCGCGCAGCCGCCGCCGAACAGCGACGGCGAGGTGAGCGCCTGCAGCTCACCCGGCCCGAGCGCGGCGCCGTCGAGGTCATGGACGTCCTCGCCGGCCGCGGCCGCGATCAGTTCACGCACGGACCGGTCGATGAGGAATTCCTCCTCGCCGACCACGATCGTGACAGGGGCGGGTCCCGCGGTGCGCGCAGCCATGACGGCAGCATGCCACGTCCGTGCCGTGCTCAGGTGACCGGCTCGCCGCCGAGCCAGACGCGACGGGGCTGCAGGCCGAACGACCAGGCGAAGGCGCCCTCGTGATCAGCGTCCCACAGGACCATGTCGGCGAGCCTGCCGCGGACCATCGCGCCGCGGTCCGGCGCCCGGAGCGCGTGCGCGCCGCCGATGGTGGCCGAGCGCAGTGCCTCTTCCACGCTCATCCCGAAGTAGGACACGGCGAGCGAGATGACCAGCGCCATCGACGTGATGCCGGTGCCGCCCGGGGTGTGGTCAGAGCCGAGCGCGACGGCGACGCCCTTATCGAGCAGCGCACGCACCGGCGGCCTGGCGCGGGTCTGCAGGGCTGTCCCCGGGCACACGACCGCGGCCACGCCGGCCTGGGCCAGCGCGGCGACATCCTCTTCGGTGGCCTCGTGCAGCAGGTCAGCGGACGCGCAGCCCATCTCGGCGGCCAGCCGGGCCGCGCCGGTCCGCGAGTCGCCGGCGTGCAGCCGCGGCAGCAGGCCCGACCGGCGCCCGGCGGACAGGATCCAGCGCGCCTCGTCCTCGGAGAACCGGCCTTCCTCGCAGTACACGTCCACGCTGTCCGCGCCGACCGCGGACGCGTCGGCGCACCAGGAGCTCACCGCGTCGATGTAGTCATGGCGGCGGCCGAAGAACTCCGGCGGAACCGCGTGCGCGGCCAGGAACGTGACGTGGACCCGCGGCATGCCCGGCTCACCCTCGAGCCCGCGCAGCATCCGGACGTCGGCCAGCTCGCCGTCCCTGGTCAGGTGATACCCGGTCTTGGCTTCGATCGTGGTCGTCCCGGACCGCAGCCAGCGGCCCATCCGCTCGCGCACGCCGTTGCACAACGTCCAGGGGTCGGTGCCCCTGGTCACGGTGACGGTCGAGGAGACGCCGCCGCCGGCCGCGGTGATCTCGGCCGCCGACGAGCCGTTGGAGCGCATGGCGAGTTCGGCCCAGCGGTTACCCGCGTACACCGGGTGGGTGTGGGCGTCGATGAGCCCAGGCGTGACCAGGCCGCCGCCCAGGTTCTCCACGTGGTCGACGTCCACGATGTCGTCGACAACCCCGGGAATACACTGCGGCAACTCAGCCGCAGGCCCGACCCAGGCGATGCGTTCGTCTCCGGTCACGATGGCGGCGTTGCTGAGGATCTCGGATCCCGTCCATAGACGGCCGATGTTGGTCAGCAAACGAACAGTCACCGGCGGTCCCCCCAGGGACGGGTGATCCCATGCGCCATGAGCGTTCCACCTGCCATGACACGTGTACGCCGAGATGTCGGCGTGCACTGGACGAGCTACGCTCCGTACCCGGGCCAGACGCTAGGCCTAGACAGGCACGGCCGCAAACGTATCGATTCAGACACGCTATTGCACCACAACCACCGCAGACAAGCTTTTCGGCAAAATGCCGGAACTCACCCGGTTGCGCGGTTGTCGCGCGATTTAAGCGTCCTTACGCACAGCGAAATAAACCCGCCAAACGTGACCACTATCACCCATCGAGAAAGCAACCCCGGTTACGGCACGGGCACGGTGAAGGCCGCCGCTTCCAGCTGCGCGGCCAGGTGGGGCAGCACCCGGGCCTGCAGCAGCGTGCCGTCATCGGTGTGCTCGGCCGCGATCACCTCGCCCTCGGCGTGCGCACGGGCGACCAGGTCGCCACGGCTATACGGGACGATGACCCGAACGGGTACGTCAAGGCGCGGTAGCGCGGCCTCGATCGCGTCCCGCAAGGCCGGCAGGCCCGCCCCCGTCTTGGCCGAGACCGACAGGCTGCCCGGCGCGCGGGCCCGCAGGGTCTGCAGCACGACCGGGTCGGCCGCGTCGATCTTGTTGACCACGATGAGCTCGGGTACTCCGGCGGTGCCGATGTCCGCCAGCACGGCGCGGACCGCGGTGATCTGCGCCTCGGGCTCCGGATCGGACCCGTCGACCACGTGCAGGATCAGATCCGCCTCGGCCGACTCCTCCAGCGTGGACCGGAACGCCTCGACCAGCTGATGCGGCAGATGGCGGACGAACCCGACGGTGTCGGTCAGGGTGAAGGCGTGTCCCGAGGGCGTCAGGGCGCGCCTGACCGCCGGGTCGAGGGTGGCGAACAGCGCGTCCTCCACCAGTACCCCGGCTCCGGTGAGCGCGTTGAGCAGGCTGGACTTGCCCGCGTTGGTGTATCCGGCGATGACCACCGAGGGCACCTCGCGGCGGTGACGCTGCGCGTGCTGCACCTTACGGCCGGTCGACATGCCCGAGATTTCCCGCTTCAGCTTGCCGATCCGGGCCCGCAGCCGCCGCCGGTCCGTCTCCAGCTTGGTCTCGCCAGGACCGCGGGTCCCGATCCCGCCGCCGCCGGCCACCCGGCCGCCGGCCTGCCGGGACAGCGACTCGCCCCAGCCGCGGAGCCTGGGCAGCATGTACTGCAGCTGGGCCAGCTCCACCTGGGCCTTGCCCTCCCGGCTGCGGGCGTGCTGGGCGAAAATGTCGAGGATCAGCGCGGTCCGGTCGATCACCTTGACCTGCACCACGCCTTCCAGCCGCCGCAGCTGGCTGGGGGTGAGCTCGCCGTCGCAGATCACGGTGTCCGCGCCGGTCGCCGCGACGACGTCGGCTAGCTCCCGCGCCTTGCCCGAGCCCACGTAGGTGGCCGCATCGACGTGGCTGCGCCGCTGGATGAGGCCGTCGAGCACCTCAGAACCCGCCGTCTCGGCCAGCCTGCTCAGCTCCCGCAGCGAATTCTCGGCGCTGGCCAGGCTCCCCTCGGTCCACACCCCGATCAGCACGACCCGCTCGAGCCGCAGCGTGCGGTACTCGACCTCGCTGACGTCCTGCAGCTCGGTGGACAGGCCCGGCACCCGCCGCAGCGCGTGCCGCTCCTCGAGGTCCAGGTCTGACTGTTCGTTAAAGACTGTGCTCATTGTCCTCCGACATCGGTGCTTACTCGTCCCCCGATGGTGCCACGCCGAGCGCGACACCGCATTTAATTAACACCGGCGCCGCACCAAATGTGCCCCGCCACCGCGGCCGG
>ODAK010001870.1_pt1 | contig 22483 bp, 23 predicted proteins | sample 1539591 | NCBI WGS metagenome assembly ODAK01 (sample SAMEA3539303, study PRJEB22396) | soil metagenome | biome: tundra; feature: field; material: soil | place: USA | collected 2010-05 | depth 0.15 m | reverse complement strand
TTCATTAAAAAAGAACCTGATGACGGGCAAGGATAATTATACTATTCAACTTACCACAGACCCAGCTGCTTTCAGTGAGGGAGCCCTGGTGATGTCGGTGACGGACCCGTGGATTACGCTGGAAATCCCTTACGATTCATGCTTGACAGCATTTGAAGGACCCTACAAGGAAGTGTACGTCCTGGAACTGAATGCTCAAATGGCCGGCTTTGTCATATTGCAGGTATGCGGAACTTTTAATGGTTACATCCAGACGATTTGCATAAAAGAAGCCTTGAGAGGGAAAGGGTTAGGGAATAAGTTGCTGCATTTTTGCGAAGAGAGAATTCATAAAACCTCGCCCAATATTTTTATTTGCGTTTCCTCATTTAATGAAGGTGCCATAAAATTGTATTATGAATTTGGTTTTACCCACGTAGGTACCCTGAAGAATTTTTTAAAGGATGGGTTTGATGAATTATTGCTCCGAAAAACAATTGGTCCAAGACAGGGATATAAAGCTGGCCAGTAATGAAAGGATTTTATTGCCGCATGCCCGCAGAATAGCTTTGTCCAGTTGAACAGCTGATCGAATTCCAAGGTGAGATAATTTAATAGTTTAAGAATTGTTCAAACGGTATTATATTTAATAAAATCCAGTTATTTAAGCCAGGTTAAAATAGGGTACCATGATTAAACAATTTTTGTTTCTGCTGTTACTGCTCTCTTGCATTTTGCTCTTTGCAAGTGGGCAGGGAAAAACTGCCCTGCCTTCCAAAGCATACCTGATAAAAACAATTGATAGCATACTCAACAGCCAGGTTGCCGGTAACCAGATACCGGGAGCGGTGATTCAGGTAAAGAAGGACGATAAGATTATTTATACTCACTCTTATGGATATTCCCAAAAATATGATTTTCACCACCAGTTGCTACATCCTGCTCCTAAAATGAATACGCAGACCCTGTTTGACATGGCTTCTCTTACCAAAGTAATTGGCACTACCACATCCATCATGTTGCTTGTGGACAGAGGGCTTATTAAAGTGGATGATCCTGTGGGGAAATACATTAAAACCTTTGATTCCGGGGCTAAAAAGACAGTGACCCTGCGTCACCTGCTCACACATAGTGCAGGGTTATATGAATGGTACCCGTTGTTTTATAGGTCATCCAAAAGAGAAATCACCTTTGAGGTCATTGCCTCACTCCCGCTGAAGTTCCCCGTAGGAATGCAGCGCCGCTATAGCGACCTTGGTTTCATGTTGCTGGGAGAGATCATTGAGAAAGTATCCGGCCTTTCACTGGACCAATTTGAAAAACAAAACATCTTTATTCCCCTTGGGATGACCCACACTACTTTCAACCCTTTGCAGCATGGCAGGACAAACAACATTGCAGCCACTTCTCTCGGTAATCCATATGAGAAGCGGATGGTTTATGATTCCTCTCTCGGCTTTACAATAAAAGAAATAGATCCAACTTCCTGGAACGGCTGGAGAAACTATGTATTAAGAGGAGAAGTGAATGATGGAAATACCTGGTATGCCAGTGACGGTATTTCGGGGGCGGCAGGATTATTCTCTACAGTTGATGATTTGCAAAAATTGGTAGATATGCTAATGCATAAAGGGAAAGCAGGCCATCATCAATTTATCTCCAGCCGTGTAATTGATTCTTTCCTGGTAGCTGATAAATTTCATAACGGACTCGGATGGATGATGGACACAGCCAACTCATTCATGAAAGGCGGCCCTGAAGGTACTTTTGGACATACCGGATTTACGGGTACCAGTATCGCGGTGGTGCCCCTGTATCATCTCTCCATCATTCTTCTCATCAACCGACAAAATATGGGATTACTGCAAAGCGGGGAATACTACAGCCCTAACGCTATTCGCCGCCAGAGCTTCTATTCGATTTTGAAATGGTGTAAAAAAGATTGAATCAAATGCCTTATTTCCAATAAAAGAAAAGTCTTAATGCAAAGCTGTTTCTGCCGCAGCAATTATTTTATTATTATCTTTCTTTTGCAAAAACAATATCAGAAGCAGTTTCGCTGCATCAACACCGCAAGGAATATCAATATTAACATTATTATCCCCGTTAACCGCACTACTTAATGTCGTAAAGCTTCTCGCCACGTTGTAATCAGTAAGAGTAGCTCCGCCATTTTCGCCTGCATTTATAGTAGTGGTAGTTTGTTTTTCCACCAGCGCAATATTTAAATTCGAGTTATCAGCGTTACCGGAGGCCTTAAAACTGATGTTTGCTTTTCCATTATCAATTGATACTTTTTGTATGATGAGGGTTGCTTCCGGTTGCTCAGATAAAACCTTTTTTATTGTTAAATCGATTTTTCCGGCATCACTTCCTACCATTTCAGTTTGTCCGTTAATTACTAACTGCGGGGTATATACGTCTGCTTTTAAGGCAGAGGCATAATTATATTGTCTCTTTGTAAATTGTTTGGAACTGTAAGGATCTTTCCAGCCCAGGTGATCCCAATAATCTACATGGAAAGAAATTGGTATAATATTTTCTTTTGTAGTGTAAGAGCCTAAGAGGCGGTCAGCCGGAGGACAACTGGAACAACCCTGAGAAGTAAATAATTCAAGAACGGCTATACTTTTGGCAGAATCACTGGTAATCTCTGCACTTATATTTTGCAATTGGTTTTTACCACCTGGTGAGGAAGTGCAAAACCATATCGTGAAAATAGGCACTGACAGGATCAAAAGGTTAAAACGCTTTATCATTCAATTTTGGATTCAATTACTTGGGGCAAAATTAGATGGTTTTAAATATATGCTGCTTTAACTTTTTAAAAACACATAGTTTTATTTTCCTTGTAAAGTTCAAACTTTACTATCAGGAATATCTTTTTGCTGATACGTAATAGAAGTTACAATGAAGCTTTATTCTCGTATGTTAAAAATATTCCTGTGAGTTGGATGCCCGTAGAATAATAAAATTTGAAATTTGTCTTTACATATCATTTTCTCTTTACGATCATTTTATTTTTTAACAATAGCCTGACAGGTTCTTCAAAAAATTTTGGTGATGCATATCCTAAATTAAAGAGGAGACAAAGACAAGCAGCGATACCGGGAATGCTGCTGAAATGATAATTTATTGTCGGTACCCAACCCGTATAAATACCAGCCAACAGGCAACCTGTCCAACCTTCAGATAAGGAGCCTTAATATTGTTGGAATGCAAGGTCATGCCGGAAAGTTATATTTAAATTATGCCTTTAACTACTATCAATGCCAGGGATATTGAGCAAAAAATTCTAATGGCATTTTGTGATTGATAATTCGATTGTCATTTATTATTTGCAATAGCGAAACTTAAGGCGCCAGATGGGCATTTTCCAATTTGATCCTTTAACTCCTGCGTGGTTGCATTTTCCACTTTTATCCAGGGTTTGTCTTTTGGATAGTACACCTTCGGCAAGGTTCTCACACATACTCCGGAATGTTGACAAATTTCAGGTTTCCAGATAACCGTTATTTCTCCGTTGGAGTATTTGAATTCTTTGTTTTGCATTTTTGAATATCACGTTTAAGATGTTATTAGTGAAGTTAGTAACAAAAACTAAAAATGATGATCCTGCCAGGAAAATGAATTCTCAATTTATATTCCATCGCCTCATTTGATAGCCACTTGCAACAATAATTTCTTAATCAAAACGATCTGCCCTAAATGATAATGCGTATGTTCAATGATTCCATGAATATTTCTATAGTAATTGCCATATTTTTCCTCTTCAAAAATTTCCCAAAGCCTGCTTTCAGGAAACTGTTCTATATGTGTAGCAAAGTTTTCGGCATCTTCAAAGGATTTACTCAATAGTTTATCCCAGTCTTCGCTGCATTCTATGGGCGGCCATTCAAAACTAAATTTATCATGAGCCTTTAAGGGTTCTCCATTGAAAACTTTCAGCACCGCGCTTACATAATAATTCATGTGATAAACAAGCCCTGCAAGATTATTGAATGAATAAACTTTCCTTGTGGCTTGTTGCCAATTCACATCAGCAAGAGTCTCTTTCAGGTTTACCGATGTCCAGTTTCCGCCAAAATATACTTCCCTGAACTGGCTGGCTATTTGCTTTGTTAATTTCATGACTTCAAATTTACACTTTAGGGACGAAACCGCTGGTCAATTGGATATAACCTAGAACATTATTCGAAGTTAGAAAATTCTAAATTTACATGATCAGGTAAATCCTGCACTATTGGGTCAATCAATAGCTCATGCTACATTCATAATGAATTTGAGTTCACATTACTGCTTAAATGTAGCAAATTTCAATTACGCACAAAAGTATAAATACTTTAAGAAATTTTATTTATTTTAGTATTATCAATGTCAAAAATGAAGCAGAAATCGAATCTTATTTGTGTATTTATTTCCGTGGTGCCAATAGCTCTGTTATTTTTCTTCTTCAATGGTCTTGGGCAGTTTACAAATACAAAAAGTTCTGGCCGCAATGGAATGATTATTTCACGGAGTAGCTTCATATTTTTAATGGTTGGATTAAGTGTCTTGTGGTATTATGCATCGATACTTATCTCACAAAGGCTTATTGGATTTAATTCATTAATCAGTCAGCCCGTTTAAGGAGTCTGATAAATATATTATTTTCTGCATTGAGTATTTTGCTTATTCTGTCGAATTTGGTTGGCCATAGTTGATTTAGTGGTTGCATAAAATAGTTCACACCAATGCAATTGCTACAAATAAAAAACACTCACATCTTCAAGCGTTTGTTTCTTTAATACCGGTACGATGCAATCATCCGCAGGATACCCTACCGGTAATAATAAAAATGGCTTTTCGTTTTCGGGACGGTTTAAAAGCTTTGATAAAAAATTCATCGGGCTTGGTGTATGCGTAAGCGTTACCAAACCGGCCTGGTGAATAGCTGCAATGAGGAAACCGGTGGCAATGCCGGTGCTTTCCATCACATAATAATTATTTCTTTTTGCTCCTTCATTTCCCTTCTCGTATGATTTTTTAAATATCACAATCAGCCAAGGCGCCATTTCAAGAAATGATTTTTTCCAGTCCGTTTGCAATGGGGCCAAGTCATTTATCCACTCTGCAGGCATTCTGCCGTGATAGCTATCATATTCCTCTTTTTTTGCCGCCTCGCGAATTTGCTTTTTAATGGCGGCATTATGGACAGAGAAGAAGGTCCACGGCTGCTTATTGGCGCCCGATGGCGCTGTATTGGCGACAGAAAGTATATTTCTTATTACTTCTCTTTGTACAGGTTTGTCACTGAAATACCGGATGCTTCTGCGCTTTTCCATGTTGTCCAGGAAAACCCTGGAGTTTTGCAAAGATTGTTCCGCTGAAACGTTTTCCATTTTATACGGCATAAAAGGATACCCGTTAATGATCTTTACTTCAGTCATACAATGTATTTATTAGTAAATATTTATGGTTCTTGTTAAAAGTCGGTCAAAACAAGGGAGGGTTGCCTGTATTCTTTTCTACTGCACAATTTTTTTTTTGCCTTTGGTATAAACTTACATTGATACAACAAACCCAAACGAGAAAGGCTGCAAAAGTGATTTTCTGAATTACCGGTAAGTATATGATGAGCCCCTTGGTATAATACACATAATTGTTCAGGGCAACGAGTAACAGGTTAATAATCCCAAAAGCAAAAAGTCCGTACCAGTTGATTTTATATAACACGACGAAGGAACTTACAGTGGCAACAAGGCCAAATAATGATGCAAGATTGGTAATTTCATCATGCCATTTTGTAAATAAGAACAGGTCGATAGTCATCGAAAAGATACCTGCAATTTGAATTGTTAGCCTGGCAAATTTCCCAATACCTGTTTGGATTGGGAAAAGAAACCAAAAGATAGAAAGCGTGATGCATAAAAAAAACATCCCGGCTATAGCCACAGGCCTTGCGGGATTTGGTTGCCCGTTCATAGCAGTATCATTAAGCAGGTTGCACCAGTAATTATTAATCCAGCTGAATCCAATGGAAGTTTTGTTTGCCTGCGAACCGCCGGGATATAGGAGTGCGGCAACAAGGTAGCATAAGGTAAAGAGCAAGATGCCAATAATTGGAGCCAACATCCAAATGCTTTTTGGTATTATTTTCTGAACTTTCAAAATGTGCAAATTTTCACGGCCGAGTATTTTGTTGGCTGGTGAAGCTGATTATTTTTTCATATACTTCCAGTTCCTGCTCTTTCCTTCCATTATCCATTCAATAGTTGTTTCAATTCTTTTCATTATTGTTGCTTCAGTTTTGGCTTCATTGATCCATTCAATATATTCCCTTTTATGTGTGGGACTAAAATTATTAAAGATGGTTGAAGCATCTTTATTTTTCTTCAGTTCATTTTGAAGACCGGCAGGTATTTCAATCTCTTTATTCGAAATTGTTTTTCTCCTTGCCGGTAGTTTAATATCATTTTCGTTCAGTTTCATGGCCTCTTTAATCATGGAAATTATTTTCTTATCGGGGGGCAGGTCTTTGAGGCTGCCTATTTTACCCAGGTGCCCCATGGCAGTTTTATTATTTCGGATCAATTGGCCCGCATCTTTCATGAGGGCGCCTTTCCAAAAAGTAAATGCACAATGTTGCTTAAACGAAGCCATGCTGCATAACATGCCTTTATACGAAAAATTGGGAAAGCTCCACTTAATGATTTCTTCCACATCTGGGCAGGCCTCATGCACGAGGCTTCTTAAATGATGCAAAATAGGGCGAGCAAAGTTTGCTGATTTTGCGATGTAGGTATCTACTCTTTTATCTTTTGTCATCTTAATTGTTTTTAAGTTGGTTTCCATAAAATTATATGCGCCAATCCGGAAGACGTCGGATCATGGTTTGCAAGTTGCAGGGACCCATTTTAAAGCAAAAGTGTTTAGGAAATTTAATAAATTTTGTTGACTTTGATTTCAGATAAAAATTCAATGATTGTTCCTCGTTGCATAGGAATAATTTTACACCGCAGATGATAACTATAAAACTTCCCCAGCCTTTAAGGGCTCTGCGGTATTATAATTTTAGGTTATACTTTTTCGGGCAGGCTATTTCCCTGATTGGCACCTGGATGCAACGGATAGCAGTTAGCTGGCTGGTATATACACTTACCCATTCGGCTTTTATGCTGGGCCTGGTGGCTTTTGCAGGGCAAATTCCTATTTTACTTTTATCACCTTACGCAGGTGCTTATGTTGACAGGCACAATCGATATAAAACATTACTTTTTACACAGGTAGCTTCAATGGTACAGGCTGGCTTACTGGCACTTTTAGTATGGATCGGGCGCTACGACGTTACCACCATTATAATTTTAAGTGTTATGCTGGGAGTCATCAATGCATTTGATACGCCATCCCGCCAATCGCTCATGATATTGTTGATTGATGATAAAAAACATTTACCTAATGCCATTGCGCTAAATTCTACCATGGTTACTTTGGCCAGGCTTTTGGGTCCTGCAGTAGCCGGAATATTATTGAGTAGCTATGGAGAAGATATTTGTTTCCTAATGAATTTCATCAGTTTTATTGCCGTTATTGTTTCCCTGCTGTTTATGAAAATACACATTCCCCTTCGGCCCAAGAACAAAGAGCCCATCTGGAAAGGCTTGCAGGAAGGTTATACCTACCTGCGGGGCAGGCCTGACCTTCGTTCCGTGATTTTATTAATGACCTTTATCAGCTTGTTGGTGATGCCCTACTCAACGCTGCTTCCCGTATATGCTGCATCAGTTTTCAAAGGCGATGTCACCACTTTTAGCTGGCTAAACAGCATTTCCGGGCTTGGCGCTCTTCTGGGCGCGGCCTACATAGCCACTCTGAAGCCGGGAGCCAATCTGCTGAAATTGATTGCATATTCCGCTTTATTTTTCAGCGGCGGGCTCATTGTATTTTCTTATACGAAAAATTTTACGCTGGCACTATTATTCCTCATGATGGCGGAGGGAGGTATGCTGGCAGAAATTGCTGCGACCAACACATACGTTCAGACTCACGTTGATGAACACATGCGGGGTAGGGTGATAAGTTATTATGTGATGGCCTTCCTCGGTATGCAGCCAATCGGTGGCCTGCTCATAGGTAGCCTGGCTCATGTTACAAATGCTCCATTAACTGTGCTCATTGAAGGCATCTGCGGCGTAACCGCTGTGCTGATCTTCACACCTTTTTTGAAAAGGGCAAGGAAGAATAATTTATTGAAAGGTGAAGGCGCTCTTACTGAAAGATAAGTATTGTCTTTCCCGAATTGTTTCTCCGGGCAAAAGAATTATTTCTTTTCTGCATATCCAACCTCCTGCTGCAATGCTTCTATTGCATTGGTCAGGTAAACCATCGGAGCATTCCAGTTGATGGCAATTTCATTGGAGGCATAGGCACAAACACTGTCGGAATAGGCAGTTTCGGGTTCTTTAAATTCATAAGTACAATGATCCTGCATGCCCGGATTGGGCCCACCAACCAATAATCCGGGAACGGGATCTGTAACACCATCAGCGGTGGATTCCCGATGATGCGGAAACATCGGCGATCGGCTGCCAATGCCCGTGAGAAAGCAATATCCGGTTGCATTTCTTCCCAATAAATAATCAAGATTACTTAAAGCATAATCTACATATTTTTTATCTCCGGATAGCTGATATGCTTTTATCAACAGCACTCCCTGGTTGGCTGCAACTGAATTGCTTCCCCATATAAAGTCTTTTTTGGATTGCCCCATAACAGTTGAAAATGGACTCCCCGGAACATGGGCAATATATTCATTGGCGATATTTAGGATCTTATCCTTCATCCACTCAATTATGTCTGAGCCAACATCAGGAAGGTTTTTGCTAAATCTAAGTAATGAATAATAACCCATCATTCCCACATTATTCCAGGACGGAAGCGTGACCTGATCTTTAAGATGACTGCCCAGCGTATCAAAATATCGTTTGTTCTTTGTTGTTATATATAATTCAGCGGCAGCCCAAAACCATTCATCATCGAAATTATTATCGCCATAACCGCCTGTTGTAATCGCAGGACTAAATTTTTGATTCATAAGGGCCTGGTTGTATTCGAGGTGGGGATTGGCAAGCGCCCATATCCAGGATTTTTCCGAAGCAGCCAGGCAACTATCAGCCAGTCCCGGTAATTGATTTGTATAATTTATTAATATGCGTGCAGCCTGTGCAGTTACTGCGGCAAAATCCAGGGTGGCTGCGGTTCCTTTTTGAACCACATATCTTGTTGCTTTCGTAGCCCCCGGCATTACAAATGCATCGAAAGCCGCATTGGTGCATTTATTATAAACGCCACCATCATTGGGGTCCTGCATCGTAAGCATCCAACGCAGATTGTAAATGGCTTCATTCAATACATCCGGAACACCATTACCTGTTTCGGGGATATTAGTCTTTAAATCACTGTAATAATCCGGGAAGTCCTCATAAGCGGACAACAAGGTGCCCATAGTAATCCCGGAATTGACGATATATTTATTGTAATCACCGGCATCATACCATCCTCCGGGAGTGGAAATGACCGTTCCCGCCGGCCGTTTTTCACTGGCAGCAGAAGGATGAATGTATACAACTGTATCAGTATGCCCGGCTGACCGATGCCACTTGCCGGCATATTTTTCTTCCAGCGGCATTGAAACTCTTTGATAAAAATATCCTTTCAAAGAAGCAATAGCAGCGGGCCTGTTTGCATTGTTATTAATTTCAAATACATAAGAATGTCCAATTTCCGGGATGCTTACGAAATAATTTCCTTCGGTCGTAAAAGATGAAAAGTCAGCGGTCCTGGTGATTAAGGAAGAATATGCAGACCTTTTTTCTGGGGATAAATTTCCTTTATATAAAGTATCCCTTAAGTTGGTGGAAGTGACATAAAATATTGATGAAACGGAATCGCCGGTTACGATTGCAATTTTTGGGCCTTTGGGATAAAATCCCAATTGGTTTATTTTGATTTGAGCACTGACTCCCTGCGAAAAAGTTAAGGAAGGAAAAATCAGGATAATTAATGTCCAATAAAGAAAATAATTAAATAATCGATTCAAAAAATGTTTCGGTGTGGTGTTCATTTGTTTTCTTTTTTGGAAGAAATGTTTTACCGAGATCAATTAAGAAATAAAATTCACCCGGTTATTTGACTGCTCCTTGCATTGAAATGATGAAATTAATCAGGACATCCAAAGGGATGTCCGCACGCCTGCAGGCATCATCAATTTCCTCCCGTGATACATTAGCCGCAAATGATTTCTCTTTCAACCTTTTTTTTACGCCCTTAAGTTCCATCCCGTCATAACCACCGGGGCGCATCAGTGAATAGGCATGTATCAAACCAGATAATTCATCAAAGGCAAATAACATCTTATCCATCTGTGTTTCTGGCTCTACCCCGAAATGATTGGGTCCATGAGAAGCAATGGCATGAATAATTTCAGGATCAACATTCCTTTTTTCAAGCTCTGCTATAATTTTTTTACAGTGCTGATCGGGCCACTGGTCCCAGTCAGCATCATGCAGAAGGCCGGCCATTTCCCAGCGCCATTGTCCCTCCTCATCTAAACTTTCTTTTTCTGCTGCCCAGCATTTCATGAGGTGAGCTATCTGCTTCATATGCAATTGCAAACGGGGATTGATCACCCATTCGGTAAATAAGGATTTTGCTTCAGGTTTGGGTAAAGTATTGCCTTTGTTAGCGGTGTTTCCAAAAATAGTTCTGTTTAATTGAAGGGGCATAATAGATAATTTAATACAAACGTAAAACAATAAATAAATTCAATAATACTTCGATCTTTTGTTCGTTATTTTTTAGTTGCCACCAAAGAATATACCATGGGAATTTTATTGCCAAAATCTTTAATTACATATTTTTTTGGAGCTAATTCCTCCATGTTTTTAACACAATTATAGGGGGAATAATCATATTCCTGCAAATCATCAACCTGCAGCCCATATTTTTTCAATGCCTGGAAAACTTCACTTATTGAGTGGTTCCAGGTAATGCTTTCCAGATTTATGGCTGCTTTTTCATCAGCATAAGTATTTGCTTCCAATTCAATGATAGGATCTTTCTTAAAATAACTATATTCTATTTTTTTGAATTCAGAATCAAACATCCATATCACAGGATGAAATTCCACCAAAATAAAGCTGCCCCCGGGTTTTAAGTAATCCGAAATTAGCTTGCCCCATTTATGAAGGTCATTTAACCAGCCTATTGTGCCATAGGAAGTGAAAATTATATCGAATGTTTCGGTCAGATGTTCATGCAAATCATAAATATTGCAGCATATGAAACGTGTATCCAACCCAAGTCGAAGACCCAATTCTTTTGCTTTCTTAATTGCATTATCAGAAAAATCTATTCCTGTTGGTTGAGCGCCCATTCGCTGAAGGGATAAGGTGTCTTGTCCAAAATGGCATTGAAGATGTAAAATGGTTTTCCCATTAATATCACCTAGCAGGTTAAGTTCGATTTCATTGAGTGACGAATCGCCTTTTAAAAATCCATCCATATTATAAAAGGCGGATTTGAAATGGTAGTCCGTTCTTTTATTCCATAAGTCTTTATTCTTATTCATATAGTCATATTCCTTTTTCATTACCAGAAAGTTTATTGATAATATTTTTTCTCTAAGCAGAATTGCTAATATCGATTCATATTTTTCCAAAACCGCGTAGCCTGAACTGCAACCTAAGATAAATCAAATTAGATAAAAATGATTTAGCCGGATTCTATGGAATTCGCGTGGTAAGGATAGTAAACACAAAAAAATGTAATAATGAAGGGAAGCGGAAATGACTATTATCCCACATCAAACAATATCTCCAATTATTTACTCAGTTAAAGATAACAATGTATAAATATTATTATTTAAGTCAACTTTATATTTGACAATTGTCATTATATGTGCTTTGCTACAAGGATATCTTTAGCATTCATAATATACAGTCAAATTAAAAACTTAATGAAATGAAAAAGACTATCATAATTGTCGTTCTTTTTATTTTTTCATGTGCAGGGAAACTTTTAGCGCAGGAAAAGGATTCCGTTGTGATCTTATCTACAATATCCGTTAGAGCCGGAACTGTTGTTTCCGAGGAGGTAAACAAGGTTTCTGGAAGGCTTTCCCCGAATCAAAAAAATTGGAATGGTACAACTTAAATAAGGACTACCTGGCTAAATTTATTAAAAATGATATGAAGAAGCATGCCCTGTTCTCCAAAGAAGGTAATATGATATATAACGTTATCTATGGTTTTGAAAAAAACCTCCCGGAAGGAGTTCGCAGCAAAATAGCTGAAACCTATCCGGATTATAAGATAACTTACACTGCAAAGGTCAAACAGTCTAACAGGGATATTTGGGTGATTAACCTGGAGGGCTTCAAAAGCATCATGATAGTTCGCTATGAAGAGGGAGATATTGGTGAAATAAACAGCTACAAATAATCAATGTAGCATTTTTGGGCATTGCCTTATTCAGGCAAATTTTCTTTGGCTCCATTCAAGTTTGTGTATTAAAAGAACTTAGCAGCAAAAGAGCAAGGAGTCATGATCCAAATCATTGCAATCCTTGATATAGATCAAAAGAAGTTTTTTCAATCGGTGATAAGTTTGTAAATTGAAAAGCATTTCGTTCCTGAATTTGCAGGTATTTCCTGTATTTTGCTTTATTTATTTGTGAGTTAGAAAGAAAGCCAACAATGAATTATTTCGTATCCATTTTTGAAAATTAAATTTCAGAACCGTTTACAATTGATTTGAACTAGGACTATTAATCAAAAATTATTTAAGATCGTAAGTTCCGTAAGTATAAAATTATCCTGTTACCACTGCAGCGAGCGGTGCGATGATACTATTGTGGCAGATGACAGGGTTTTCTGCTGCAATGGATGTATGCAGGTGTATCTTTTATTGAAGGAAAATAATTTATGTGCCTACTATAATCTGGATGATAAGGGAGGGGTAAAAGCTAAAGGGAAGTTTATCTCAGGAAGATTTGGTTACCTGGATGATGAAACGATGCAAAATCAACTTGTTCAGTTTAGCAGTGAGGAACAGGTAAACGTTTTGTTTTCGATACCTCAAATGTATTGTTCTTCCTGCATTTACCTGTTGGAAAATCTGAATCGTATAGAACCGGGAATAATTAAGTCACAAACTAATTTCCAAAAGAAACAGGTTTTTATCATTTTCAACCCGAAAAAAGTTTCTCTGAGAAAGGTAGTGGAGTTATTAGCCTTTATTGGTTATGAACCTCACATTAGTTTAAAGGACGCTACTTTATCAAAATCCAGGCCTACCTTCAATCGCAGGCAAATATATAGAATAGGCGTGGCCGGATTCTGTTTTTCCAATATCATGATGTTAAGTTTCCCGGAATATTTTTCCGGCGGAAATATTGAACAGACCGGCTTAAAGGAAACCTTCACATTTATCAACCTTGCATTATCTCTGCCAGTACTTTTCTTTAGCGCATCGGATATTTTTATTTCAGCCTGGAAGGGATTGAGGCAAAGATTCCTGAATATAGATGCACCAATAGCGGTGGCAATTTTGGTAACTTTTTTGAGGAGCTATTATGAAATAATAAGTGGAAGCGGCGCGGGCTACCTTGATTCCGGAACGGGTATAATTTTCTTCATGCTTATTGGAAGATGGTTTCAAAATAAGACATATGATTCTTTCTCATTTGATAAAGACTATCTGTCTTATTTTCCTTTGGGAGTTTCAGTGTTGGATGATGGAGTTGAAAAAAATATTCCTGTTACAAAATTGAAAAAGGGTAACCGGATCATTCTCCATAATGAAGAAATGGTTCCGGCTGATTCCATACTTATGAAAGGGTATGGTAATATTGATTATAGTTTTGTAAGTGGCGAAAATGCGCCGGTAATGAAGAGGAGAGGAGAGCAGATCTATGCCGGAGGCAAGCAAATGGGCAGCGCTATCGAACTTGAAATTATTAAGGAAGCTTCCCATAGTTACATTTCCCAACTATGGAATAATGAAATCTTTAATAGTAAGAAAAATGAAGAAAAATCATTTATACATCCATGGAGCCGCTACTTTTCTGCAGTATTATTCGTTATAGCTGCCTGCACTGTTTTATACTGGTGGGCGATTGACCCTGCCAAAATTTTACCTTCTGTTACTTCAGTCTTAATTGTTGCCTGTCCATGCTCGCTGTTACTTTCTGCAACGTTTACTTACGGTAATATGCATCGTATTTTTGGCAGGAATAAACTTTACCTGAAGAATAGTTCTGTTATAGAAACATTATCAAAAATTGATACTATTGTTTTTGATAAAACAGGAACCATTACCCACAATCTCGCAGCAGTTGTGGAATATGAGGGTGTGCAGCTCAGCAGGATAGATATGGCCATTATAAAAAGTGCGGTGAAACAATCTTCACACCCCTTAAGTAAAATTATTGCAGCTTCTATTCATGAAGTTCCGGAAAAATCGATGATTATCCATGAATTTAAAGAGTATAGTGGAAGTGGTATTGAGGCATTTGTAAATAATGTACATGTCAAAATGGGTTCGGCAGGTTTTGTAAGAACAAATGATGAAAATTTTTCCCTTGACAGGGGAACATCAGTCCATGTTGTATTTGATAATGAGTACCTGGGAAAATTCAGGGTAAAAAATCAATACAGAAAAGGAATGAGGGCCATGGTAGAACAACTAAACAAAGGCAGCTATGAATTACATGTTCTGTCAGGAGATAATGATTCAGAAAGAGAAAACCTCACGAAGATATTCGGCAATTCCGTAGAAATAAATTTTAAACATTCACCACAGGAAAAGCTTGATTACATAAAGAACCTGCAACATAAGAACAAAACCATCTTAATGATTGGTGATGGTCTTAATGATGCCGGCGCTTTAATGCAAAGCAATGCTGGCATTGCCGTAAGCGAAAATTCAGCCCAGTTTTCACCTGCATGTGATGCCATAATGGATGGATCACGGGTGAGCGACCTTCATAAATTTATTGCCTATGCCAGAAGTGGTAAGCGGATTGTTGCCTTTAGTTTCATGCTATCCATATTATACAATGTAGTGGGACTTTCTTTTGCCGTGAGGGGGCTCCTTTCCCCAATGATAGCGGCAATTTTAATGCCGGCAAGCAGCATCAGTATAGTACTCCTGGTTACCTACTTATCCTCTTTCAGCGCCAGGATGAAAAAATTATAATATCCTGCGAAGCAAAATCATAATTGTTTATGATGTGTATCATACGCAAAAATTAGACCCACTTCTATTTTTGAGGAGTTCAAATAAAATTCAGTGGGGGCATTATTTATCCTTATTGCTATAAGTATTGTGGTAGCAGGAGGTTTCCTGATCGCTTTTTTATGGAGTGTAAAATCTGGTCAATATGACGATGATTTTACGCCCTCCGTGCGTATGCTATTTGATGATCCTTCAGGTTCTGCCAATGAAACTAAAAAGCAGGAAGAAAAAAAACCAACGACTTAACCAACACAATAATTCTAAAAATTTGAAATATGGTCCAAAATAATATGCAGGTAGAAAAATTCTATTATGATAACAAGATTGTCAGAAACTTTGCCTATGCCACTATTTTGTGGGGTGTTGTAGGAATGCTTGTCGGGCTTTGGGTATCATTGGAATTGGTATTTCCGGGCCAGTTTCCCGGTGGCATGAATATAGAGCCCTATTTGAATTTTGGGAGGCTGCGGCCTCTGCATACCAACGCGGTCATATTTGCTTTTGTGGGAAACGGCATTTTTATGGGAGTGTACTATTCATTGCAACGTCTTTGCAAGACGAGGATGTATAGCGACAAACTGAGCTACATACATTTTTGGGGTTGGCAGCTCATTATTGTGGCTGCGGCAATTACGCTTCCCTTGGGCCTTACTGATGCGGGAGAATATGCAGAATTAATCTGGCCGATTGATGTAGCCATTACCGTTATTTGGGTAATATTCGGATGGAATATGTTTGCTACAATTCTGAAAAGAAGGGAAAAGCATTTGTATGTAGCTATCTGGTTTTATATAGCCACTTTTGTAACGGTGGCCATTTTGCACCTCGTGCGCTCCGGCGAGCTGCCTTACACCTGGTTAAAGAGTTATAGTTTATATGCCGGAGTACAGGATGCATTGGTGCAATGGTGGTATGGACATAATGCGGTTGCTTTTTTCCTTACCACTCCCTACCTGGGCCTTATGTATTATTTCCTGCCAAAGGCAGCAAATCGTCCAATCTATTCTTACAGGCTTTCGATCATACATTTCTGGGCTTTAATCTTTATCTATATCTGGGCAGGACCTCACCACTTATTGTATACTGCGTTGCCTAACTGGGCGCAGTCTTTAGGAGTTGTATTTTCTTTCATGCTTATTTTTCCAAGTTGGGGCGGTATGATCAATGGTTTACTCACGCTTCGCGGAGCCTGGGACAGGGTAAGAGATGATGTGATTTTGAAATTTATGGTAGTGGCTGTTACAGCATATGGAATGGCCACTTTTGAAGGGCCTATGCTGTCATTAAAAAATGTCAGCGCCATAGCCCATTATACTGACTGGATTATTGCACACGTGCATATAGGGGGATTAGGCTGGAACGGCATGCTAACGTTTGGTATTTTATACTGGCTTATTCCAAGAATATTTAAGACAGATCTTTATTCAAAAAAGATTGCCAATGTCCATTTTTGGCTGGGGACACTGGGCATTTTATTTTATGCAATACCTCTGTATTGGGCAGGATTCACCCAAAGTTCTATGTGGAAACAATTTACAGAATCAGGCCAGTTAAAATATACTTTCCTCGAAACGGTTACTTACATGAAACCATTTTACGCTATGCGCTCCCTGGGCGGTACGATGTACCTAGTGGGCGTAATTTTTATGGTGTATAATTTATACAAAACTGTAAGAGCCGGAAAATTAGTTGCCAATGAACCGGCAGAAGCTGCTCCATTACAAAAAGATTATGTTAAGCCTCAGCATGAACACTGGCACAGGGTGATTGAAAGAAAACCAGTTCGCTTCATGATTATAAGCCTGATCGTTATCCTGATTGGCGGTATTATTGAATTAGTGCCCACCTTTCTTATAAAATCCAATGTGCCAACTATAAGCAGTGTAAAACCTTATACTCCGCTTGAACTGGAAGGCCGTGACATATATGTACGGGAAGGATGTTACCTCTGCCATTCGCAGATGATCAGGCCTTTCAGAAGTGAAACGGAACGGTATGGGGAATATTCGAAGGCTGGCGAGTTTGTTTATGACCATCCGTTTCAATGGGGGAGTAAGCGCATTGGCCCAGACCTGGCTAGGGAAGGATCGGGGAACCTAAAAAAGACTAACGGGTGGCATTTCCGCCATTTCCGTGAGCCATCTTCTATGAGTGAAGGTTCTATAATGCCATCATACGATTTTCTGCTGCGGGATGACCTGGATACTACAGAATTATCTGCTAAGATCCACGCAATGATAACCCTTGGAGTCCCTTATCCGAAGGGATACGAGAAAACTGCAATGGCGGACCTCGATTCACAGTCTGAGCAAATAGCTGCCAGTTTGCTTAACGATAGCATAAGGGTCTCACCCAAAAAAGAAGTGATTGCATTAATAGCATACCTGCAACGGTTGGGAACTGACATCAGTAAAAATAAAACAGCAGCAATAAATAAATAAGCTATGTTCAAATTCATAAAGCAATATGCCGAAACAATGGAAAATGCAAATGTGTATGCACTTATTTCCATGTTTATTTTCCTTATTTTTTTTATCGTTTTATTGATTTTTGTAAAAAATATGAGCAAGGAAAAAATTAAAGAATTATCTAATATCCCACTGGAGGATGATGATGAACAAAATAATCGGACCTTTTAAATAATAAATTATGCCTCGTACAGAATTCATTAAAAATAAAATTTTGCCCACTTTAGCTGGCCTTTTTGCAGCATCTTCAGGAATGGGACAAACAACTGCACCGGCTGCACAAACCACGGCATCGGCAGGCTCTAATATGCTGGAAACCCTGCTCATTATCATGATGATAGTACTGGTATTTGTGATATGGGGCCTCGGCCGCGTATTAATGGTTTTGGCAAGGCAGGTCATTGAGAAAAATAAAAAGGTTGCAACAACAATAACCCTTTTATTAACTTCTTCACTCTTGCTGGCATCTCAATCTTTAATGGCCCAGGATTCAACAAATGCTGCAGCAAAGAGTACGATTCCAAATTACGGTGGTCTTTCTTCTACTACTTTCTATTTGCTGGTAATTGTGTTTATAACAGAATTGATCATCATCTTATTTCTCGCATTTTTCATCAGAAGACTTTCGGCTGATTTATTACCGCAAAAACAAAAGACCCCGGCAAGGGAAAGGAAATTCAAAAATTGGTGGTCAAAAATTGACAAAAAATTACTGACAAGAGCTATACCTGTAGAGCAGGAAGCAGATGTGATGCTCGACCATGATTATGATGGCATAAAGGAACTGGATAATCCCCTGCCACCATGGTGGAAGTATGGCTTTTATGTTACCATTGGGGTTGCCGTTGTATATCTCCTAATTTTCCATGTATTTGGTATTGGGAAAAATCCAACACAGGAGTATAATGCTGAAATGGACAAGGCAAGAATTGAAAAGGAATTATATGACGCAAACAATAAAGATAAAATTGATGAAAATAATGTACATATGGCTGACGCAGCAGGGTTAGCACAAGCTAAGGTAATATTTGAAGCGAAGTGTTTTGTATGCCATGGTAAGCTAGGAGAAGGTGGCGTGGGCCCTAACCTTACGGATAATTATTGGCTACATAAGGGTTCATTAAATGATATTTATAAATCAATTGACAATGGTTATCCAGACAAGGGAATGCAATCCTGGGCTACTGAATTTTCACCTAAAGTGATAAGTTACCTGGCAAGCTATGTAAAAACTTTACATGGTACCAATCCTCCGAACGCCAAGGCGCCACAGGGCGACTTGTACGTTGATTCATCTTCGCCATCAGTCGCTACAGACTCATCAGGATCTGTTAAAGGCGATACCAGTAAATTGAAAAAATGACGGCCATTTAAGAAAATGTGGTATTCTGCAAAAGCATTTTCCTGATCACTCAGTAGGCAGGATTTAATTATTAATCATGGAAGAAACTATTGAACATGACATTGAAGGCAGTTACAGAGATTGGGTTGCCACCATCACCAAAGAAGGGAAAAGGAATTTTATAAATCCTAAAAAACCTAAAGGGCCATATTATAATCTGAGAACCTGGTTCAGCATATTTTACCTCATTGTTTTTTTTGCAATCCCCTTTATAAAAGTACATGGCGAGCCTCTGGTAATGATCAATGTGCTCCAAAGAAAATTCATCATTTTCGGGATGGTTTTCTGGCCACAGGATTTTTTCATTTTTGGAATTGCCATGCTCACTTTTGTTGTTTTTATTATCCTGTTTACTGTAGTTTTTGGGAGAGTTTTTTGCGGATGGGCATGTCCCCAAACCATTTTTATGGAAATGGTTTTCCGAAAGATTGAATATTGGATTGATGGGGATTTTGCGAAACAAAAACGATTGAGGGAGATGGCATGGAATAGTGAAAAAATCAGGAAACGGGCAATTAAATTCATCATTTTTTTTGGTTTGTCATTTATAATCGCAAATTTCTTCCTTGCCTATCTTATTGGAATGGATCAATTGCTGGGGTATCTGCAAAACCCCGGAGCAAACGTGGGAACCCTCATTTCGTTGCTCATTTTTTCGAGTGTTTTTTTCTTCGTGTTCTGGTGGTTCAGGGAGCAGGCCTGTATTGTGGTTTGCCCTTATGGAAGACTTCAGGGTGTAATGCTTGATAAAAATTCAATTGTGGTTGCTTATGATCATGTTCGTGGTGAACCAAGGGGTAAATTAAAAAAACATGACGACCACGAAGTAATCTGGCAAAGCCAGAACGGTAATGGTGGGCAAAACATAAAGATTGCTGGTATCCCTGAATCGAAGTTACATGGGGATTGCATAGATTGTTTTGCCTGTGTTCGTGTATGCCCTACAGGTATTGATATCAGAAACGGAACGCAACTGGAGTGTGTGAATTGCACTACCTGCATCGATGCCTGCGATTCAATCATGACCAGTGTTCATAAACCTAAGGGCCTGATCAGGTACGCTTCGGAAAATAGCATTGTGCAGGGTGTAAAATTGGAATTTACTACCCGGATAAGAGCCTATACAGTGGTGCTTACCCTTCTGTTGTCGCTGCTGGTTTTTCTTTTGGTCAGTCGCTCAGACATTGATGCCAGGCTCATGCGAACTGCCGGGATGACTTATACATCTATGCCTGATGGGCGAATAAGTAATCTTTATAATCTGAAGCTTACCAATAAAACACACGAGGACATTCCATTTACGCTAAAACTGGAAAATGTAAATGGAGAAATTCAATTTGTCGGGAGCGGAAGTTTAATGGTTAAAAAGGAGGATTATTCACACTTGCAATTTTTTATCTTATTGAACCGTAATGAACTTAAAGGATGGAAAACCGATTTAAAGATTGGGATGTACGAAAACAATAAAAAAATAAAAACTGTCATGGCTACATTTATAGGCCCTGAAGTTTATAACTAATAAAATTTATGATTATGAATTGGGGACATAAAATACTTTTTGTCTACCTGGCTTTTGTAGCCGGTACACTTTTCCTGGTCTTTAAATCTTCCAACCAGAAGATAGACCTGGTGACCACAAATTATTATGAAAAGGAATTGAAGTACCAGCAAACCATTGATGCTGCGAAGCGGGGGAATTCTTTATCTGAGCCGGTCAAATGTATGATTAAGGATAATAATTTTATAGTGCAGTTTCCAAAGGATTTTGAAGGTAAAAAACTTAGCGGCCAGGTAGTATTATACTGCCCTTCTGATGAGGATAAAGATATCATTCATAATTTTTCTGTTGACGATGGTTTGGTTGCTGTGCCAATACCAGCCATGCAAAATAAGCACTACGAACTGCACCTGAATTGGCTTGCTGACGGGATTAATTATTATTTTGAACAAAAAATTGTGATATAAACATTGTAATTGTTATGGTTCAACTGATAGTCGCAGCATTTGTAATGGGAATGGTGGGAAGCTTCCATTGCATTGGCATGTGCGGTCCTATAGCATTATCTCTCCCCTTAAACCAGGAAAGTAATTGGGGTAAATTTTCCGGCACTATGTTATATAATGTTGGCCGGATAACTACTTATGCAGGTTTCGGTTTAATTTTTGGATTGATTGGTAAAAGCGTCGCATTGTTTGGATATCAGCAATGGTTATCTATTACATTAGGCATATTGATATTAGTGGTTTTAATATTACCCAAAAAAATCTCTGCCTATTATAACAGGAATTTTATTATTTCTTTTTTTGGAAGGCTTCGTGCTTCAATAGGCAAACTTTTTTTAAAGAAAAATTATTCCTCTTTATATTCTATCGGTTTGCTAAACGGGCTGTTGCCTTGTGGTTTGGTTTATATGGCAGCAGCTATTGCCATAGCTACAGGGGATACTACCGATAGTATATTTTTTATGGCATTTTTTGGATTAGGAACATTACCAATGATGTGGGGCATTGCATTTTTTGGAAATTATGTGAGTATTGGGATCCGTAAGAATATTAGGAAAGCCTACCCATATTTAATGACTATTCTTGCATGCCTGCTCATTTTACGCGGGCTTGGTTTGGGTATTCCATACGTAAGCCCCAAAGCAGATATGGCAAAAAAGGCTGTTCCTGTTTGTTGCGAAAAGCCGGTTAGGCAGGATTAAGATAATAAAGTAAACTTGCTAAACGTAAAAAGGATGTATCCCATTTACACAGAAGCAAGAAAAATAAGTTTGGTTGAAGAACTATTTAAAGAAAACGATGAAGCTACTTTGGTTGAATTGGAGGTCAAAGTAAGCTCCAATGCCATAAATTGTGATAGTATTAATTTTTTCCCTTTGTTGGTATTTTTCTTCAACAAAGAATTCCTACAAAATTAGTCTTTTACTTTCTCCCATATAACTTAAAATTTGACCATTGAAAATGAGCATATTACAAATTTTAAAAAGTTATTATAGTGGAAACATCAGCTTGCTGATATGAAGACTATGAATGTGCTTGTTCACTTGAACATATGTACATAACACCAAAATAGTTTGTAAAGCCAGAACTGAAGGTAATAGCGATTCGCAGCCGATTGTTCTCCCATCTGCCATCACAGCACAAAGCATGTTGTGTGTACTTATTAACAATCAAATATTTCGAAATATTTTTTCAAAAAAGAAAATAAATACTGGAGCACTCGAAGATCCTCCGTTTACATCTTCTGTCAAACAAGAACTTTTGAGAGTCCAGCCTTGAGAAGACATATAATTCAAAATATCAACATCGGATTCAAATTTATTTATTTGAATAAAGTTAACTATTTTATTTCTATT
>ODAK010001869.1_pt1 | contig 22494 bp, 25 predicted proteins | sample 1539591 | NCBI WGS metagenome assembly ODAK01 (sample SAMEA3539303, study PRJEB22396) | soil metagenome | biome: tundra; feature: field; material: soil | place: USA | collected 2010-05 | depth 0.15 m | reverse complement strand
ATAACTGGACCAGAACCAGTTGTGTTGCCAATTACACCACCCCCGAAGGGCTTGGCAATCTTATCTAAATGCGCTCGCTACCCGCCAGAAGGGACGTGAACGTTGGACGCCGTTGAAGTCCACGAGCTCAAGGTGCGGTAGCCAATGATGCGGCCCATCCCGACCGACGCGGTCTCCTTGAGGTAGTAGAGCCACAGCGAGAAGTGGATCGTCGGTGAGTTCGAGACCGGCGAGGGTTGCGGCTTAAGACCCTGGGCTGAAGAAATCGCCATCGCACGGTACTCGTGAAAGGGATCGGTGACGGTGAGCACGGTCACGATGTGATGTTTCTTGAGCGCCGCCAACACGGTGGACACGTTCTGCCAGGTGTCATTGCCCGCGCCTCTTAGAATCCTCTTCGCCGGCACACCGTGGGCCTCCAGGTACGTCGCCGATACGCCCGCTTCGGTGAAGTTGTCACCGGGACGGTTACCACCCGTGACCGCGATCCAGGGAGCGCGACCCGCTTTGTACAGTTCGAGCGCGTGGTCGAGGCGAACCGTGAGCTCGGCCGACGGCGTGCCGTTGTCCTCGGTGGTGCCAAAAACCAGGATGGCCTGGGCCGACTCCTTGGAGTGCTCGTGGCCGGTCAACCAGATCTGGACGAAGGTGATGGCGAAGTACAGCAACACGATGGTAAAGAGCGCACTGATGATGCGCCTCACCACTTTGAAGGGCCAAAAAATCATTTCTTGAAGGGACGCGCGAGCGCGTCGCGCAGCAGCACGAGCGTGCGATCACGACCGAGCAGTTCGAGTGACTCAAAGAGAGGGGGTCCCACCAGCGAACCGGTAACGGCGCAACGAATGGGAGCCTGCGCCTTGCGAAGCGGCATCTCCAGTGATTCGCCGATTTGAATGGTCGCTTCGTGCAGCGACGCGGCGTCCCATTCAACCTCGGCGAAACGTTCGATTGCGGCGACCAGCAGGGTGCGCCCGAGTGGGTCGCCGCCCACAGACTTGTCGAAGGCCGCGTCGTCGATGACCGGCGCATCGAGGAAAAAGAAGGAGATCAGGGCTGGCACATCGCCCAGGGTTGCGACCCGCTCTTGAATGAGCGGAGCCACGCGCGCAAAGAGTTCCGCGTCGAACTGCTCCTCGCTCCACGGCACCTCGCGGTCCGTGGGCCGCCAAGCGGTCGACCACGGGCACACCCACGGCGCGCAAGCCTCAAGAAACTCCTCGGCCCCGAGGGCGCGGATGTACTCGCCGTTGAGGTGGGTCATCTTCTTGACGTCAAAAAAGGCCGGCGAATGCGAGACGTCCTCGAGGCGGAACTCTTCAATCAGTGTTGGCGTCGGAACCTTTTCCTCGTCACCGCGCGGACTCCAACCCATCAGTGCGAGATAGTTGACGAACGCCTCGGAGAGGTAGCCCTGGTCACGGAACGACTCCGTTGCCACAGGGTCCCTTCGCTTCGAGAGTTTCTTGCGCTGTTCGTTGACCAGTAGCGGCAGGGGCGCGTACACCGGTACCGCCAACACCGATCCCGACGCTTCGTTGAGCGCTTCCCAAAGCAGCATCTGCTTAGGGGTATTGGACAGGTGATCCTCGCCGCGGATGACGTGGGTGATTCGATCTTGACGATCATCGGTCACGTTGGCCAAGGCGTAGAGCGCCGCTCCCGATGACTTCGCAACGACGAAGTCGTCAATCGTGGAATTGGAGAATTCCACCTCGCCGCGCACGGCGTCGTGCACCACCGTCTGGCCCTCGTCGGGCGTGCGAAAGCGCAGTGCGGTGTGCTCACCACGAACGAGGCCGCGACCTCTACAAAAGCCGTCGTAGCCCGGCGTCTTGTCGTCACCCTTGCGCTCGGCGAGGGCTTCGCCCGTGCAATCGCAGAAATAGAGGTAGCCGGCTTCCATGAGTTGCTCGATGGAGAGCGCGTGGGCCGTCGCGTTGTCGCTTTGGCGAAAAGGCCCTTCGTCGAGGTCGAGTCCCAGCCACGCCAGGGCGTCAAGAATCCCGTCGACCCACTCCTCGCGATTGCGCTCGGCGTCGGTATCTTCAATGCGAAGAATGAAAACGCCGTCGGGGTGCTGGCGGGCGACGAACCAATTAAAGAGCGCGGTGCGCGCCGAACCGACGTGGAAAAAACCGGTCGGCGACGGCGCAAAGCGCACCCTGAGCCCAGCCATGTACTAGTCCTCGACGGAGATGGCGCCGTTGGGACAGCCAGCGACCGCCTCGCGCATTCGGGCGTCGAATTCCGGCCCGGGATTCTCATTGAGCACGTACATGAAGCCGTCGTCGCGAACCTCAAAGACCTCGGGAGCGATGCTCATGCACACGGCGTTACTGGTGCACAGGTCGTAATCCACGTTGATTTTCATGACGACTCCTTCACGATTGCCCTACCCATCGTACTTGCGCTCCGACGCCGAACACGTTGACGCGGCATCGCGCCGTTTCGAACGATTTTGTACACTACGAAGAAAGCCGAAGGATGGTCATGCAAAAGCGCTCGATTGGCTCGCTCGAAGTCTCCGTGGTCGGAATTGGCTGTAACAATTTCGGCGTGCGTTCCGACGCCGCCACCACCAACGCCGTGGTGGCCGCGGCGATCGAGGCGGGCATCAACTTCTTTGACACGGCCGACATTTATGGAGCCACCAAATCCGAAGTCTTCTTGGGAGAGGCCCTAGGGTCGCGGCGCAGCGAAGTCGTCGTGGCGACCAAATTCGGTATGCCCATTGACAACGACCACTTCGGCGCCGCGCCGGCGTACGTGCGCCAGGCCTGCGACGATTCGCTCAAACGACTGGGTTCTGACTACATTGACCTCTACCAGTTGCACGCCCCCGACGACAAGGTCCCCATCACCGACACGTTGGGCGCGCTACGCGAACTTGTCGAAGCCGGCAAAGTTCGAGAGATCGGCTGCTCCAACCTCACGGTCGCCCAACTTCGTGAAGCCAAAACGGCCGCCGGCGACGGACCGACCTTCGTCTCGATTCAGAACCAGTACTCCCTGCTCGCGCGTGATCCCGAGCGCGACGGTGTGCTCGACGTGTGCGACGAATTGGGACTCGGCTTTCTGCCCTACTATCCGCTGGCCAACGGTCTGCTCACCGGAAAGGTTCGCCCCGGTGAGCCAATTCCCGAGGGATCACGTCTCGCCAAGATGCCGCCCGAACGTAGTGCGCATTGGCTGGGCGATCGCTTGCGCGCCCGGGCGGACGCGTTAGTCCAATACGCCGATGAGATTGACGTGCCGCTGCTGAGCCTGGCCTTCTCGTGGCTGTTGAGTCACCCTCAGGTCAGCTCCGTCATTGCCGGCGCGTCGAGCGCCGGCCAGGTCGAAGCGAACGCCCACGCCGTGCGCACCCTCAGCGCGGAGCAGCTGGCCGCACTTAACGAACTCACTGTCTAATTCCCTACCGCTTGTCGCCCACCAAGGTTGTTACTTCTCGCGTTGCCGGTCCGACCCAGAACGCAGTCGCGCAATAGTGCCTGCGCACCGACTACGTAAACTCCATTGGTGCACGAAATAGATTCGTCGAGGATCAAGAGCAAGGCTGCCCTTCAACGGTTGATGTCGCCGCAAGAAGCGGCCGAGTTTATTTCGTCGGGCGACAACGTCGGCATGAGCGGATTCACTGGCTCGGGCCATCCCAAGGCGGTGCCGACGGTGATCGTTGATCGTGTCAGCGAAGCGACTGCCCGTGGAGAACACTTCCGCCTGGGCGTGTGGACGGGCGCGTCCACCGCGCCCGAGCTCGACGGTGCGCTGGCCGCGGTCGACGGGATCGACCTGCGCATGCCGTACCAGTCCGACCCCGTGAGCCGCGCCAAGATCAACGCCGGACAGCTCGACTACATGGACTTGCACCTCTCGCACGTCGCGCAAATGGTGTGGGAAGGCTTCTTCGGCCACCTCGACGTCGCGCTCATCGAAGTAACCGGCATCACCGCCGCCGACGAATTGATCCCCTCGTCTTCGGTGGGCAACAACAAGACGTGGATCGACATGGCCGACCGCGTGATCCTCGAAGTGAACTCCTGGCAGCCCCGCGAGCTGGAGGGGATGCACGACATCTACTACGGCACCGCCCTACCACCGAACCGCAAGCCAATTCAGATCACGCACCCGGGCGACCGAATTGGCGTGCCCTACTTACACTGCCCACGCGAGAAGATCATCGCCGTCGTCGAGACCAACGCCCCGGACCGCAACACGGACTTCAAGCCAGCCAACGACACGTCGAAGTTGATCGCTGGCCACGTCTTGAACTTTCTCTCTCACGAAGTGAGGAGGGGACGGCTCCCGGCCACCTTGCTGCCACTGCAGTCGGGCGTCGGCAACGTCGCCAACGCGGTGCTGGCCGGGCTCGACGAAGGTCCTTTCCGTCCCCTCACTGCCTACACCGAGGTCATCCAGGACGGCATGCTCCAGATGCTGCGCTCGGGCACGCTGAGCTCGATTTCGGCCACGGCCTTTTCGCTGAGCGATGACGCGGCCCGAGACTTTGCCCACAACATCACCGACTACCGCGATCGAATCGTGCTGCGACCCCAGGAGATCAGCAATCATCCCGAGGTGATTCGCCGCCTGGGCTGCCTGGCGATGAACGGCATGATCGAGGCCGACATCTACGGCAATGTCAACTCGACGCACGTGATGGGCTCGAGCATTCAAAACGGTATCGGCGGTTCCGGCGACTTCGCGCGCAATGCCTACATCGCGATGTTCCTCTCGCCCTCGACCGCGCACCACGGGACCATTTCCTGTCTGGTGCCAATGGTCAGCCACGTGGATCACACCGAGCACGACGTACACGTCATCATCACCGAGCAGGGCGTGGCCGACCTGCGCGGCCTGCCGCCGCGACGTCGCGCGCAGAAAATCATCGACAACTGCGCCCACCCCGATTTCCGCGCTGCGCTACAGGACTACTTCGACCGGGCCATGTCGGGCCAGTCCGGCAAGCACACCCCGCACCTGCTCGACGAGGCCCTGTCGTGGCACGTGCGCTACTTGCAACAAGGCACCATGCGGCCCGTATGAGACGTTGGTCCCGGGTGCTGGTCCTCGACTAGAAATGCCCGGTTCGGTTAGGACGCCTTGACGGTCGCGACCACCTTGGTGAGGGTGTCCTTCGCGTCGCCAAAGACCAGGAGGGTCTTGGGGTTGTAGAGCAGTTCGTTCTCGATGCCGGCGAAGCCGGGGCGCATCGAGCGCTTCAAGAAGATGACGTTCTCGGCCAGGTCGGCGCGGATGATCGGCATGCCGTAGATCGGCGAGGTCTTGTCGTCCATGGCGGCGGGGTTCACGGTGTCGTTCGCGCCCACGACCAGGGCCACGTCGGCGGTCTGGAGTTCGGAGTTCGCTTCGTCCATTTCCTTTAACTGCTCATAGGGCACGTTGGCCTCGGCGAGCAGGACGTTCATGTGGCCCGGCATGCGCCCAGCCACAGGGTGAATCGCGTAGAAGACTTCGATGCCCTTGCTTTCTAGCTGCTCGGCCAGTTCGCGCAGCACGTGCTGGCCCTGGGCGACGGCCAGACCGTAGCCGGGGATGATGACGACGCGGCTGGCGTACGAGAGCAGCACCCCGATGTCCTCGGGCGTGCCCGAGCGCACCGAACGACCGTCTTCTCGCTCGGTGGCGCCACTGGCGGTGATGTTCGATCCGAAGGCGCTGAACAGGACGTTGGAGAGGCTGCGACCCATGGCCGCGCTCATCAATCGGGTGAGCAAGATACCGGACGCGCCCACCAGGGTGCCCGCGACGATCAAGAGGTTTGAACCGAGCGTGAAGCCCGAGGCCGCCACCGCCAAGCCCGTGAAGGCATTAAGCAGCGAGATCAGCACCGGCACGTCGGCGCCGCCGATGGGCAGCACGAAGGCAATGCCCAGGACGAAGGCCAGCGCCGACAGGACCCACAACAGGACCGTCGAACCGCTGACCAAGATGGTGATGATGAGGACCAGGGCGCCCGCGCCCACGACGCCATTGATGATCTGCTGGCCCGGGTAGGTGACCGGTCGACCGGTCATCAGCTCTTGCAGCTTGGCGAAGGCAATGGACGATCCGGAGAACGACACGGTGCCGATCAAGACGCCCAGCAGCACTTCGAGGGTCACGTAGGTCGCCGGGTGCGTGGACTTGATGTGCACGAACTCGGTGATCGACACGAGCGCCGCGGCACCACCGCCCACGCCATTAAAGATCGCCACCAACTGCGGCATGGCGGTCATCTTGACGAAGCGCGCCACCGGCACCGCCACGATCGTGCCGATGAAGATGCCAAGCAGGATCAGCCATAGGTGATGCAGGGAGTGACCATCCACGTACTTAAAGAAGGTCGCCACCACCGCCAGCAACATGCCCGCGGCGGCCACCATGTTGCCTCGGCGCGCGTGCTTGGGACTGCCCAGGCCCTTCAGGGCGAAGAGGAACGTGGTGGCCGAAACGAGATAGAAGAGGTCAATCAGCGTTTCGCGACTCACTCAGCCACCTCGTCGGACTTTTCCTTGCGCACGGTGGGCTTGGCCTTGAACATCTCGAGCATGCGGTCAGTGACCACGAAGCCGCCGACGACGTTGAGGGTTCCCAGGATGACGGCCAGGAAACCGAGCACCATTTCCAGGTTGGTGTTGGCCGCGCCCAGGATGAGCATCGAGCCAACCAGGATGACGCCGTGAATCGCGTTCGAACCGCTCATCAGCGGCGTGTGCAAGATGCTGGGCACCTTGGCGATGATTTCGGTGCCCACGAAGATGGTGAGCACCAAGACCGTGGCGTACTGCAGCAGGACGTTACCCATTAGTCGTTCTCCTTCACTTCGGGCGTGATCGCCACGTGGGGCACGCCGAGCGCCTCGGCCGTGAGCGCGTGGTTGACGTCGCCGTTGCGCGCCACGGTAACGCCGATGACTATTTCGTCGTTCCAATCGGGGTTGAACTGGCCCTTGGCGCCAAAGAGGCCGAAGAGTTTAAGGACGTTGTTGGCGTACATGAAACTGGCCGACGCGCCCATCTGGGCCGGCGGATTGGCCAGTCCCACGACTCGCACCCCCTGGTGCTCCACCACTTCGCCGACCTTGGTCAGTTCACAGTTGCCACCGCCGTCGGCCGCCATGTCGATGACCAGGGCACCCTCGCTCATCGCTTCGACCATGGCGACGGTCAACAGGATCGGTGATTTGCGACCGGGCACCGCCGCGGTGGTGATGACCACGTCGGCGTTGGCGACCTCGCTGAGCAGGGCCGCCTGCTGCTCGGCCGTCTCTTCGGGCGTCAGCTCTCGCGCGTAGCCGCCCGCGGCGTCGGCGGTGACGCCGAGCTTGACGAAGACGGCCCCCGCCGACTCGGCCTCTTCCTTGGCGGCCGATCGCACGTCATAGGCGCGCACCTTGGCGCCCAGTCGCTTGGACGTGGCGATGGCTTGTAGACCGGCGACGCCCACACCCATGACCAAGACCTTGGCCGGGCGAATCGTGCCGGCCGCGGTAGTGAGCAGGGGGTAAAAACGGTCGAAATTTGTCGCGCCGGCTAGGGCCGCGCGATAGCCCGACACCGTTGCCTGCGACGAGAGAGCGTCCATGTACTGCGCGCGCGAGATCCGCGGCACGAGGTCGAAGGAAAGGATCGTGACGCGCCGATCGTTAAGCGCCTTGACGACGTCCTTAACGAGCAGCGGCGAGAGGAACGAGAGGTGCGCGCAACCCTCGGGCAGCCGCTGGGCCTCTTCAATGGTTGGCGGATTGACGCGCAGATTGACGTCGCCCGACGGGGAGTCTTCAATCGAGGCCCCCACGGCTTGGTAGGCCTCGTCAGTGAAGTGAGCTCGTTGGCCGGCGTCGCGCTGGACCACGACTTGCCAGCCGTCGCCCACCAGAGTTTTTACGGCGTCGGGTGTTAATGCGACCCGTGTCTCTCCCACGCGTGACTCTCTATAGAGAGCAATTTTTTGCATCCCACCGTTCTAGCAGCCAAAATTAGGGACCTTTGTCACGAGGGCTCTTTGCTAGGGCGAAGGAACGTCAAAATCTCTCTCGAAAGTTCGTGCGGGGCCTCGAGCGGCACCCAATGTCCGATACCGTCCAGACGCACGTAGGTAAAGCCATTGGCGCAGAACTCCCGGGACTGTTTCATCTGGCCTCGGTGAGCGCTCCATCGCCGCTGGACCATAACCCGAGCACCGGTGCGCGTATCGGCGCCAGCACGGGGGGGTCAACGACAAAGGAGTCCATGGGCGCGTTGGCCCGGTACCAGCGAAGGTGGGCGGACATCTGGCCATCGCGCTCAAGTTCCTCGATGATTGCCTGCGCACGTGGATGAGCGGCCCAGCCACGAATGGCCTCGTAGTCGTTCTTTCGCAAGAACGCCTCGCCGAGTCCTTCCTGCGAAAAGAGCAACATGTACCAACTGCGCATTTGTTGGGCGATGCCGGCGCCGTAAAAGGCAGTGGGGTGACCGACCGAAAGCGCAACGAGTGCGTTGACCCGGTGCGGTAGTCGCGATGTGGCGGCCCAGGCAAGCGCCGCTCCCCAATCGTGTCCGATGAGCGTCACGCGCTCCACGTCCAGGGCGTCGATAATGCACTCGACGTCCTTGATCAGGTGATGCATCTGGTAACTCGACGTCTCAACCGGCTTGGAACTGTGGCCACAACCTCGCAGGTCTGGGGCGGCCACGCGGTAACCGCCCGCCACGAGATCAGGCGCCACCTCACTCCAGAGTTCACGCGTATCGGGCCAGCCGTGCAACAAGAGCAGCGTCGACCCCTCGCCGAGCACGTTCACCGAAAGCTCAACTTCGCCGTTGTACGCGGTGAGCAGTGTCATCGTGGTGACGGTACACCGGCTAGACCTGCGACATGGGCCTTTTTCGTGCGAACGTCGTCTGCGCGGTCGGAACCTGGGGCGTCGAGGGCGACGAGCACGTGGTGACCCGTATTTATTTGCCCCACGAAGGGGCGCAGGAAACCGTCGGGATACCACCCGCTGCCGTCGCTTTTGCCGCGCGTCAATTGCGAGAGTATTTCAACGCTGCGCGAAGGAGTTTCCAAGTCCCGCTGGCCACCGTGAGCGCAACCGCGTTTCAACACGACGTGTGGAACGCGCTGAACGAGATTCCCTTCGGAGAAGTGAGAACGTACGCCGACATCGCGGTGGCGGTAATGCGGCCAGCGGCGGTGCGGGCCGTTGGCAACGCCAACCACGTGAATCCCTGGCCCGTCATCGTTCCCTGCCATCGCGTGGTCGCCAAATCCGGTCTCGGTGGTTACGGCGGCGGCGAAAGAGTAAAGCGGTTCCTGCTGGACCTCGAGGGCGTCCACTACCGCTAGGGCGAGCGAGCACTGCGCGACGGCCAATTACGGTCGCGAACTATCTGCGGTCTTGTCGGCGCGCCGCGAGAAACGAATCTTTCGAATCGGTACGTTTCGCACTTCGTCGGCGACAAAGATTGAATTGGCCAATTCCTTGATGGTGCGCCAGGTGATCAAGAAAAGGGCTACCGCCGCCGGAATCTCGATGAGTAGGGCGAATAGCCCGCTTTGGTCGAAGCCGCCGTTGCGCGCCGTCGTCACGTCAAACCACGCGTCAACCAACAACAATGTCCCGGCGGCGGTGGCGAAGAGGATGAGCAACGCACGTCCGCGCCACGCTGCCCAGGCCGCCAGCAGCAACATGATGACCTGCGCGACGTCAAGTCCAACCCAGGCCAGGTCCCAGTGATTGGCCACGTAGTGACGTGGCAAGCGCCACGCGATGTAGATGGTCCACGCCGTCTCAACCAGCGCGGCGGTCGCCAGTACTGTCAGCAGCGGATTGCGCGGCAGACGCAGGTGGAGTGGTTTGGCCACGGCCACCTACTCCGTCACGGCGACCGGGTCACTCAGCCCGCTAAAGCTGTCCGCCATCATGATGTTGGTGATTGTCTCCGCCTCGGCCTTCTTCTCGACGAGCTCGGGGGTGACAAGCCGCACGTCGGCGTCTTTGTAGCCGTGGGACTTAAACGCCTCCGGTGCCTGGAGGTAGCAGGCCTCGAGCGGCGTGAGTCCCACGGAGGCCACGGCGTCAATGTGCACGCAGCCGCGCAACTCACGCATCAAGATTGCCCCCCAGGTAGGCCCCGTGCACTGCACTCTCGGGCTCGGGATACTGGCGGTAGCCGTCGATCAGCAGGTGGTGTCCACCGTCGACCGCCCCGGCCACCTTGTACGCCGCCGAGCACGCCACCACGTCCCAACCCGTAGAACTGGAACCGATGCAGACCCTGTTCTCCGGCGAACTCGACGGTGCCGGAATCGCGGTAGAAACTCATCCCCAACACCTGTATGGGTGTCGCCGTTACGTCGGAAAGTTCGATTGTGTCCACGGGGATGACTCTATGTCCGCCTGCGTTCGCGCGATGCGCCGGGCTAATGGTGCAGGACTTCAACCGGAATACGAAGTTCCATCATCGTGCCCTGACGCACCGGAAGAAAGCGCGCCGCGCCGCCATGTTGGGTCACAATCTCCGTGACAATCGATAGTCCCAATCCCGTACCACCCGACGTACGGCTTCGCGCCGGATCGGACCGCACGAATCGCTCGAAGAGCCGTTCGCTTTGGCTCACGTCGATGCCTTCGCCATCATCGCCAATGTTCACGATGGCGAAGGTCTCTTCGTAGTAGGAAGCAAATTGCAATTCTCTCGACGCGTAACGCGTCGCATTGTCAACGACGTTACGAATCATGCGTTTCAACATCGCCGGATCACCCACCACCCTGGTCGGATGAACCGCCGAGGTGTCGACGTACAATCCACTGATTGCACGAACTCGCTGAGACTCCTCGAAGAGCAGGTCGTCCAGATCGACGTCAACTCGTTCGGCCTCAATCTGGTTCTCGTCGTGACGAGCCAACCAAAAGAGTCCGTCGATGATCACGTCGAGTCGACGCCCTTCGCGCACGATGGTGTCGGTCACCTCCACCCAGTCGGTGTTAGCCCGGTCGTTGGCCGCGCGTTCCACCGTCGCTAAGAGCGTCGTGAGCGGACTACGTAGTTCATGACTGGCGTTCGAGACGAACTCCTGTTGAAACTTTGATGACGACTCCAAGCGATCGAGCATGGCGTTCAACGTCCGGGCCATGCGTGCAATTTCGTCGTCGCCGCCAGTCAAGGGGACCCGTTGAGAGAGGTCTTCGGCGGCAATCGCCGCCACTCGCCGACGAATTGCTTCGATGGGTGCCAGGGCCAGTCCCAGCCCCAACCAGACCAGACCGCCGGAAATGACAAGCAACAACGGAAATGACGTGGCTACGCTGGCCATCAGCACGGTATTGCTGTGGGCAATTGACCCCCCGTACACAAAGCCGTAAATCAAGGCACGACCGCGGGTCGTGGTAATTGTCTGTACCTCGCCCTGATCGATCTGCGACAACGTGGCCGACGTAGCGCTGTCCCTGATCAGTTTCAGCGTAAGCCCATCGCTCGAAGCAAAGTCTGTCTTGGGTCGGGCCAGTACCGGAGCATTGGCGATCGAGGAACTGGCGGCCCATACCTCGGTGCCCTGGAGGTTGGTGACCTGTATTACGACGTCGCCCTGCATGGGCAGGACGATCTCGCCGTTCTTTGGCATTGCCGTCGTCGCGAGATGTGTCTGGGTCATCGCCATCTCGACCTGAATTTGATTGGCCGCACCAGTCGTCAGCGAACGGTGCACCAGGTGAACCAACGTAAAGCCAGTAAACGCCAGTACCAACGCGATGGCCATTACGAAGAACAGCGTCAAGCGGGCTCGAATCGAGAGTCGGCGCCGGCGCTCCATTAGGGCTCGTGGGCGCTGTAGCCAACACCGCGCACCGTGTGAATAATCGACGGTGTGCCGGCGAGGTCAATCTTTCGGCGTAAGTAGCCAATGTAAACCTCCACGATGTTGGGATCGCCATCAAAATCACTTCCCCAGACCGCACTGAGGATCTCGCTCTTGGCGAGCGACTCTCCAGCGTTGCTCATTAGATACTCGAGCAGCGCGAACTCACGGGGTGTCAGCGTGACGTTACGTTCGCTCGAGAGCACCTGGCGATGCAGAGGGTCCAGGGAAACGGGACCCACCATCAGGTGCTGAGGCCGTCCGAGGGCTTGTCGGCGAAGCAGTGCGTGGATGCGAGCAATGAGAATGGAACGCTCGAAGGGCTTGTGTAAAAAATCGTCGGCGCCCACGTCAAGTCCCTCGACTTCGTCCAGCTCTCCGTCTTTGGCCGTCAGCATCAGCAGCGGCGTTTGCACGCCGGCGCTGCGAAGGTCGAGGCAGACGCTGAAGCCGTTGCGCTTGGGCAGCATGACGTCGAGCACAATGACGTCGAAGTTGCCGCTGCGCGCCGCTTCGTAACCGGATTGGCCATCGTAGCGCTGTTCGACTAGGAAACCCTCGTCATCCAACAGGTCCGCGATCGCCCTCGCGAGATCATGGTCGTCTTCAATGACAAGTATGCGGCGCCGTTCGTCACTCATTTGAGATAGAGGTTTCCGTCGGGCTCTTCGACCACGTCCAGCTTGCGCAGACCGCGGGGCGCGGGGCCACTGATCACCGCACCGGTGCTCACTAGAAACTGGGAACCGTGACAGGGACACACCAGCAAGTTCGTGGCCGGCGAGTAGCCCACCGTGCAACCCTGGTGCGGACACACCGTGTCGTAGCCAAGGAAATCACTGTTCTTTTCATGAAAGATGATGCCCGGGTCGCCGGACGCTGGAATCGTGAACACTGCTGGTTTACCCATGGGAACCTTCGTCGCCGGACCCAACAGCGAGCCGGTGTACAACGCCCCCGTGGACGTCGTGGGAGTGGTCGCGCCACTTAGCGTGAGTTCGCCCGTTGACGACGCCGCCGGCGTGGTCGCGCCGATCAGTTTGCCGGTGGCCGCGACGGCCGAGCCGAAGAGAACTGCCGCGACGGCGGCCGACGCCGCCGACACACCACCCACCACGAGCGTGCGGCGATCAAGCGAATCGGTCTCGGAGCGATTGAAGAAGGGTGCCCGATCGCCAAGCAGCACCGGACAAACGGCCGCGTCGCAGTCTAAGTAGTCGCGCGCCGCGCACTGGTTGTTGCTGAAGTTGCCACACATGCGTTGCACTTGGACAAAGTCGATCGCGACGAATTCGCGACGGACAGTGCCTTCCCTCTTGGCAACAAAACCGGCAATCGCGGCGTCAATCGAGAGCCGAGATGAACTGCCCGAGAGGACAAAAGGTAACCACGCAAAGAAGAAGACGATATCGGCACCCGTGTAGTACGGCGACGAGTGATAACTCACCGTCAAGAAGAAACTGAACGAAAGTAGGGCTCCCCCGACTGCCGCCACACGAGTCCAAAGGCCAAAAATTGCACCGAGACCGATAAAGAGTTCGGCGAAGGCAATCGTCCAACCGATGGGCGTCGAGGAGTTCACGAGGTGAATCAGTAGTGAGTGAAGAGGGCTGAATCGAGAGGCGCCGAGCATCTGGGCATGAATGCCGTTGGGGCTCTTCACGCTGAAGAAGGCAGGATTCGACAGTTTTTGCAGCCCGGCGAAGAGAAAAGTGACGCCCAAGAAGACCCGTAGCGGTAGGAGAGCCCACTCCGAAAGTACCCAGGCCCGCACCGGCGCGTGGAAAGGTAGCCGGCGTTCGTTCGCGCGAGTGCGATCACCTCGCAGGGACTGGACCATCGTCCTATTCTGCCAGAGCGACACCATTATCGGTTTGCGGCTCAGTTCATTGGATTTATCAACAACAATGGAGACATGGCCAGCGCCACCATCCTCTCGTTCCTGCTCGAAAAGATTCAACACTTCGCCGCCGCGCCCGTATACGGATTGGTGGCTCTACTCGTCTTTGGCGAGACTGCTCTGTTTCTGGGATTCATCTTCCCCGGCGAAACCGCGGTGATCGTGGCCGGCGTCGTGGCGAGCCAAGGTCGGGTCAATATTGGCGTGCTCTGTGTGGTCGTAGTCATCGCCGCGGCCCTTGGTCAGTGCGTGGGTTACGCAATCGGTGCTCGCTACGGTGAGCGACTGTTTGAGTTGCCCCTCATCCGCCGACGCCGAGCAGCGCTCGACGCGGCCCTGGACGGTCTGCGCCGGCGCGGAGCGACCTACGTGTTTGTGGGAAGGTTCACCGCCTTTTTTCGCGCCGTGATGCCCGCCCTCGCCGGCATGAGCAAGATGGACTATCGACGGTTCTTCATCGCCAATGCCCTCAGCGCGCTGCTCTGGGGCGTGGGGTTCTGCCTGCTCGGCTACTTCGCGGGTGGGGCCCTCAAGCAGATTGAAAACTCCGCCAGTTGGGTCGGCATTGCCGTACTCGTGGCCATGCTGATTTTGATAGCCGCGCTCTACTTCAACAAGAGGCGCCGCGAGGCATCACGCAGTTCCGAGTAAGTAGATTCAACGCCACGCTCGCAACTGCTGCGACGCCGTCGAGACCGACCACTCGTTGTCGTGGCGTTCCAATAGTGCGGTCGCGGCGGCGGTCGGACCGTCTCCCTGGACGAGCGAACGCAAGTAGATCTCTTCGCAGTCCTTGCTGCTCGCCCGGGCCCATTCGATCTCTTCGGGCGTGAGGCCCAGTGCAAACGTCTTGGTGTCACCCACCATCTTCGGTCCGACCACCTCGTCGTCTCGCAGCAAGCGAAAGATCTCCTCGATCTGGGTACGGGCGCTCGCCGCGTCTTGGCTCGCCCCTCGCCGCCACGGCGGAGCCATTGCGTTGAGGTAACCATTGGTGACGAGACCGTCCGGGTCGGTGAACACCATCACCCGATCGGCGGCCGAATCGAGGTGTGTGACCACGCGCTGAGCCTGCAGCACCGCGCAGGGAACCACCCACGGCAAGAGCCATGCCTCCAGGCCGAGCCACGACGGCCACGCAGCGTCAATGATCGACACCGTCACGAGTAGTCCGAGGGCCCGAGCGTGAGCCGCGACCTGCCTGTAGCGATCGAGCGCCGCCGCGTCGACCTCGCCGCGGCGCGGCTCAACGCGGGCCCACTCCACGCTGATGCGCAAACCGTCGATCCCGAGTGTCGCGGCGAGGTCGATGACCCGCTCGTAGTCGCGCCACAGTCCCTGTGCGTCGCCCGGCCCTTCGTGTCGCCCGAGTGCAATCGTCGGGCGGTAACACGTCGTAGGCTCGTGGGGCCGGTCGAAGCCGCCCTCGACGGCGTACCCCTCCAGGGTGGCGAGCAGACGTGGTTGATCAGTCACGACTTTAAGTTTCGCAGGTGGCGCGCACCATTCCACTAGCGTCACGTCCGGTGCCCTGCGGGGCCGTCTAGAGGAGCCCTCATGACCGATGAAGTACTACGAGAACGACGCGGACACATTGAACTGTTGACCATAAATCGACCGGACGCGCGCAACGCCATCAATCGAGCCACCGCCGTGGCGCTGTCCGAGGCGTTGGACGCGTGCGAAGCCGATGACGACGTCTGGGTGGTGGTCTTGACGGGAGCCGGCGACAAGGCCTTTTCCGCGGGCATGGACCTGAAGGCCTTCGCGGCGGGCGAACTGCCCATCACCGACAAGGGATTCGGTGGTCTGACCCAGCGCGACTTTCCCAAGCCGCTCATCGCGGCGGCGAACGGGTCGGCCTTCGCGGGCGGCTTTGAGCTACTGATCAGTTGCGACATGGTGGTGGCGGCCGATCACGCCAAGTTCGGCATTCCCGAAGCTTCGCGTGGACTGGTGGCCGGCGCGGGTGGACTGATTCGTTTGCCCAAGCGCGTGCCCCTGGCCGTGGCCTACGAGATGGCCCTCAGTGCCGAGCCGATCGACGCGCAGCGCGCCTACGAACTCGGACTCGTCAATCACGTCGTCGCGGGCGACCAGGTGCTCGAGACCGCCATCGCACTCGCCGAGCGCATCGCCCAGAACGCTCCCCTGGCGGTGCGCGCGTCCAAGCGCGTGATGCGCCAGGCCCTTGAACTCACTGAAGCGCAGGCCTGGTCCGTAAGTGATCAGGAATTCGCCACGATCATCAGAAGCGAGGACGCGCACGAAGGGGCCGTGGCCTTCGCCGAAAAACGCAGGCCCAACTGGCAGGCGAAGTAACGCCCTCGCGGCGACAATTTTCAGTGCAGGTGGTACACCAGCGCCGAAGTCACGGCCGCTGCCACCACGACCACGGGAAAGGGCGCCTTCGCCATCAGTGCCACCAAAGCCACCGCCAATCCCGCCAGCCGATGATCGAGAACCACGTGGGTCTTTTGCACCACTCCTTCGGCCACGACCAGGGCGCTGAGCAAGGCAATGGGAATGAGCGCATTGATTCGCTGGAGTCGGTCGTTCGTCAACCACCGTTGCGGCACGTAGTGACCGAATATTTTGATAGCGAGACATAGGGCACTGGTGGCGATTAGGACGAACCATCGCATTGACGGGCTCATCGAGCTCGCCATCCCAATAGGATCGCCACGAGCGCCGTCGCGATGATGGGCAGTCCCGCCGGCAACCACGGGGTAATCACAATCGCGAACACCATTGAAGTCGCCGCGACGACTCGTAGGAACGTGTTCTCGAGGCGCGGCCAGACCAGCCCGAGGAAGACCGCCGGCACGGCGGCGTCCAGTCCCCACGACGCCGGATTACCGAGTGCCTTGGCTCCCAACGCGCCGAGCAACGTGAAAAGGTTCCAAAATACAAACACCCCGGCACCGGTCAGCCAGAATCCCACGCGCACGGCCTCGGCGCCCCAGGGCACTTGGGACAGAGCAACCCCGGTCGACTCGTCGATCGTGAGGTGCGCCGAGGCGACGCGCTTGAGTCCACGAACCCGCAACAACGGCGCCATCTGAATCCCGTAGAGCGCGTTGCGCGTACCCAGCATCGCCGCGGTCGCGATCGCGCTGGCGGCGGGACCACCGGACGCCACGACCCCAATGGCCGCGAACTGGCTGGCCCCGGTGAAGGTAAAAAGCGAGAAGAGGCAACTCTGCAGCACCGAGAATCCGGCCGCCACGCTGGCCGCCCCGAAGGCAACGCCGTAGGCCCCGACGGTCAACGAGACGCTGAGGGCGTCACGGACAGTAGTGCGAGGCAGTGGCGCCATCTGTCAATTCTTGCGCACGACCGCCACCGGGCGGATTTGGGGCCGCGGGTGGCGGGTGGCGCCACCGGACTACTCTGTCGGTAAGGACGTCAAAGGAGAAAACCGTGATGCTAAGCGAGATTATGAGTCCCGACTTTCTCATTGTTGTGATCGTGATCGCAGTGTTGATATTCGGTGGCGCGGCCATTCCCAAGCTGGCCCGTAACCTGGGCCAGGCCAAGAACGAATTCGAAAAGGGAATGAAGTCGAGCAAGACCACCGGCGAGTCGAACGCCAAGGCCACGGACGTAACCGACCCAAAAACGCCCGAGACGGATAAGTAATCCTCGTTGAGGGTCGCAGATCTGGCTGGACGAGCCTGCCTCGCGGACCCTTGCGGTCGCCCGGCACTCGAGACCCGAAGCGACTTCCCGCTCTAGGCACCGATAGTTATTGGTGCGTTCACACCATGAAATGACGTGCGGCCCCGCAGTTGAGTATGGTCTTGAAGTGGAATTGCCCGCCCTGCCCCCCCAGGGTTCGACGGATCGTGCACGCCGGTGGCGTCGTATTCGTCGTGCCTTCGTGCTGCCCATTGCGGCCCTCGCCCTGTCGGGATGTACCTTGCCATCCTTCGGCGCCAGCCCCGGCGTCACCACCAGTTCGCGATCGGTGTTTCACCTCTGGCAGGGTTTCTCGATCGCCGCCATCATCGTCGGCGGTTTTACGTTGTTGCTGATCGTGTGGGCCGTCCTTCGCTATGGCCGCAAGAGTGACGAGATACCCAAGCAGTCCCAGTACCACCTCCCCCTCGAGTGGCTGTACACCGTCGTGCCGATTCTCATAGTCTTCGGACTCTTCGCCGCCACCCTCATTGTCGAGAATAAGGAGACCGCCAACCCCAAGACCAACGTTACGGTTGACGTGCTGGCCTTCCAGTGGGGCTGGAAATTCACATACCCTGGTTCCAACGCCCTCGTGTACGGCCAGACCACTCAGGAACCGGAAATGGTGATACCGGTGAACACCGACATCCACATCAACCTGCGCTCATCGGACGTCATTCACGGCTTCTACGTGCACGCCTTTAACTTCTCGCGCTACGCCCTGCCCGGCGTACTCAACCAGTTCACGATTCGAGCGGTGAACACGGGCACCTTCTTTGGCCAGTGCACGCAACTCTGTGGCCTCTACCACTCACTGATGTGGTTCCGGGTCAAAGTGGTCACGCCCGACCAGTACCAGGCGTGGCTCGCCAGCTACGACAACCCGACCGCCGCCAGCGCCGCCAAGGCTGCGGGCGTCGCCACCAAGCAGCAGATCTCATCGATAGTGCCGTCCAAGCCAACCTCAAGCAAGGGTGACAACTAATGACCGTCGTCATACCCCGTCCCGTCGAAGTTATTGAGCCTCCCCACGAGGAGCATCACGGCCCGACCGGCATCCTCAATTGGATGACCAGCACCGACCACAAGGTCATCGGCATGTCCTACACCGTGACGTCGGTCATCATGATGGTCATTGGCGGCATCTTCGCCGAACTGATTCGCGCGCAGCTCTCCTCGCCCAACGCCCACCTGGTTTCCCTGGCCCAGTACAACGAGCTCTTCACCATGCACGGCTCGGTCATGATCTACCTCTTCGCCGGTCCCTTCGCGTTCGGTGCCCTGGCCAACATCATCGTGCCGCTGCAAATCGGTGCGCCGGACATGGCCTTTCCCCGTCTCAACGCACTCTCCTACTGGCTCTACCTCTTCGGGTCGCTCACCTTGCTGTCGGGCTTCTTCACCGCCGGCGGGGCCGCCAGCTTCGGCTGGGTGGCCTACGCGCCCCTGTCGAACTCGCTGAATACGCCCGGCGCGGGGGCCGACCTGTGGATTGGCGGACTGTTGCTCACCGGTTTCTCGGCGATCTTCACCGGCGTCAACCTCTGCGCCACGATCTTCTACCTGCGCGCGCCGGGCATGACCATGTTCCGAATGCCGATCTTCACCTGGAACATGCTGGTCACGGCAATCCTCATTTTGCTGGCGTTCCCGGTCTTGACCGCGGGGCTGATCATGCTGTACTGCGACCGCCATTTCGGCACCCATATCTTCTCCGTGGCGGGAGGTGGTGTGCCCGTGCTCTGGCAACACATCTTCTGGTTCTGGGGCCACCCGGAGGTCTATATATTGGCCCTGCCGTTCTTCGGCATGGTCACCGAAATCATCGCCGTCTTCTCGCGCAAGCCCGTGTTCGGCTACAAGGGAATGATCTTCGCGACCCTTAGCATCGCCGCGCTCTCGCTCGGGGTGTGGGCTCACCACATGTACACGACGGGCGTCGTGCTGCTGCCCTTCTTCGCGATCATGAGCCTCATGATCGCGGTGCCCACGGGAATCAAAATGTTCAACTGGATCGGCACGATGTGGCGAGGGCAAATCTGGTTCTCCACGGCCATGCTCATGGCCGTGGGATTCTTAATCACGTTCCTGATCGGTGGGCTCACCGGGATTTTCCTCGCCAGCCCGCCACTCGACTTCTTTACCCACGACACGTACTTCGTGGTCGCGCACTTCCACTCGATCGTGATGGCCCTCATGATGGGCGCGATGGGCGGCCTCTACTACTGGGGGCCAAAAATCACTGGCTACCTGCTGAACGAAACCTACGGCAAGATCCAGTTCTGGTTCCTCTTCGTCGGCACCCAGGTCTTCACCATCCCGGGTTACATCTTGGGCCTCGACGGGATGCCACGGCGCGTGGCTTTCTACCCCCATGACCCACAGTGGCAATTCCTCAACCAGCTCAGTACGGTGGGCGCCATCCTCATCGGCATCTCGACGATCGTGTTCGTCATCAACGTCGCGGTCAGTTGGAAGAAGCACCCCGCTGGCGACAACCCGTGGGACGCGCACACGCTCGAGTGGTTCACCACGTCGCCTCCGCCGCACCACAATTACTACCGCCTGCCCCAGATTCGTTCCGAGCGTCCGACGTGGGACTACAACCACCCCGAGAACAAATCCGCTGCGCACGGCCATCACGAAGAAGAGGTGGCGGCTCCATGAAGGTCGAAGCCAAGGTTTTGATCGGGCTGGGCGCCTTCTTCGGCGCGATGTTCGCCGTGTACTGGACCTTCTCCAACGAGGACGCCGGCGGCGCAATGATGTTCGGCGGCATGCTGATGGGTTTCCTACCCGGTGGCTACTACTACTGGTGGAGCCGGCGCATGAAGGCGCGCCCCGAGGACAACCCGTACTCCACGCAGGCCCAAGGGGCCGGTGTCGTGGGTTCCTTTCCCGGCACGTCCATCTGGCCCTTCACGCTCGGCTTCGGCTGCTTCTTCATGGTGCTGGCCCTGGTCTTTGGCATTTGGCTCGTTATACCGGCCATCGCGCTGGTGTTCTGGGCGCTGGTCGGCGGCACGGCCGAGGGCCGCCGCGGCGGCAAGGTCTAGCGCAAGTTCTTCGCGTCGACCGCCAAGTATTCGCGTAGCGCGAACGAAATGAACGCTGTCGCACCTGGACACTTTTGGGAGCTCTACGTCGAGCCGCCCGCCCTATGAACCCGGCTCGCGTGCGCTCGCTCGATGTACCAAGCACCCCTTTTTCGCTGCGTAGTATGGAAAGGGTTGTGATTCGGCGGGGGCGGACATCAATCAAGGGATTGACTCGTAAGGAGACGCCGTGGCTGTAGTGGAGAGCTCAACAAAAGTTGTACTGGGCGGCGTACGCGGAGGTCCAGTACAAGCAACCCTGCGCCAGGATCGCTGGTGGATCCAGCCGGTCTCCACGATGTCGGTGCTCGTCGCCTTCATCATCTATTCGACCTGGGCGGCCTTCCAGAACAAGTACTACTACGTCGGCGCGACGATGCACCGCGACCTGATCAGTCCCTTCTACTCGCCCTGCGTCGCGGGCAGCTGCGTTGAGGGAACCAAGGCCGGCGTGGCCTGGAACTACTGGAACCTCTCGCCGGCGCTGTTGATCCTCATCTTCCCCCTCGGCTTTCGCCTGACCTGCTACTACTACCGTCGCAGCTACTACCGCGCCTTCTGGTGGTCGCCGCCGGCCTGCGCGGTAAGCGACTCGCACGTCTCGTACTCGGGCGAGACCAAATTCCCGCTGGTCATGCAGAACGTGCACCGTTACTTCTTTTACGCCCTGCTGATCTTCAACTCCCTGCTGACCTGGGACGCGATCCAGTCCTTCTACCAGCCGGGTCTGGGCCTGGGCGTCAGCGTCGGCACGATCGTGCTGACCGTCAACGCCGCGCTGCTGTGGTGCTACTCGCTCAGCTGTCACGCCTGTCGCCACCTCTGCGGCGGCGGAGTCCGAAACTTCTCCGAGCACCCCTTGCGCTACCGCTTCTGGAAGCTGCTCACGCCGCTCAACGCCAAGCACATGAACTTCGCCTGGGCCTCGTTGGTCTTCGTGGCCTTCGCCGACGTCTACGTGCGCCTGGTCGCCTCCGGCGTACTCACCGACTACCGACTCTTCTAGATCGAAGGAATTCTGTGACTACCTCGCCCTACGAACACCACGACTACGACGTACTGATCATCGGCGCGGGCGGCGCTGGCCTGCGCGCCGCCATTGAGGCCGAGCAGCGCGGCCTCAAGGTCGCCATCATCACCAAGTCGCTCCTGGGTAAGGCCCACACCGTCATGGCCGAGGGCGGCATGGCCGCCGCCATGGGCAACGTCTACTCCGAAGACAATTGGATGGTCCACTTCCGCGACACCATGCGCGGGGGCAAGATGCTCAACAACTACCGCATGGCCGAGCTGCACGCCAAGGAGGCGCCCGACCGCGTCTACGAACTCGAGCAATGGGGTGCGCTCTTTGACCGCACCAAGGACGGGCGAATCCTCCAACGCGACTTCGGCGGCCATCGCTACGCCCGCCTCGCGCACGTGGGCGACCGCACCGGACTCGAACTGATCCGCACCCTTCAGCAAAAAGTTGTCTCGATGGGCACCGACGTCTTCATGGAGTGCAAGGTCCTGCAACTGGTGCACGACTCGAGCGGTCGCGTCGCGGGCTGCGTGGCCTACTGGCGTCACAATGGCGAGTTCGTCACCTTCGCCGCCAAAGCCGTCATCTTGGCGACCGGCGGCACCGGGCGCTCGTGGAAGTTCACCACCAATTCGTGGGAGGGCACCGGCGACGGCCACGCGATGGCCCTGTGGGCCGGCGCCAAGCTCATCGACATGGAGTGCATCCAGTTCCACCCGACCGGTATGGTCTGGCCCTTGTCAGTGCGCGGACTACTCGTGACCGAGGGCGTGCGCGGTGACGGTGGCGTCTTGCGCAACTCCGAGGGCAAGCGCTTCATGTTCAACTACGTCGCTCCGATGTTCCGCGCCGAGACGGCGGAGTCCGAGGAGGAAGCCGACAAGTGGTACGACGACCACACCGCGGGCCGTCGTCCCCCGGAACTGCTGCCGCGCGACGAAGTG
>ODAK010001868.1_pt1 | contig 22499 bp, 27 predicted proteins | sample 1539591 | NCBI WGS metagenome assembly ODAK01 (sample SAMEA3539303, study PRJEB22396) | soil metagenome | biome: tundra; feature: field; material: soil | place: USA | collected 2010-05 | depth 0.15 m | reverse complement strand
AAACAGATTGCCGAAAATCCGGGCATTACGATGTCTGAACTGAGGAAATACTCAAACATAAATGCATCGACTTTGCGTTATCGGCTAATGTCTTTGGAGTTTGCCGGAATCATAGTTGCTTCTCGTTCAAGAAACTCGACTGCGTATTACGTTAAGGCTAGAAATAATCCGGCTAACCTCGGACCAGAAAATTGAATTTTGACTTAAGAATGGTGGAAATGCCGCATTTTGCAATGACTAAAAATCGAGGTGAAAACGACTGAACTAATAGAACAAGCCTGCCCGTGCTACCGACATAGCACAGGCAAACCAACCGGAAGCTGGCAGCGGCTTATTCTGCGTAGTCGATCACGAATGATCAATAGAATTTCTCTTTGGGAAGTATTTAAGAGTTGCTCTCGCGGACGCGGCGCGATACACGAGGTGTACGCGTGAAGTCCAAGCAATCTGACGCAGCAGCGGCTCTGAATGCGCTCGACTTCGTAGCCTGGCTGCGAAGAGAAGGTATCTTGCCGATCCCGTTGCCTCCAAGGTCCAAGGGGGCTATAAAGGAGATTTCAAAGGAAGCGATCGACGGCCAAACGTCATTTCTGTTTCCGGTTGAAAAGCGACTGCAGGTTGTAGACACTTACTGGGACTCGATGAGCCACGAACGCGCGACACCCGAGCAGGTCGGCATGAGCATAGGAGTGCTGAAAGGCTGGAATAACGGCGCGTACATGGCGATCCCTGACATAGACCGCTGGGATCTCGTTGACGATTTTGCTCAGAGCGAAGTATTTGCACAATGCCCGATGGTAACAGGGAAGAAGGGCGCAAAACTTTTGGCGAAGGCGACAGCGAACAGCGCCGATGATTGGCCTGACGTTCCACTTCAATGGCGGCCCCACGATGCCGCTGGCGCTGATCCAGCACTGGAGCTCTTTACTGGAAACACTAAGAAACACTGCCTCGTCTATGGCGAACACGAAGCGAGCACGCGCGAAGAGCCAATATTTTATACGTTTGTGCGTGGTTTTGGCGATTCCATTCCAACACTCACGCTTGACACTGTTATCGAAGAGATGGATCGGATCGCTACCTCGCACGGACTTGCGCGGGCGAACTCGGAACGCGACGAAGCAGATTTGGAAGACATCATCTTCGAGGAGGCCCCACGCGCCCGGCGTGAGACCATTTGCAGCAGCCATGGTATTACCATGGCGGACGTCATTAACCGCCCACACGGCGCTCGCGATGTCAAAGGTGGTTATCTTTGCGAGCATCCCATACACGGTGCGACGGGCAAGGGCAATCTGTACGTCAACACACAGGATGGTTGGTGGTATTGTTTTCGCTGCGGGTCAAGCGGAGACCCTCTGACTTGGCATGCCGTCGATAAAGGATACATAAACTGCGGCGACGCGCACTGGCGGCTTGACAACGAGATTTTTGCACCACTAGGCGTAGAAGGTTCTTTAATTAGAGAAGCTGTAGACACTGTCGAAAGATTTCAAGGACAAGAACGTGATATCATGATCGCGTCTTATGCACTTGGCGACCCAGACGCTATTCGTGATGAGGACGAATTTTTGATGAGTCTCAATCGATTCAATGTAATGGTCTCGCGTTCGCGAGCCAAAATGATCACCTTGGTATCTCAAGAGATAGTCGACCATCTTCCAAGGGATATCGAAGTGCTGAAGCAATCAAGACTACTAAAAATATTTGCCGAATCTTTCTGTAGTTCTTCAGAGGAAGTTACTGTCGGATACTTAGATAATGGTCTTTGCAAGCAAGTTGACGGCGTCCTCAAATATCGATAGATAGGGTAATATCTGCTTTCAAATGAGAAAGGGGCACTGCTGTGGCTCATGTTATTTGACAGAGCATGCGTGCAGTCAATTTGTATTTCGCGGTTGCGAAAAATATGAAAAGTGGGTTTGGTATGTGGCCATTTGTAGATGACAAGTTGGAAGATGACCACGATCCATTGTGCGCTCCATTCCAGCTTGACTCCGCTTATCGATCATCCCCAATCTCGCTATTCGATCCTAATAGCGACTACTCAACCTGCCTATCGAAGACGCCGCCTTTTCTTTTCTTCTCCCGTCACATGTTCCCGAACATCGCTCCATTTGAGATGAAACGGAACTTTGGTGATTATGGAATAAGCGGAACTGGCTGTTGTTTAAGCTCATCGATAGCAACGTGCTGACGCTCGTGTTTGACCTCAACGCTGAATACCTTAATTTGAGAAAGGCGGATGAGCACACGCCAAACCGGTACGCAGAACGGATGGTCACGTTCACGCCGTACTTGACTGAAGAGACTGATTTTGAACGCGTATTGACGATCCCTGTTCACGAAGTGTCTTATGACAATTTTGCAACCTTCGTAAATATCCAACGAGATTCTGCGACGTATCTCTACCTAATACAGTTTTGGCGAAAGCATAAGGACGTCGCGTTCACTCTGGACGATCTCGAGCGCTTCGTTATGGCTATTGAGAACGACTACGTGAGAGATGGTCTACTCCAGCGCCTCGAAGTTGCACGAATATCGGGTCTCTTTGGACCAAACGCCGTTACTGGATTTATCAAAGCAATGCACGAGAGTGGAGGAGCGATCATATTCAACCTCTCTGAAATCAGTCATTGGGAGCGAAAGATAGCGGTCGAGTTTATTTTGCGTAGGTTAGTACGATTAGGACAAGCGAAGGAGTTTGAAGCAGTTTCATTATTCTTAGAAGAAGCACAGCTCTACGTCGAGCGAGAAAACATGATTGATATAATCACGAGGATGCGCCATTCGGGAATATTCCCGACGTTTATCACCAACACCCCCCAAACGTTACCTGACACGTGTTTGCGTTGCTGGACAATTTGATCGCTTTTTGTTTTCGGAATGAAGATGAACTACGCCAATTAGCTCGCTCCGGGCTTATTGATCAAAAATCAATTAATGCACTGCAGCACCTTAAAAAGCAGCAAGGTATTGCAGTCGGGAAGATAACGTCACAATATCCCGCATAACTGGTAGATTCGAGTATAAGCAAGTTTTCGCAAGAACTATGGCTGTTTGGCGAGAATTTGCACCCATTCGCGATAGAACCGATCTTTTTGCGGATCATAGTGCGAAGATGGGAATTATGGAGAAGATTAGCGTTTGCTTTTTTGCTTAAAGATAACTAATTGATAAGTAAATATTAAATATCTACTAATGGTATACTAGTCTAAGTTGAAGTGTGGACTGGGATGCTATAGGATTTGTTAAAGCAAGCAACATCCGCACTCAAATTTTGAAAAAGCTAGCTAGTAAACCAATGAGTCCAAAGGAGCTTAAAGTAGAATTATCACTTCATTTTTCGCAAGTCAGTCTTGTTTTGCGAGAAATGAGAGACATGAAGCTCATCGAATGTCTCACAGTCGACCGCTCAAAAGGTAAGATTTATGGGATAACGGAACTCGGCATGAAGGTATTACAGGGACTCTGAAATGGTTGATGATCTTTTTTCTATTCAAACTAGACTTGGCGGAAAACCAGCAGTGGGGTTCCGCACGTCCGTCAGAGAGTGGAGTTTTCCTTCGAAATTGACACTTGCTTCAACCCATGCGGTCCACCCATATGTTGCGTCAATGAATCCGCATCTTGCAAGAGCGCTAATTAAAACCGTGAACCCGCAGAAGAATGGTAAGATCCTCGATCCTTTTGTAGGCGGGGGAGCTGTTCTTGTTGAGGCATTAAGAAATGGATACCCAGCTCAGGGTATCGACGTCAATCCGTTGGGTGTACTCATATCAAAAGTCAAAACCACCTACGTCCCCCAAGATGCGCTGTGGAAGTCATATGGCGCGATTCTAGAAGGTTACTTGAGAGCGCGAGCGGACTCCTTGTCTTTTCCAGCTGAGAGCAGAATTGATTATTGGTTTAGAAAAGACTCGATTGAGGTTTTAACCAAGCTAGCGAGCACAATAAGCCAAATCGAAGAAGAGAACGTTAGGGATGTATTCAAAGTCATTCTATCAGGAACAGTCCGAGATGTCTCGCTGACTTATCGTGGTGAGATCAGATTACGGCGTCTTCAAGGAGATGATCTTGCACAATTCAAGCCGGATGTAATTAAGAAATTCGCGCAGAGGTCTAAGCTAACAATCAGTCGGGTCTCATCCTTGCCAGAATCACCTATTATCGATGTTAGCCTGGGAAATGCGACGAATATGGAATTCGAGTCAGATCTATTCTCAGCAATCGTTTGTTCGCCTCCGTACGGAGATGACCGAAATGGCGTTGGCTATTTTCAGTTCTCGAAGAACATGCTTTACTGGCTGGGTTATTCAAGCGAAGAAATTGCGCAGCATAAAAAGCAGTTCCTTGGAGCAGTAAAATCGAACAAAAAAGCTCCTGACTCTCCTACACTGAACAGCGCGATAGAATCCATAATCCAGCAGCCTGTGAAAAGCAACCCCAAGGCAGTCGAAGAATGTATAGCTTTCTATAGCGACCTTTTCGTTGCACTAAGAGAGATGACGAGGGTGTGCTCTGGAAGGATCGCCATCGTCATCGGAAATCGCACTTTGTCTAAGACCCTGATTGATAACGGTCAAATCATAATTGAACTAATGCAAAATCTTGACTACAAACTGCTTGAGAGCCGGAGCCGAATAATAAACAAAAAGAGAATAGCAGTAATGCAGCCCGGCGGAGGCGCGAGAGATGTGAGCGGAGGCGGGTTGATCAACGCAGAACGCACGCTCATCTTTGGTTCCTGATAAGAAGAACTTAAGCAGATTTCTTCAATAACGTCTCCCAGCGGGACACTGTATCTGCAACAAATGCGTCTTCCTTAAACTTTAGTCCCTGAACTTTTATGTATTTCCCCGAAGGCGTAGGTGGCTTAGAAGGCATGGTGCGTAGATTATATGAATAGCAGTTATCAAAGCTTCCGTGAAGTTCGATGTACTTTCTTTTTTCTGACGGTTTTTCGATCGATCCAAGTTCTCCCCTATTAACTAAATCACCGCGGGGCGGGGGAAATGATTTGACGTCAAGAGTCAAGAGTGGCGAGAAGAGACCTTTAGACATCATAGCACGACTGGTTGGCTCGTCATCGGATATTCTCTCTGCTAGGCTGCCTTTTATGTGAGCGCCACCAAAAATCTGATAATCCCCTTCTTCTGTTTGGCCTTCCAGCACCGTATCTAGCTTAGCATCACCCACATTCGGGATCTGCATAACCAGCAAAGCATCCCGTTTTGCTAGTCGTCCAATTAACGATCGCATCCTAATTTTATGTTCCGCAAACAATGTGTTATAGTATCGCTCGAAAAACACCTCTAAAGCCTCTCCGCCTGCACGCACCCAGCTTTGATTAGAATTAGATTTGTTTGGCAGAGCAACGAAGTGTCTATAAATAATATGATGCCACACGTCGCTTGGATTTGCGTCCGGACAAAGCTTCACAGCATAAAAAAATGTTTCTGATATAGCATCGCGCTTTCGCGATTGAATCCCTAACTGGTTAACCAACCGTTCACGAATTTCTGAGAATTGCTGCTCGTCCACATTTTCTATTTCAATTTTCGCACCCTTAAAGTGCACAATCATTGAAACAAGTGGTGCAGCAGCTAGCTTATGGTTGATTAACGTTTAGTTAATATTTTGTTGCTAAACCAGCCGTTTAGAACATTTCGTGGGTTAGCTGTGCTTTATGTATTCACTGTGAAGATACGCAAGAGACGATAACGGTAAAAGTTGACGCATGGCGAGCACCCTGGTGCATAAATCTTAACCAGATGACCGACATAAAAGCTCGATCAATAATGATCAGAGGCGCAACGTCGGAGATAATCAGTCGCCAGTCAGGTTCGGCTTAATCCAGTCGCGCATATGAGCCATTTTAGGCCCCATCCCGCTTCCTTGAGCGTAAGTCACTTTCGTCTTCTTAGGTAGTGTCAATTCAAACCCCTGGATAATCCGTTGTAGCTCCCTTCCCAAGTTCACGTATATCTCGTCATAAGCTTTCTCGTCTATCCAAGAGCGTAGTGTTCGTAGGCTGGGTTCTCGGAGCCGGACGAAGTCACCTTCGCTGAGAACTAACCTGTTCCAGGGTCCAATAAGGGGTTCTTTGTAGGGTATTTCATCATCTGCGGCGATTAACCCGTATGCTGGCGAAAGAATCAAGACATCGACATCTCTGAGCGACTGATAATACTTTCTTATCTGCTCGATAAAAGCGCCCTCAAACCTTTGGAGTGCAGGTATGGGGCCGGCCGGTTGTGCCTTAATTTTTCTCGATGCAGATACAATGATTAGTTTAGTCATCTTGTTTAGAAACGGTTTATCGTTGACCAAATGTGTTCATTTGTTTATATATCGTCGTGTCTATTCACACCACAATTCGCCGTCTCTATGTTCAGTAGAACAAGAACTGTGCGTTGGTACTTGCATACACAGATTCTTAGACAAACACGCACGGACGGTCGAAATGGTGGATACCCAAGGAAGCAAAAGCTGGCAAAGATGGGAGCACTACAAGCATCCACTTCCGCAAATGTCTATAATGTCTATATGCAGAGTTGGAGAGATGTTGAACTCTCTTGCTAAGATCATCTTCTAACAACGCCACGCTTTTCGGCTAAACTGAATACGATTTGCTCTTTGATTAAAAAAATGCCTTTTCCGTGGGTAATTCAGCAATATCAAAAAAAAGAATGGCATGTGAAGACCTGTTGATCGAAAAGCAGCAATGTCCGATCTATAAATTACCAAAGCATTTCGTCTCTAGCCATCTCAGAAAATGTTATGAGCCGTAGCGCGACATATGCGGTGGGATCAGTCGCACAAGAACCACATCTCACGCATGGCATTTCTTGAGTAGACTGGAGGTTTTACGTGAGTCCAAGGCCTGGGCCAGTGTTTGACATCCATATGGAGTATTTGGGGGATGTCGAACTTGCAGGTCTTCACAATAGCTCAAAAGATTGAATCAACTTTATCGTCAATTTGCCAACGCCATTTAGTAGGTGATCGAGTTCACTTCCTGTTTAATATGCTATCTCAAACCCCACAGCGATACCAAAATGCTTTTGGTCGTACGCAGTCCTTACGAGACTAAATGACTTCACTGACGTTCTACGGAGGAGTCAACGAAATCGGCGGCAACAAGATCCTCCTTGAGGATCAAGCTACTCGCGTTTTTCTTGATTTTGGGATGAGCTTCAGTCTCGCCAACCAGTTTTTTGACGAGTTCATGCAACCCCGCAAATGCAACGGCATAGTTGATCTCCTCGAATTTGGCTTACTTCCTGATTTAGAAGGAATTTATCGGTGTGACTACCTCAACCACTGCAAACTTCCCTCTGGAGAAACGCCCAGCATTGACGGAGTTCTTCTCAGCCACGCACACATGGATCACAGCTCTTACATCCACTATCTCAGGGAAGATATCCCAATTCACTGCACGCAAGCTTCCAAAGACATCATGCAAGCTCTTGATGAAACAGGCTCAAGCGGAACGTGCGAACTCATCTCATTGAAAGAGTCGTTTCAGACGTACATAAACAGCAAGGGCGGAGAATCAAAGCTGCAAGGTGAGCAGACAAAGAAATCGCGGCCGTACAACATTGTTGAAAATCGATTCACCATTGGAGAGTTTGAAGCAGAGGCTCTGCCGGTAAGTCATTCACTCGAAGGGGCCACAGCCTATATCTTGCATACGAGTGCTGGCCCTGTCGTGTATACTGGGGACTTTCGCTTCCATGGCTACAAAGGAGATGAAACAAGGCGTTTCGTCGAACGAGCCGCAGAAGTTGAGCCAGTGGCAATGATCTGCGAGGGCACGCGCATCAATTCGACACAATCTGACAGTGAAGAGCGCGTCAAGGAAGTCGCTAAGGAGCGCGTAGACAAAACTGACGGCCTTGTTGTCGCTAATTTTCCGGTGAGAGATACTGATCGTATGCAGAGTTTCTTTCGGGTGGCAAGGCAAACCGACAGGGCGTTGGTCATTAATCTGAAACAAGCATACCTGCTTGAACTCTTCAGGAAGTCAGGCATTCCTACACCAAGAATTGACGATGAACAGATCAGAATATACGTTCCCCGAAAAACTTGGGGCGTGTATGGCGACGATCGGTTCTCAGAGAAGATTCAGCGAGAGGATTACGATTATTGGGAGCGTGAGTTCCTCGATCACGCTAATGCAGTCACTGCGCGAGATATCAGAGAGAATCAAGACGATTATATCTTTCGCTGTGACTTCTTCGAGTTGAAAGAGCTGATCGACGTCAAGCCAGAGGCAGGGAGCTGCTACATCCGAAGCGTCTGCGAGCCGTTTGATATTGAAATGGAACTCGACTTAAAGAAGGCCGAAAACTGGCTGACGCACTTTGGGCTGTATCCTTATACGCAAATCCACGCGTCAGGGCACTTGAACTATGACGAGATAAAAGAAGTGGTCGAGACTGTGCAGCCGAAAGCGCTGATCCCAGTGCATACCCAGCACGCTGAAGTCTTCAAAAACTTCCACGATAATGTCGTTTTGCCAGAAAAAGGGATTGAGCTATCACTATAGCTCCCGAAGCAACATCTGGTGGTCTTAGCTCTGCGAAAGAATCCGTGCTGAATGTAAAGAGTTGATGATATGCCTTTCATATTCGCGCAACTAGACATTAACGGATCTAATTCAGCCATACTCGCATCCTTACTGATTTCATTTCTTGCATTCGTCATCTCAGGCTTAACTCTCTATTTTAATTCATTGAAGGATGCAGAGATTACACTCGCGAACGAGCCTATTTTTTCGATGGTTCAGCTAACGAGCGGACGATTCTCGAAAGGGCCACCAGAAGTCCGAGAATACAGGCCTTACCTCGAAACAGCCATCAGGTTTCGCACCCAATTTGTCTTAGTTAACAAAGGTGCTCGCGCCGGCACTGTCAGCGTAAAAATAAACCTCAAGCCCACAACAAAGCTCCAGCATTTTTTTTCTGGCTACAGTGCATTTCGAATAGTTGCCACAGAGTATGATGAAAGAACAAACTGGCAGGAGCTGGAGGAGGAATTCTTCCTCATCCAACCACGCAGCGAGTTCCTAATAGACGTACTCACCATTATGTCACTATGTAACTGGAATTATGAGATTCGGCTAGACCAAAAAAGCTCAGAAGATTGGTGCGAGGAATTAAATAAAGTTGAGTCCCGAAATCTCGAACTTCTTAAGAATTTTTGCTCTGTCTTGTCACAAAACGTCTCAACGGAAAAAGAAGAAATGTATCTAGCCACAGCGGAACCTACAATCACAGCCTCCGTTAGACACAAGTTACGACATAGGCTTAAGTTTTGGCTCAAGCCCTCACACAGATCGGTTGATCTGCAAACGGTCATTCCAAAAATACACGTTGGGCGCGTGACCGAGGAATTTATCAAACACTATTCCTTCGGCCTAGAAAATTGGAATCGCACTCGGCCACATATTATTTTAGATTCGTTCGATTCAATCAGCACCGTGATCTGGCAGCTAACGACTAAACTAGATAATTATTCTAGAAATCTCGACTCGAAGACCGTCGTCGCGTTGAGAGGTTATGATCGTGATGATCTTCTTGAGTTTTGGAACGAACTAACAGGAAGGTCTAGCCATATAAAAACCATCATAGGTTTCATTTTCAATAAAACAGGGTTGTATGGCAAGTTGCAGAAACTCAACTCTGATCTGATTAAGTTCAAACTAGTTCTTAACACCGCTGACGCGGAGACACCATTGGCAGCAAATGAATCGCTTGATGACAGCAGAAAAAGGCTAAAATCTGAGGTGGGGGCGGTCTCACAAGACTTAGAAAAACTACGCAAAGATCTGAAGATTTGCGAACAAAAAGCAAGCGAAATTCATCTTCGTCGTTATGATAAGGACGAAGTTCTTGACCCACCTGTCGTTTAATATAGCTATTCGCGATGGAAGGTGACGAAAAAGACAGGAGGCTTATTTCATGGAAGACTTAGACGAATGGGAGAAAAACTTGCTGCGCAGTTTGTGCCGAGCGGCAACCAAGAAGACAGGCTATATCGAAACCGTTCGCAGCTTCATCCTTTTTGATCCACAGGCTGATGCGCTAACCAGAGACGTCGCTGATTCGCTCGAATACAAAGGGTATATCGAAATTACGAACAAAGACTATGGATTGAAGCTGACGGGGCAAGGAGTCAATTACTGCACTAAGCTCAAGGAATTGCTTTGACACCTTTACAACTAACAACTGTCATCCTCCAACAGCAAACGAGATCATAAATTCACATAGGAAGCTTGTCCTGCGTCATCAGTTTGAACTGCGCGCCCCACGATAGCCTTTGTAGATTTCCAGCACAGAAATCGCAAGCTTTTCTGCGTCGTGTGTGCACATCACCTGTTGCAACATTTCAATAATCTGGCGGAGAGGCGGCTCCGCAGCACTTTCCGTATCTAGGCGCCTATGTGGCTGAGTCAGAATAGATGTGACGAATGTTGTAAGGGTCTGGGCAAGCTCTTCTTTCAATTCTAGCGCAAACGTTCGCAGGTACGACCCGTCAAGCCGTTCTGCTCTAGCGAGACAATAACTGCAAACCGCCCCGTATACCACCACATACCTTAATTCAGCTTCTAGCCGCGCTCGTTCAACGCTTTCTAGTAGCTCTTGCAGCGGTACTGTGTGAATATATGCGGCAAAGAGGTTGTATAGGGCCTGTTGTTTGTCATCTGTGCGGGTCTGAGGGTGGATTGCTTGCACAAGTAGCAGATTTACGCTAAAAGTGATAATCCAACTGCAAGAACGTACTGAAAGTGACCTGATGTATCTGCAATGACGGGCGGCTATGTCCAGGGGGAACAATATACCAAATAACTCTAGATTTAGCAAATGTGATGCTCTGCTCCGCTGCTGCTGATTAAACGATATCGACGGGCAAAGAGCAAAAAAGATGGATAGGGACAAGTAATAGACTTTTTTGCTATGGCAAAGCAGGCTAGTCACTGATTAATAGAGGCGATGCAACCGAGTTAACCCTCATTCTCAGCGGCTTGTCTTGGGAAAAATCGAATAGGAATAGTTAAGCCATTATTCGCCTCTTGCATAAGTATATGCAATTGAAACCGATAACTGCGATAGTTGTTCTTTTGGTTGTAGTTGTTCTAGTATCGATTAGTGGTTGCACGTCATCGAGCAGCCCGACCACGGTAGCACCGACAGCAGCACCTACCGTGACCGCAACAACGACCGCTAAAGCAACAGCGACGCCTACAGCGACTCCGACCGCTACACCAGCAACACCAACGATTACACCGATGAGTGCAAGCGACTTAACCGGGTTTGAGGCCGGTTTACAAAGCGACGGCTACACGATAACACAGCACTTTACACAGAACGGAACGACGGCCGATGGGTATCCGATATATTCAGGGATGGCGACAAAGAGCGGGTACAATTTCGCCATTACAATGATACAGACAGATAGTTCAGCACACGCGCAGGCACAGTTCGGCGTACGGGTTGCCGCCGCGCAATCGCTAGGATTCAGCGGCAGCTACACAAATTCGCAAACGTGGTCTGGTTCGATGACCGACCCAACTACAGGAAATCAAATGGGTGCAGTAGTGTTTATCGTTAGTGCCTACCCTACCTACGTCTTATCAGCAGTTGCGGAGTGATAGAATAAAAAGACACTACAACTGGCCGGTGCGCTAAACCACGTAGTAACGACACCGATTGCGCTTGACGAAAGCATATAACGGAGCTTATGCGTGCGGTTTAGGATTTGTTATTCGACTGTCAGTTTGTTGGCTAACTTAGGAGGAGACTTCAGGAAGATTCGACTACCAGTTTCCTGGCTAATTTAGGAGGCGGAGACTTCAGGAATTCCCAATCATCTTTCCCGCCGAGACCGCCGTGTATCTTGAAAACCTTCTCTCCTTGTGCTGTTGTGAGAGTCACTCTTCCCGAAGTTAACACACCGGGCAGTTTCACGCGAAGTTGTGTAATCTCTGAATGTGGAATGGCGTAGTTTTTCTTGTTTTCGGAGAGGAGTTCATCAATTTGTGTGCTTCTAGCCATCCGCTCTGCTTGTGACCTAACTTGGAGGGTGTAGCCTATGAGTCCCGCTACTGCGAACCCCATCTTGCCACCGGCCTTCACCACCACCGTCCGATCTGTTGTAAATAGCAGCACTCCATTAGATACGCCGAGGCTGCTGCCGAGAAACACGCCCATAGTATAACCGACTACGACCTCTCCCGTGACCGCGTCTTGCAGGACATTTTGTTCTTCGGGCGCGCCTAAATTAGCACCACACTGGGAGCAGAACTGCCCGTTTAGACTAACTTTTCGACCGCAGTTTTTACAGAATTTAAACTCAGCCATAAGAATATCCCCTCATTAACAGCGTCGTCTCACATTGAGGCAACGTGTCGCCATTGTTTTAAGCTGTACAGTGTACTTCCTGGATAATTTAAAGGTTGTGCTGTTTGACATAGTCCAAACGCTCTAGGAATTAGAACGCGCGCTAAAAGGCGTCCCGGATTTCAGGTGTAATGCCTTCGATGATGACGGATCTACCTCCCATCAAAGGCCTTAAACAAAATGCCAAAACAATACGTCGAACTATATTGCGTAGGCTAATAGGCTACAAACACGAGGAACGATGGACGGAAAAGACAGACCGACGGTACTCCTGTAGATATTTGGACTACTAGTTCGAATAGCGACACTTGGGTTATCAGTATGTTTGGTTAGTGCTCTCACTTCTTGAATACTGAAAATTGAAGAGGAGAATGGCGTGTTCCTATAGTCTATTCCTTATCTCCTCCCTCTTTATTTCTTTTTTCGATTTCGAGCATTTGGAGGGCTTTGTTTCAGACGTATCGCTAAACCCTCATCATTCCCCAGGTCCCGGCAGATCCGCTCCTGCTCTCCGTAAAATTCTATCGCCCTGTAAAGGTCCCCCATCGTTTGGTAGATGCGTGTGGCCCCCGAGCGATCGCTGTAGTTAAGCCAACTGCCCGGCGCTACCAACCCAGAACCTTGATCCACCCCACACAAAACAAACATATCAATGCAACCCCTATTAGTATGGCACCCAAACTGCCCGGCGCTACCAACCCCGGCCTCACCACTGCGTTGACGTTCAAGAATAAAACGACGCTAGCCAATATTATCACCAGTCCAACTATCTTCCCGGATCGAGTTTTGGGCATAAAGCACACCTGCAATAGCAAGAAAGGAATTGCTGAGATAATAGCAATAAAACGAAATAACTCTTCCTATCTTGCGCCTTTCCGCACGTAAGGGTTCCATTATGCCCAGCGAAAGTAGCCAAAGGATCCCTCAGCACGGCAAGCGAGCTGCCAGTGTTCCCCATTAAAGAAGAACTATAAATATGCCCGCGCGCCTGTACTAAGCGAAGGTGATCAACATGGGACTATTTGACAGGTTCAAGTCGGACAAAGCACCAACGCAGAAAACGTCTGCAGCCGTGCGGGTGAAGAAAGGAACTGCACCGACGCAGGAAGCGTCTGCCCAGTGGGTACACAAAGGAGCTGTGCTTGCCAGGTCAGGCCGCGACCAAGAGGCGCTCCCGTGCATCGATAAGGCGCTCGCGATCGATCCGAAGAATGCTGGTGTGTGGGCTATGAAAGGAGCTGTGCTTAATAGTTTAAACCGCTACCAAGAGGCGCTCCCGTGCTTCGATAAGGCGCTCGCGATCGATCCGAAGAATGCCAATGGGTGGGCTCTGAAAGGAGGTGCGCTTAGCATGTTAGGCCGCTACCAAGAGGCGCTCCCGTGCTTCGATAAGGCGCTCGCGATCGACCCGCAGAATGCTGTCGCACAACAAGTCAAACGCATGAGCAGTGCATCCAAATAGACGAACTAAACGCTAGAATCTACGTGATTATCAAGGCTGTGAATGCGCCGCGTGAGATGATCCGAAAAACAGGGGAGTTATCAAAACTGCCTTAGCGCGTACATAGCACGTTAACACATAGAGATTACAATAACTATTACTATAGCAAGCCAACTGCCCGGCTCTACCAACCCAGAACCTTGATCCAACCCACACAAAACAAACATATCAATGCAACCCCTATTAGTATAGCACCCAAACTGCCCGGCTCTACCAACCCAGGTGTCACCACTGCGCTGAGGTTAAAGAATATAACGACGCTAGCCAATATTAGCACCAGTCCAATTATTCTCCCGGATCGAGTTTTGGGCATAAAGCACACCTGCAATAGTAAGGAAGGAATTGCTTAAATAATAACAATAAAACGAAATAACTCTTCCTATCTTGCGCCTTTCCGCACGTAAGGGTTCCATTATGGAGCGAAAGCAGCCAAAGGATCCCCGAACTTGGCAAGCAAGCTACCAGTGCTCCCCATTAAAGAAGAGCTATAAATATGCCCGCGTGCCTATACTAGGCGAAGGTGATCACCATGGGACTATTTGACAGATTCAAATCGGGGACTACAGCAACGCAGAAAGCGTCTGATGCCGCGCCGGTGAAGAAAGGAACAGCACCAACGAAGAAAGCGACTGCTGCAGTGTCACCAACGCAGCAAGGGCTGACCGCGAAGGAATGGTGGAAAAAAGGAGCTGCGCTTTCACACTTAGGCCGCGACCAAGAGGCGCTTCAATGCTGCGATAAGGCGCTCGCGATCGATCCAAATGATGCTGTGGCGTGGGCTCTGAAAGGAGCTGCGCTTGGCACGTTAGGCCGCTACCAAGAGGCGATTCCGTGCTACGACAAAGCACTTGCGATAGATCCGAAGAATGCTGACTCGTGGGCGAGCAAAGGAGCTGCGCTTTGCCTCTTAAACCGCCACCGAGAGGCGATTCCGTGCATCGACAAGGCGCTCGCGATCGATCCGCAGAACGTATCTGCACACCAAGTCAAACGCGTGATCAGTGCATCCAAATAGACGAACTAAACGCTAGAATCTACGTGATTATCAAGGCTGTGAATGCGCCGCGTGAGATGATCCGAAAAACAGGGGAGTTATCAAAACTGCCTTAGCGCACGCGTTGCGCGCTTGCCCATTGAGATAAGAGCTGTTTTAACTATCGCATAGCATCCTTCTTCTTTCGTTTTGCGTCCCATGATGTTACCGGTTTCTAGTTCTGAAATGAATGTATCGACTTCTACCTAGAGATACTCCGTGTCCAGTCGCTCAATTGCCCGTTTCATCGATTCCGTTCTTTGGCTCCTGGTCGTTACGCGCAGTTTTCGGGCAGCCTCAGCAGTTAAGCGTATCCCGCTCCCGCCAAGGCGATCTGCCCATTGAAGCAAGTGCGCGCGCGCCTCTAGGAGCCCGAGTTCGGCGGCAACGTAAGACAGATCTTGTGCCGCATGGTACTCCTTCCCGTTCGCCGTTTTGTCGTGAACCTGCGTGAGGACGCACCGTATCCACCACATCACTGCCCCCGGAAGGTTCCCCGCTTCGTATTCGGTCTGGCCGAGGGCGTTGCATAAGTTGTTCTTATCCTGCGAGAGCCGGAGCCCTTCAAGCAAAGCGGTGCGGGCGGCGTCGTACCGTACCTGTCGGCGGTAGATGGAGGCGAGCCAGTAGTAGGGGAAGTAAAAGTCCGGGTACTTCTTACGAAGCTCGTCAGCCAAGCGAAGCGCTTCTTGCGTTCTCCCCTGGTTCCCCGCATCGGCCACGGCCTTAGCTCCCGGGACATCGCGCCACCGTCTCTTTTCTTCAATCTCTTCTAAGAACTGCATACAGTCGTCAACATACTGGTCACCCGTAGTCGCAGGCCGCTGCGCGACTTGCGCGCCGCAATACCTACAGAACTTGGCAGTGGGGGACATCTCGCCGCCACGGGGCTGACAATACTTTTTTTCATTCATCCACATCGAATCTGGCGCAAGTATCCGCTTTATCCTCTGCCTCGTCTTCTCTTTGCCAGCAGTTCCATCGCGTTAGCAGACGACGTAGACGCGTGAGCACGGGGACTGAGCTCTGCGCGATGCATAGGTATCGCTTCGAGCTGACCCAAGATGATGTGCTGTGAGGGCATGCTCTTGCGCATGGCAGTCAGTTGATCAGCACGCGGAGCCCCCTATCGCTTGCTCATTTGCTGTATATGGTCATCAAATCCGCTCAATTCAACCCTGAACTCCAGTTTGCGGAAACGGCCGTAGTGCCTTCTGATCGCTACGAGCACCTCGTAAACGACATTCAAGTGGCCGGCGCCTGAATATATCGAGTCTCGCCCGCGGGCGATTAGCGCGTGTCAAGCTTCCATATCACGGTGTAGTTAGCGAGTGGATTAGCTGTCTCTGAGTACACCGCTTTGATGTAGTACGGGCTGCTGCCGGCGTACCGGCTCTCGCGTAGCGGACCGATAACAAAGCCCCCTCCCGTACCCGGCTGCAGGCTAACTCCTGCTGGCGGTTCAGGGGAAATCGAGGCCCAGTTGATCGTACTGCCATTTCGCAGGCCGATCGAGAAGTTGACTACCTGTCCTACTGACATATTGCTTGCCCCTACCGTGACATTGTACCCACGGTCAGAGCTATTTGTTGCATTCACGTACGGACTAAAATCGCTTACCAAGATTTTCGTGCCATCTGCGTTGGGGACGAGCGCACTGTCAACTTGACTTAGGTTGAGCACTCTATCCGCTCGAGGAAGCGCCGGGGCACCGGCGGATTGCGTTGTATTCTGGGTCGCATTTTGCGTCGTCGTGCATCCCGCCGCAAAGACTAGCAACAGCATCGAGAGGACGACCAATCCGACCAGAGCACGCGCGTTTGTCTGCGTGCCAGCCATATTTGTTTACCTCCTTTTTGTTATGCGGGCAATGATTCGCATTTCACACTGTGGCGGGTAGCCCTCATTGGGGGCACAACGAGTGCGCGAGCGCATGTGAAGCTCCTTTCTGGGACATCACATGGGATGGCTCTTTGCGTTTTCCTACGTTAGTGACCATATAAAGACGTAGGTGGCAGCGCCGCTCTCGGTAGGCAGCATCATTCGATATTCCACCGGATATACTGTGGTCCCTGAGACTGCATGAGAGGATGCATGAGCATGAATGTAATTGGCGTTACTGTTGTCCCCTTGCGAGAGAGTGCCCATGTTGCTAAAACCGCTGTAGTTATCAGACCAGACGAATCCGTTCACGGGTTTGCTCGACGGGCCGAAGTACTGCAGAGGTTCATTCAACCTGAGCGTGACGTTATAGGAGGTGTAATTCCACACATACCCGTCCTCATCTACGTAGCCGGGTGCGTGCTTATTATAGCTGAGCAAAGTGGCGGTGACGCCGCCCTGGCTCAGCGTGTCGCCTACCGTCCCCCTCTTGATGACCGCATTCGCAGGTAAGGGCTTCAGCGTGGGCATCGGCGTAGCGGCCAGCGTAGGAAAGAGGGAGGATTGCGCCTCTGATGGATATACCGATGATGGCGAGGGCGCTGTGCCGGGTGATGAGTTCTGGGACATCGTCATAGCTGCCGCTCCCACGATCGCTAACACGGCCAAGATGGCCACTGCGCCGATCACGTACTCTTTTTTTATCTTACGAGGTGGAGGGGCCGATGCCCCGGAAACGGGACCATACTGGGGTGGGCTCTGAGGCCCGATCGGGGAGGGCTCACTAAACCGGGCCCCGCAGCTTCCACAAAAAACGGAGTCCTGAGAGTTTGCTTTCCCGCACGCCCGACAATACTTGCTATTTTCATTCATATTGACCACCTGTTTATGGTTAGACCATCAAATCCTTCGTTTGAAGTATAAACACGTAAAACTCGACGTTTAAAGCTTATACCTTCGCATTCCTCCTGCAGGCTAACGCTAAACATATTTTTGAATTACCCAAGACGTTGTAATGGTATAGTTTGTAAATCTGTGGTGCATGCCCTGTTACATTCTGATAGGCCCCTCCGCTTGTGTATTCCGTGCTGTTGCCACCTTGTCCCTCACTGGAACCATTCGCTTTTAGTGAACAATAAAGCGGTGACTTATCGTGGCAATGTGCCGCAAAAACGGCGCTGTAATATAGTGTTCGTCTGACACTTAGACTCAATATGCACCCATGCTGGACTTTTATTGGCTTGCAGAGCAACACTCCTGCAAGGATTATTGAAAATCTTATTGCGCCTACAGCTGGATCGTTTTAGTGCTTTGACCGTCGTTGTATGTCAGCGAAGTTGGATATGCTGTCTCAAATCCATACGTCAAGAGGCCTGTACTTCCTTCGCCCCAACTGGTACTTCCGAACCCACCACCAGCCCCTACCTTAATTGTGATATTGCCGGTTACAGTGGTAATTCGTGGAGTTACTTTTTGACCAGATGTATAGAAAGTAATATTTGTTTGAGGATCAAAACTCCCCGGTCCGTTGTTTGTTAGCTTTACTGTAATCTGATATAAAGTCCCAAATTCACTCGAGTTCGTTCCGTTCCGATAAGCCGATAGTTCTACACCTGTTTGTGTGCTGGGAGTTGTACTCGTCGGAGTGCTTGTTGGGCTGCTCGTTGGAGTGCTCGTTATGCTGCTCGTCGTGCTATTGGTCGGGCTGCTCGTCGGGCTGCTCGTCGGGCTGCTCGTACAGCCAGCTACGGACGCTATGAGAATAGCAAGCGCGATGATTATTACCAATTTCTTTATCATATACGTCGCCTCCTGGGCGGCTAGATTAATCAAAAGCGTAAGGCAGCGGTATATACTTAAGTGTTGTCGTTTAGCTGCAGCACGTTTGATACGTCGAAAAACTTGGTTTAGCGCACCGGCCTGCCGAATCACGAGGGTCATATCGTTGTTTTGGGAAGTTTTTCTTTACAAAATTACGGTTTGACAAGTATGATTTTCCCAAAGTCTATTTAACAACCTTTAAATCGTCCAGGAAGTATAGTGTACGATTTTAAAACAATAGCGACACGTTACCTCAATGTGAAACGACGCTATCAATGAGGGGTTTCTCATGGCTGACAAAAACTTCAAATTCTGTACGGCCTGTGGTCGCAAGGTCGCTTTAAACGCGCAGTTCTGTGCATGGTGCGGCGCTGCGTTGGGTGCAAAAGAGAAGAGCGTCCAGTCGGGCACAGCACCAACGCAGCAAGAGCTGACAGTGAAGGAATTGGCGCACGAAGGAGCTATGCTTTACGTTTCAAAATTTAAATTCTGCGAAAACTGCGGTCGAAAAGTTAGTCTAAACGGGCAGCTCTGTGCACGATGTGGCGCTGATTTAGGCGCGCCCGAAGAACGGAACGTCCTGCAAGACGGGTTCACGGGGGAAGCCGTAGTCGGTTACACTTCGCGCGTGTTTCTCGGTGGCATCTTCGGTTTCGCTAATGGGGTGCTGCTATTCACAACAGATCGGACGGTGGTGGCGAAGGCCAGTAGCGGGCTCGGGGAAAAAATAGGTCTCGGGGTGATAGGCTACGCTATGGGACTTTCAGCACACGCAGAGCGCATGGCTGCAAGCACACAAATTGATGAAATTCTTTTCGAAAACAAGAAAAACTACGCCATTCCTCATTCAGAGATTACACAACTTCGCGTGAAACTGCCTGGTGCGTTAACTATAGGGAGAGTGACATTCACAACAGCACACGGAGAGAATGTTTTCAAGATTGGTAATAAAGGGGTAGGCATTATGAAAGATGATTGGAGATTCTTGAAGTCTCCGCCTCCGAAATTAGCCAGGAAACTGGTAATCGATAATCCTGAAGTCTTAGCCTACATAATTAGCAAGGAAACTGGTAATCGAACCGCTTGATACAGCACATAAAGATAAACTTGGTGGTTACTGCGGGAGAATATTACTTTTTGCCCCATTCGTCTCTCCCACTCTTCGAGCTTTTGCCTCTTTTCCTTATACTAAATCTTTAAGCGCGTCCAACAACGCCTTTCGCTCGACTGAGCCCATCGGCGATATGTGAAAATCGACACCGCGACCACCTTCGTCCTAGTCGCAGAAGGCTAACCACAACGATTAAGGCTGCAGCGCGAAGTTTGAACGCATTATGCTAGCCACTGGAAATTACGAGTATTATGATACTACGATGCCAAACCACGAGCTGTTGGAAGTCCATCGCACCAAAATCTCGCTCCACCACGCCAAGACAGGATACAACTACCCTGCAATTCGCCTTCCCTTCACGTTCTCAAAGCTTGCAGGACTATCGACGTGCATCTACCAGACGGTTCACGACGGGGCGCTTGCTTTCCTTGTCGTTATCTCTTCAAAAAGCAGTTCAGATAAACACAAAAATGCTCTCTCAAGTGCTAAATCCTCCGTCTTGACATGGCGGAGGTCGCCGGTTCGAATCCGGCCGAGCCCATCGTTCTTTTTGCAATCGGCTGCGAGAATTATGTCGGACGACGAGCACGACGAAGAAGAAAAGTTGCACAACTCTGATGAGGAGTTGCACAACTCTCAAGAAGGGGAGGAGCCAGAAGAATCAGAAAGTTTCCTCGCTCGGGCAAATCGACTGTTGAATGAATCTTTCGCGAAGAACGCTCCGATTTATGACGAACTGGCCGATCTTCAGCGCGAAAAGAATCGAGCGCCTTAGACAGCAGGGCCTTCGTCTTCGCTTAGCGTATTCCTTTCGCCCTCTCCTTAGCTCCTTTTTCGTCGTCTCTTTTTTCGATTCCGCTGCTTTTTTGAGGCCCGTTCAGAAGCGAGGTGGCAGAAGCACGTCGCCATGCCCCAAAAGCCTTGGGACGATGGGGTGGCTCTTGGGAACTACAAGATTGAGTAGAACCAAATCGTAACGATCAAGCCTGCGGCCTTATCGTTTTCCAAATTGGCTAACGGCGTTCAATTTGAACCCCATTGGGGGGCAACCACAAAGATGTTACAACCCACAGAGTAAGGGCCTAAGGAGTAGCTTGCAAACAATTATTGCGCTATACCGGCCAGCAATCTTGGCGCAGTCACGCTTTGGTATCTCATTTGCGGTGCTGGTGGAACAAACAGAAAAGCAAATGCTATTTCGATTAAGGCAAATATGCCTATTGTTAAAATATTTTTAGATTACCCTCTTTGTATGTAATAATTATCATAAATGAGGGAGGCTTATGCTGAATAAATGGAAAAAAGCCGTTATTAATGTCGAATGTGCAACTGATCGTGAGCATTTTTATGATAAGATAAAGAGAGATAGACAGTTAATTGAAAAATTTGAATCTGAAGAAATTTCACAAGATGAATTTATGAAAGAACGTCTCTTGATTTGGGGTGTATCAAGAGACAAAAGACTCTGGGGAACTGCCTTATTTTTGATTTGTAATTCTAAGAGATATTTGGTTACTGCTAGACATGTCGTTTGGGATGAAAAATCAGCAGAAAGGGAATTTCAGGAAGAAAAGGAAAGAGCTAAGTTGTTGCCTGAAAACGCGCCTAGGGATATTCTCCAATCAGCTGAAGAAAGAAAGCAAAACCGGATTTTTTCGATTATTTTTAGGGTGCCATCTTTAGATGAGATTATTTCAAAAGATGAAGACATTAGACCTTCATTTTTGATGAATTTGGGAGCAGGAGTAACAGCCAATCATCCTTATACTTTTTCATCTGAAGAAATAGATTTAGCAATAATATCTTTAGATCATAGACAAATAGATTCACAATTTGCAGATGAATTATTAGAACGTGGTTATGAACCAATATCGTTAGAGGATATCAACTATGAACCTACACAAGAGGGAAGCGAGGTATTTACTGTGGGTTTTCCTGGTTCAATTTCTTTTATAGGTACTTTAAATAGGCATCCAGCAGAGGTTAAATGGGCTTCAAATAGGTATTCGTTACCTGCTTTTGCTTTTGGCAAAGTATCAATGTTAAATGAAGAATTATTTTATTTTTGGGCAGATATGAGTGTTTATCCGGGAAATAGTGGGGGGCCGGTAATAGAAGATGATAAACTTGTTGGGATTGTAATAAGAGGGACTTTATCTGCTAATTTAATTCCTTTTGGACTAATTGCTAAGGCTAAATATTTATTTGATTTAATTGAACAGCAGGAACAGAAGGACAATTTTTCTCCCGCGTAGCTCCTTGCTCGTTATTTCTTTTTTCGATTTCCTTTGATTTCTGATGCCCGTTCAAAAGCGCGGTGGCAAAAGCACCTCGGTATGCCTTAAAAGGCCTTGAAGCGCAGCTGCGGCGAATCGCAATGGTTATGCTTGAGTGGCGCGTTTTGCGATGTATGCAACCGATCTGCACGAATATACAAAAAGATCTGTGTGCTATGAGAAACCTAACACACGTCGCCGACGTGAAGGTCGGTAGGGTAAAAGGAAACAGTAAGGTTTACCCGCAGCTCCGTTTGCCAAGCCAATACGCAAACTTTGCTGGTAAAAAAGCCAGTGTGTATGAAATAAATGAGGATGACGAAGACGTTGCTTTCATTATTCGCTTCCATACTAAAGACAGTGTAGCGGCCTATCATGGGCGAGCGGAGCGAGCTGGAGCAAGCTTTGCTTGCGACGAGCCCTGTCGAGGCTCCGACTCGGGTTCAAATCCCGACTCGGGCGCTCCTTT
>ODAK010001867.1_pt1 | contig 22508 bp, 20 predicted proteins | sample 1539591 | NCBI WGS metagenome assembly ODAK01 (sample SAMEA3539303, study PRJEB22396) | soil metagenome | biome: tundra; feature: field; material: soil | place: USA | collected 2010-05 | depth 0.15 m | reverse complement strand
CGCCGTCGAGCGCCGGCCGGAAGGCGCCGTCGATGAAGTTCTCAAGCGTGCGCATCTGGACTCCTCTCGTTATTGGTCCGTCCGAACGATCAGCTGACCGCGGCGGCGAGCGCCGTCTCCACGTCCACACATTCTTCACCGACGCTGCGTGCGACCGCCGGGTGGGTCGGCACGCCGCCCGCGACGTTGACTCCCAGGCGCAGTCCCGGATCGGCTCGGGTCGCGCCCGCCACGCCCTTGTCGGCGAGCGCCAGCACGTAGGGCATCGTCGAGTTGGCCAGCGCGTTGGTGGAGGTGACCGGCACTGCCCCGGGCATGTTGGTCACGCAGTAGTGAACGATGCCGTCGCGCTCGAAGGTCGGCTGGTGGTGCGTCGTCGGGCGCGAGCTCTCGAAGCAGCCCCCCTGGTCGATCGCCACGTCGACCATCACGGTGCCGGGGCGCATCAGCCCGAGCTGGCTCGCACGGATCACGAACGGGGCGCGATCGCCGACCACGAGCACGGCGCCGATCACCAGGTCGGTGCGCGGCAGCAGCTCCTCGATCGCCAGCGTCGATGAGTGGACGGTCGAGCAGCGGCCGCCGAAGACCGCCTCCAGCTCGCGCAGGCGATCGATCGAGACGTCGAAGATGAACACGTCGGCACCCATCCCGATCGCCACCGCAGCGGCGTTCATGCCGACGCTGCCGCCGCCGATGATCATCACGTTCGCCGCCGCGACGCCGGGCACGCCGCCGAGCAGCACGCCGCGCCCGCCGAGCGGCTTCGAGAGCATGAAGGCGCCGGCCTGGGTCGCGAGCCGCCCGGCGATCTCAGACATCGGCGCGAGCAGCGGCAAGCGCCCATGGCGGTCCTCCACCGTCTCGTAGGCGATGCACGTCGCGCCCGAATCGCACAGCTCACGCGTCAGTGCCGGCGCGGGCGCGAGGTGCAGGTAGGTGAAGAGGATCTGGCCGGGACGCAGACGCGCGACCTCTGGGTCAAGCGGCTCCTTGACCTTGACGACCATCTCGGCGCTCGCGAACACGGCCTCGGCGTCCGGCAGGATCGTCGCGCCCTGCGCGGCGTACTGCTCGTCGCTGAAGCCGCTCGCCGCCCCGGCGCCCCGCTCGACGATCACGGCGTGGCCGCGTTCGGCCAGCTCGCGAACGCCGGCCGGCGTCATCGACACGCGGAACTCGTCCGCCTTCGTCTCACTTGGAATCCCGACCTTCACAACCGTCCTCCTCGATTTCGATGTCGCCCTTGAAGTGACTTCCATCGCCGACGCACCGAGCCGTGCGGCGTCACCTGGCGGCGCTCGGTCCGCCGAGCAGCTCACGTCCGCGCAGCGCAAGCCAGAACTCGATCCGATTCTCGACGCGGTCGAGGCGGCGCCCGGTCAGCTCCTCGATGCGCGAGATCCGGTAGCGCAACGTGTGGCGGTGGCAGAACAGCGCGCGGGCGGCCGCCTCCCAGCTCCCGTTGTGCTCCAGGAAGGCCTCGAGCGAGCGCAGCAGCTCATCGCCGTTGCCCGAGCGCGAGTGCTCGATCGGGCTGAGCACGTCCTCGCAGTACTGCCGCAGGCCGTCGTCCTCCTGCAGCGAGAGCAGGAGCCGGTAGGCGCCGAGATCGTCAGCCGAGGCGACCGCGGGGGTCGATTCGCTCGCCAGCGATCCGTTCGCCAGCGCACCAACCTCCAGCGCGCAACGAGCCTCGTGGAAGCTGCGTCGCAGCGCCGTGAGTGGCGCCGTGTTGCTGATCGCCGCGGCGATGGTGCGCCCGTCGAGCACGAGCAGCTCGCGGGCCGCGGCGGCAAGCTCGAGCGGGTTCTCAACGCCGGCGAGCACCGCGCACAGCAGCCGGCGCCGCGCCGTCGGCACGGTTGCCACGAGCGCCCTGGCGCCCAGGTCGGCGAGGACCCGTGCCAGCTCGTCAGCCAGCGCGTCAGGATCTTCGACGCCCAGCACGAGGACCGCTGCCTCGTCTGAGATCGCGAACGGCGCGAGCCGTGTGACGATCTCCTCGCCGTCGATCCGACCGCTCAGCACGAGTCCGAGGACGTCGCCGGCGAGCCGGCGCTCGGTCTCCGCGACAACGCGCTCGCGCATCTGCGCGAGCGCCACGACCATCACCGCATGGTGGGCCAGGAAACGCTCGAAGTCCGCGACGCTGTCGCTCTCGGGCACCGCCACCAGCCATGAGCTGGCGGCGCCGTGCGAGCCGCTCGGCACCGGCAGCGCGATCGCGCGCCCGGCCAGCTCCGAGGCCTGTGGCACGAAGCCGCGCGGCGCCGGGGCGCCCGCGCGCGAGGCGATCTCGGCGCGGATCGCCGCCATCAGTGCGCTGTCCAGATCGCGGCGGAAGGCGTGGCAGGCCAGCGTGCGTCCGGCGCTGTCGAGCACCATCACGGTGGCGCCAATCGAGTTCGCCAACCCCCGCACCACATCGCCGAGGCTGCGCTCGTCGAGCACCAGGCGCTCCATCCGCCGCTGGATCGAGACGGCGCGCTGGAGAACGTCGAACTGCTCGTTGACGAGACTCGTGAAGGCGCGCTCGGTGATCGCGATGAAGGGCATCTCGTAAGGCACGCCGAACACCGGGAAGTCGAGCTCGCGAGCCTCATCCACCAACGCGGCCGGCAGCGATTCGTGAGCGAAGCCGAGCCCGAAGCCGAGCCCGGCCAGGTGATGCTCCACGAGCCGGCCGATGTAGGAGCGCTGCGCGCCCTCGTCGAGCAGCTGCATGCCGGTGCTGAGCAGCAGCTCGCCGCCAGAGAGCCAGGGCGCCGGGTCCTCGAGCTCGGAGACGTGGACCCAGCGGATCGGCGCGCCCGCGGCACGCTCGCCGGCCACGAGCTCCAGCTCGAGCGCGCCAACCAGATCCTTGACGCTCAGCACCGCGATGCTCGCGCCACGGCCTAGAACCTCTCGCTCGCGGCGCTCAGCACGACGCGCAGGATCGCCTCGATCTCCGCGAATTGCTCGCTGTCGCAGATCAAGGGCGGCGCGAGCTGGACGACCGGGTCGCCGCGGTCGTCGGTGCGGCAGATCAGCCCGTGTTCATACAGGGCACCGGAGAGGTAGTCGTAGAGCAGGTGCTCGGCCTCGACGTGGCCGAAGGTCTCCTTGGTGTCGCGGTCCTTGACCAGTTCAATCGCCTGGAAGAAGCCGGCGCCGCGGACGTCGCCGACGATCGGGATGTCGCGCAAGCTCTCGAGCATCGCCCGGAACTCGGGCTCCTTGGCGAGCACGTGCCCGCACAGATCCTCGCGCTCGAGGATCTCGATGTTCGCGAGCGCGACGGCGGCGGCGACCGGATGGCCGCCGAACGTGAAGCCGTGGGCGAACATCTCGCCGTGGGCGAGGAATGGCTCGGCGAGGCGGTCGGAGGCGATCATCGCCCCCATCGGCACGTTGGCGGAGGTCAATCCCTTGGCGGTGGTGATGATGTCGGGGACGTAGCCGTAGCGCTCGGAGCCGAACCAGTGGCCGATGCGGCCCCACGAGCAGATCACCTCGTCGGAGATCAGCAGCACGTCGTTGTCGTCGCAGATCTCGCGCACGCGCTGGAAGTAGCCCTCCTGCGGCGGGATGCAGCCGCCACCGTTCTGGACCGGCTCTAGGATCACCGCGGCAACCGTCTCGGGGCCTTCGAACTCGATCCGCGCGGCGATCTGCTCGGCCGCCCAGAGCGGGTCTCGGTCGGCCGGCCAGCGGTAGGAGTCCGTGTTGGGGACGTGGCAGCCGCCCGGCACGAGCGGCTCGAACTGGCTGCGGATCGACGTGATGCCGGTCACGGAGAGGGCGCCGAGCGAGGTGCCGTGGTAGGCGATCTCGCGCGCGATGAGCTTCGTCTTCTGCGCGTTGCCGGTGAGCCGGTGATAGGCCCGCGATAGCTTGATCGCCGACTCGACGGCCTCCGAACCGCCCGAGGTGAAGAACACGCGGTTCAGCTCTCCCGGCGCCAGCGCGGCGATGCGGGTCGCGAGCTCGATCGCGCGCGGGTGGGCGTAGCTCCAGGTCGTGAAGAAGTCGAGCTCACGAAGCTGCGCGGCCGCAGCCTCGGCAAGCTCGGGACGGCCGTGGCCGACGTTGACGCAATAGAGCGCCGAGAGGCCGTCGAGGTAGCGCTTGCCGTTCGCGTCGTAGACGTAGCAGCCCTCACCTGAGACGATGATCGGCACGGGCGCCCGCGGGTCGTCGCCGATGCGCGTGAAGTGCATCCAGAGGTGGCGGCGGGCCAGCTCCGAGAGCGCCGCAGCCGAGTATGGACCGCCGTGTCCGACTGCCCTGCTGGTCATCAGAATCGCTCCGTTGCCCGTGATTCTTAGTCCGGTCTGTCCACGCTAGCGCCCACGCCGGCCCCCTGCAATCGGCGAAACGGACGACGAACGAGCCAGGAAGTGTACGAAATGTACAACCGGTCCCGCAGGTTTAGTCAGATCCGCACATTGCGGCTGACCCACGGCCGCTCTAGCGTTGCCCCACCGCACGACGTGAGGGAGGCTCCAAGTTGGAAAGTGCAGCGATACCCGCTCCGCTGGCGACACCGAGAGACACGAGCGCCCCCGGAGAGAAGGGCCTGAAGGCCGGCGCGATCGGCTACATGTCGAACCTCGTGATCGCGGTCGCCTCGACGGCTCCGGCGTACAGCCTCGCGACAACGCTCGGGTTCATCGCCGCTGTCACCGGCATCACCGTGCACGCTCCGGCAATCCTGATCGTCTCGTTCATCCCGATCCTGTTCGTCTCGTTCGGCTACCGCTACTTCAACCTCGCCGATCCCGACGCCGGCACCACCTTCGCCTGGCTGACCCGCACCTTCGGCCCACAGGTGGGCTGGATCAACGGCTGGGCGATCGTCCTCGCGGACGTGATCGTGATGGCCTCGCTGGCCGACATCGCCTCGACCTACACCTTCGAGCTTGTCGGCTGGACGTCGGCGTCAACTTCGACCACGGCGATCGTGATCGGCTCCGTCGTCTGGATCGTCCTGATGACGTGGATCTGCTACCGCGGCATCGAGCTCTCGGCGCGCATCCAGGCCGGCCTGCTCAGCCTCGAATGCCTGACGCTGGGCGTCTTCGCCGTGGTCGCGCTCGTCGACGTCTACAGCAGTGGCGCCCCGGCCGGCTCCTCACATATCGCGCTCGGCTGGTTCAACCCGTTCGCCCTGAACCTCACCGAACTGACCGGGGGCGTGCTGCTGGGGATCTTCATCTACTGGGGATGGGATTCGGGCGTCGCGGTCAACGAGGAGTCGGAGAACCCGGCCGAGGGCCCCGGTCGCGCCGCGGTGCTCTCGACCGTCCTGCTCGTGCTGATCTACGTGATCGTCTCGACCGCCGCGCAGGCCGACGCCGGCACCCACTTCCTGGTCAACAACCAGGCCGATGTGCTGAGCGGCCTCGGTCACCGCGTCTTCGGGTCCGGCGTGCTGCAGAAGCTGCTGCTTTTCTCCGTGCTGACCTCGGCCTCGGCGTCGACCCAGACCACGATCCTGCCGACCGCGCGAACGACGATCTCGATGGCGAGCTGGGGCGCGCTGCCGAAGGCCTTCGCCCGCGTTCACCCCCGCTTCCTGACGCCCAGCTTCTCGACGCTGGCGATGGGCGCGGTCTCGATCATCTGGACGGTCGGACTGCTCGTGTTCGACACCACCGGCAACGTGCTCGGCGACTCGATCACCGGCCTCGGCTTCGCGATCTGCTTCTACTACGGCTTCACCGGTATCGCCTGCGCGTTCTACTACCGCCGCGAGATCTTCAAGAGCGTCCATCGCGCGCTGCTCGTCGGCCTCGTGCCGCTGCTCGGGGGTGCGGGCATGTTCTTCATCTTCATCAAGTCCTACATCACATCGAGCAAGGCGGGCGCGAACTCTTCCGCGCCCTTCCTCGGCGTTCAGGTACCGATCGTGATCGGGGTCGGCGGCCTGCTGCTCGGCGTGGTGTTCATGGCCGCACAGTGGATCTTCATGCCGGACTTCTTCAAGCGCAAGCTGCAGACCGCCGACCCGGCGATCCTCGAAGACCACCTCTCGCACGCCGGCCCGTGATCGCCCGCGTCGGCCGCTCCGACCTCGACGACCTGCTGCCCTTGATGCGGCGCTACTGCGAGTTCTACGAGGCCGGCCCGAGCGACGCCGCGCTGCGCGCGCTTTCGCTGACGCTGATCGAGAGTCCCGCCACGACCGGCGTCCAACTGATCGCGCGCGACGACGACGACGGCACGGCGATCGGCTTCGCAACGCTGTTCTGGTCCTTCTCCACGCTCGCCGCTTCGGCGATCGGCATCATGAACGACCTCTACGTCGATCCGTCGGCCCGCAGCAAGGGCGTCGGCGCGGCGCTGATCGCGGCCTGCGAGACCGAGTGCGCGGCGCGCGACCTACGCGTGATGGAGTGGGAGACCGCGCATGACAACGAGCGGGCCCAGGCGCTCTACGACCGCTACGGCGCGGAGCGCTCGGATTGGATCCACTACTCGCTCGGAGTCAAGCTACGCTGAGCACGGTGTAGCGGCGCGTCCCGCGCGGCAGCGTGATCTGCGCCTGCTCGCCGGCGGAGAGCCCCAGCAACCCGCGGGCGACCGGCGATTCAATCGAGATCTTTCCAGTCGCGGGCGCCGCGGTCTGTGAGCTGACGATCTCGAAGCGCTGTTCGCGCCCCTCCTCATCGCGCACGTGCACCGTCGAGCCGAAGCCCACGACGCCGCCGTCGCTCGACACGCTCTCAACCACCTTCGCGCGGGCCAGACGCTCGCGCAGCAGCGCGATCTTGGTCTCCAGATGAGCCTGATCGTTCTTGGCGTCGTGATACTCGGAGTTCTCCTTCAAATCGCCCCACTCGCGCGCCGTCTTGATGCGCGCGGCCATCGCGCGGCGACCCTCGCCTTCGAGCACAGCCAACTCGGCGAGCAGCGCCTCATGGTCCGCGGCGGTCATCAGCGTGTTCTCATCCATCGCAGGAGACTAGTTGCTGAGGCGTCAGCTCGCCGCGCCGCGCGATGGTGCGCGTTGGTTGAGTTGCCACGCGACTCCCGTATCCTCGCGTTGGTGCAGCCCCCGGCGATCGCCATCCGTGGCGCGATCAAGCGCTACGGCGAGATCACCGCGGTCGACGGCCTTGACCTCGAGGTGCCGGCCGGCGTGTGCTTCGGCCTGCTCGGACCCAACGGAGCCGGCAAGTCGACGACGATGCGGATGCTCACCGCGCAGACGCTTCCCGACGCCGGCGAGATCACGGTGCTCGGCTATCGGCTGCCCGGCGAGTCCAAGCAGGCGCGCATGGAGATGGGTGTCGTGCCACAACTCGACAACCTCGACATCGAGCTGACCTGCCGCCAGAACCTGAGCGTGTTCGCTCGGCTCTATCGGGTGGCCCGCCACGAGCGCCACGCCGCCGTGGAGCGGGCGCTGGCGATCGCCAACCTCGGCCCGCGCGCCGACACGAAGGTCTCCGACCTCTCCGGTGGCATGCGCCGGCGGCTGCTCGTCGCCCGCGGACTGATCCACCAGCCACGCCTGGTACTGCTCGACGAGCCGACCGTGGGCCTCGACCCGCAGATCCGCCAGGAGCTCTGGTCGCTGATCGACGGGCTGCGAAGCGCCGGCGTGACGATGCTGATGTCGACCCATTACATCGAGGAGGCCGAGCGCCTCGCCGACACCGTCGCGGTGATGTCGGCCGGCCGCGTGATCGCCCAGGGCACGCCGGCGGAGCTGACCCTCGCGCATGCGGGCGAGCGGGTCGTCGAGGTCTACGGCACGCCGGAGCGGCTCGCAGAGGTGACCGAGCTGGCCGCACTGCGAGGCTGGAGCAGCCGTCGCAGCGGGCCGGCCGTGGCGATCATGCGCGCGAACGAGCTCGGCCAGGAGGTCCCCGACGGGACCCTGCGCCCGGCCAATCTCGAGGACGCCTTCGTCGCGCTGACCGGCGAGGAGATCGAGTGAGCACAACGCCGAGCGGAGCTACGACTGTGAGCTGGCCCATATCTCAACCGGCCTCCGTACGTTTACGCCACGCGCCTGACGCCCGGCCGTCGAGCGCGCTTCGGGCAGCGCTCGCGACGGCGCGTTGGAGACTCGGTCAGCTGGAGGGGGAAGCGGCCGGGTGCTCATCGTCTTTGCCGACCTGAGGATCGACCTCGTCATCGGCAAGCCGCGGCAGGACCAGAAGCGGGCAGCGAGCGTTGCTCGCCAGGTGTGCGGAGGTGCTTCCAAGCATCAGCCGGCGGATCGGCCCGTAGCCGCGTGAGCCGACGATGAGGAGATCCAGGTGGGCCCCGAAGGCGGCGAGTTCCTCGCCGGCGAGACCGGACGCAAGCTCCCCGTCAACGCCATCGAGGGCAGCCAGGTCGTCCTTCGCTTCCGCCAGTGCCTTCTCCGGTGTGTATCCCCGAGCGACAGCGCGGATCAACCCCGCATACGGCGAGGGCTCAACGACCGTCAGCGCAGTCACCGCCGCGCCGTGAAGGGCAGCGAGCTCGCGGGCGAACGCGAGCGCAGCCTCGCTCTCGGGCGAGCCGTCATAGCCAACACCGATCTTGGCGATTGCGCGAACCTCCTGTGCATAGCCCAGCGGCGCGACGGCGACGGCGCAGGGAGCGCCGATCAGCGAGGCGCGCGTGACGTCGCCCACCAGGACGCGGCCGGCGAGGCTGCGAGCGCTCGAGCCGACGGTCAGTAGGTCGGCGCCCTGCGTCTCAGCGAGGTAGTGCAAGCCGCGCCCAACCGAGGACGCGGTGACGGTGATCAACTCGGCCCCCACGGCGATCGCCTCGCGCTCCTGTTCGAGCAGTCGCATCGATTCATCGTGCTCGGCGACGCCGTAGGCGCCGCTCGCGCCGCGGAAGGGCGTCAGTTCGTAGACATGAGCCAGGGCGAGGCGCGTGTCCGGTGCGACGAGCAGCTTGGCGACCGCGACGGCGTCTCGACCGGTCGGGCCACCGTCGACTCCCACGATCACATGGCGGAACATCACTCCCCTTTTCACTTGGATCAACGAAGGTTAGATCACCAGCTGCCAGGCGGCATCCGTGGATCCCCGTCCGGCGCCGGCGGATCGGCGGGGACAGCGGGCGCGCGGCCGGCGCGACGCACTGACCGCGCTCCCGCCTTGCGGCGCTCGATCCCGCGCTCACCGCCAACACGCGCGGGACGGTGAGATAGCGTCCAGTTCTTGCCAGAACCGCAGAGCACGACGCCGACCGCCGGGCGCCGCGTGCGCCGCCTGGAGCCGGCTGCGCTGGCCGGGGTGATGACGCGCGACGTCGTGCTGTTCGGCCGCTACTGGAAGGCCACGACCTTCTCCTCCGTGGTCCAACCGACGATCTACCTGCTCGCGTTCGCGGCCGGGATCGGCACGCTGGTCAGCAAGGTCGGACACGTGAGCTACCTCGACTACATCGCGACCGGCGTCGTCGCGACCGCGGTGCTCTTCTCCTCGGCCTTCCCCGGCATGTTCAACACCTTCGTGCGCTGGCGCTTCCAGCGGACCTACGACGCGATGCTCGCGGCACCGGTCGACGTGGAGGAACTGGTCACGGCCGAGATCCTCTGGATCGCGATCCGCGCCGGCGTCTACGGCCTCGCGCCGATCGTCGTCGGGATCGTCTTCGGTCTGCAGCCGACGGCGGGCATGGCGCTGGTGGTGCCGATCGGCTTCCTGACCGGCTTCGGCTTCGCCGCCTTCGGCGTGCTGCTGGCCGCGATCGCCAAGACGATCGACAACTTCAACTACGTCACGAGCGCCGTGCTGACGCCGATGTTCCTGGTCGCCGGAACCTTCTTCCCGATCTCCTCGCTGCCGGCGGGCATCCGCGTCGCGGCGAAGTTCAACCCGCTCTACCACTGCGTGCAGCTGGTGCGCGACGCCTCACTCGGCGGGCTCCATCTCGGCGACCTCGGTCACGTGGGGGTGCTGGCGCTGTTCGCCGTCGTGATGTGGCGACTGGCCATCTGGCGACTCGGCAAGCGCCTGATCGACTGAATATCCACTTTGTCGACTGGTGCATGCCTGCCCCCCGAACGGGTGCTACCCCGCAGAGGTGCGCCGACCCGAACCGCGAACGACGTTAGAGCCCGGTCGGGTGACGGAGCGCGTAGCCCGGATTCGCCGTGCGCAGCGGGCGCCAGCGCGGGCCCTGCTGGTTGGACGGGTCGTCCGCGGAGCTGGTGTCGAGGCGCAGTCCGGCGATGTCGAGATAGGCGTGGCCGGAGTTGGTAAGGATCGTCATCCACTGGCCCTGGCCGCGGCTGCCCCAGCTCTCAAACTGGCCGGAATCCAATGGCGAGCGCAGCAGCCGCCCGCCGTGCAGCGCGAAGGACACGGTGCCGGAGCAGTCATAGCCGAATGAGACAAACGAGTGATGGCCGCCGCCGTAGACGTAGGGGCGCCCGATGATCTTGTTCGCCGCCCAGATGATGTTCTGCACGGCGGCGGGCGCGTCCTGGGGTGCGGCGGCGATCCCGTGCACGATCTCCGCGGTGTCGCCGGGTACCAGCAGGTGCGGCTGACCGCTGCTCGGAATGCCGGCGATCGTGCCGCCACTGACGCTGGCAACCATCGTCTGCGGCACGTATGGCACGACGGCGCCGGCGGCGCTCTCAACGTAGACCGGCCCGCTGTAGACGAAGCTCAAGGACTGTCCCTTGCCGAGCACGATCGGTGCGAGCGGCTGCGTGATCGTGGCGGGCGGGAAGGTCGTCCCCACGACGCCGGTCGCCCCGATGGATCCCGTCGAGCCGGTGGCTCCCGTCGAGCCGGCGACTCCCGTCGCTCCGGTGACTCCCGTGGCCGCCGGGGCCGTGGCCCCGCCGACAGCCGTCCCGCTGGCCGTCGTGTCCGCCAGCGCGTCCGGGGCGAAAACCCCGATCGCCAGCAATGCACTCCCGACCGCGCAGACGTGTTGGAGCCGCACAGCGACCTCTCTCTGAAGCCTGCCGGGTTAGCTGACGGGCTCGCGCTGAAAGAGCAGCGCGTCTCGCGGCAGCACCGCGAAATTCGCCCCAACAACTTGGTTCCCCGGTTCCCTGGCTTCTGGCCAGGAATTCGGCGTGTGAGCGCAATCTAGCACTCTGCGTCGATGGGTGTTGGAATGTGACCTCCGCCGCAAGCGATGTCCGCAAATTGCGGGATCGGACCGAGCTGTCACCGAGCGGCGGCGCCGCTACGATGGCGAGACGTTTCCGCTACCGCAGCCGAAGGAGCCGCCGATGTGTCACGAGCTGGATTCCGAACCGCCAATCCCGGCGATCGCCGGTGCCGCGATCTCGCACGAGGACGTCGTGCTGGACGCGGCCGACGGCGGTCGCTTCGCGGGATTCCTCGCCACCCCGGATGAGCCCTCGCGCGTCGGGGTCGTCATCCTGCCCGACGTCCGCGGGCTCTACCACTTCTACGAGGAACTGGCGCTGCGCTTCGCCGAACGCGGCTACGCGGCGCTGGCGATCGACTACTTCGGGCGCAGCGCCGGCGTCGCCAAGCGCGACGACCACTTCGCATACGCGGAGCACGTCAAGCAGACAACGCCCGCGAGCGTACAGGCCGACGTCGCGGCCGCCGTGGCCTATCTGCGCTCGCCGGCGGGCGGCTCGCGGAGCGACGTCTTCACGGTCGGCTTCTGCTTCGGCGGGCGCCAGTCGTGGCTCGCGGCCGCGGGCGGACACGGGCTCGCCGGAGCGATCGGGTTCTACGGCATGCCGGGCGCGCGCGAGGGAGACCCGGGGCCAATCGGCGCGGTCGAGCGGATGGGCGCGCCGATCCTGGCGCTGCAGGGCGGCGCCGACGGGCACATCGGCGTGGAGCAGAACGAGGCCTTCGATGCCGCGCTGAGCGCCGCCGGCATCGAGCACGAGGTCGTCACGCTCGCCGGCGCGCCGCACAGCTTCTTCGACCGCCTGGCGGCCGAGTTCCAGGAGCAGTCAGACGACGCTTGGCGTCGCACGCTCGCGTTCATCGACGCCCACAGCGGGGCCACGGTCACGCCTCACCGAGACTGAACGCGACCCCGTCGACGTAGCACCACCACCAGGACTCGCCTGGCTCGAGCGAGCGCATCACGGGATGCGCGCTCGCCTCGAAGTGCTTCCTCGCGTGCTGATTGAGACTTGAGTCGCAGCATGCGACGTGCCCGCAGCTCATGCATTCGCGCAGATGCAGCCAGCGCGAGCCGATCGCCAGGCAGTCGCTGCAGCCGATGTCGCTGTCGGGTTTGACGTTGGCGTCGATCTGGTCGAGGTGGGTGCAGGTCTCGCTCATCCGGACTCCTTGTTCGGCGTGAACCGCTCGGCGCGACGAGGGTAACGCGTCGCGGCAGCACCGCCAAGGCGCTCTCAGCGGTTCCCCAGCCTTTGCGCAGCCGCGGCCAAGGAACCGGGCGCAATATCTGCGCTGTATCCAGAACCTGCCCGACGCCAAGCAGAACGGAGCCTCGATGAGCACGATCCGGTCACTCGACGCTGCGCCGACGATCGCTGCCCACGCCCGGCGACGACCCCGCGAGGCCGTCGGCGAGCAGCGCTGGGTGCGCCCCACATTGGCCGCACTGCTGCTGCTCACCGCCGTGGCCTACGTGTGGAACCTCGGCGCCTCGGGTGACGCGAACAGCTTCTACGCCGCGGCCGTGCAGGCAGGGACCAGGAGCTGGAAGGCGTTCTTCTTCGGCTCGCTCGACTCCTCGAGCTTCATCACGACCGATAAGCCGCCGGCCTCGATCTGGGTGATGGCGCTGTCCGCGCGCATCTTCGGCTTCAGCAGCTGGAGCATGCTTGTGCCGCAGGCGCTCGAGGGTGTCGCCGCCGTGGGGCTGCTCTACGCGTCGATCAAGCGCTGGTTTGGCCCCGCCGCCGGCCTCGCCGCTGCCGCGATGCTCGCGCTCACGCCGGTCGCCGCGCTGATGTTCCGCTTCAACAACCCCGATGCGCTGCTGGTCTGCTGCCTGGTCGCGGCCGCCTACTGCCTGACCCGCGCGCTCGAGGCTGCCGGCACTCGCTGGCTCGTCGCGACGGGCGCCCTGGTCGGCGTCGCCTTCCTCGCGAAGATGGGGCAGGCCTTCCTCGTCATCCCGGCGTTCGGCGGCGTCTACCTGCTAGCTGCTCCGACCCCGCTGCGCCGGCGGATCACAGGGCTGCTCGCTGGGTTTGCCGCGCTGATCGTCAGCGGCGGCTGGTGGGTGGCGATCGTCGCGCTGCTGCCGGCGAACTCGCGCCCGCTCATCGACGGCTCGCCCGACAACAACATCTTCAACCTGATCTTCGGCTACAACGGCTTGCAGCGTCTGTTCGGCGGCGGCGGTCCCGGGGGCGGTGGGGGCGGTGGCGCGAATTTCAGCGGCGCGACCGGCACGCTGCGCCTCTTCAACGATCTGATGGGCGGCCAGGCTTCGTGGCTCCTGCCCGCCGCGCTGATCGCGCTGGTCGCGGGGCTGTGGTTCACGCGCCGGGCGCCGCGGACCGATCGCAGCCGCGCAGGGTTGCTGATGTGGGGTGGCTGGCTGCTCGTCACCGCAGCCGTCTTCAGTTACTCCTCGGGTGTGATCCACACCTATTACGCGGTCGCACTGGCGCCCGCGATCGCCGCGCTCGTCGCGATCGGCGGCGCGCAGCTGTGGCAGCGCCGGGCCTCGATCGGCGCGCGCGCCACCGCAGCCGCCGCGGTGGCGGTCACCGGCGGCTGGTCCTTCGCCCTGCTCGATCGCACACCGAGCTGGCTGCCGTGGGTTCGCGTGCTGGTGCTCGGGGCGAGCGTCCTCGCGGTGGGTGGGTCGCTCGCCGGACCGGCGCTGGCGCGCATCGGCCGCCGGGCGGGCCTGGTCGCGATCGCCGCCGCGGTGATCGCCGGGCTCGGCGGCCCGACGGCCTACGCCGTACAGACGATCTCGACGACCCACACCGGATCGATCGTCTCAGCCGGCCCCGCCGTGGCGGGCGCCGGCGGCGGTCTCGGCGGCGGCGGCTTGGGCCCCCAGGGTGGCTTCGCCTCGGGCTCAGCGAACACGGCGGGCGCTCAGGGCCTGTTCGGCCCGAGCGGCGCCGGCGCATCGTCGGGCACGGGCAGCTCGTCGAGCATCGGCGCGCCGGCCAGATCCCCTAACGGGCTGGCCCAGGGTTCGTCCGGCGCGCCCACGGGCGCTTCGGCGCGCGGCGCGGGCGGCTTTGTCGGCGGCGGTCCGGGCGGGTTCGCAGGCCGTGCCGGCGGTGGCGCCGCCGGCGGCGTGAGCACCTCAGCCGCCCTGGTCAAGGCGCTCGAGTCGGGCGCCGGCTCCTACCGCTGGGTGGCAGCGACGATGGGCTCGACGAACGCGGCCTCCTACGAGTTGGCCACCGGCGGTGACGCGGTGATGGCGATCGGCGGCTTCAACAACAACGGCGGCCAGCTGAGCCGCGCCCAGTTCATTCGCTACGTGAAGGCCGGCGACATCCACTACTACATCGCCTCGGGCGGCGCTGGCGGCGGCCCGGGCGGCCAGACCTCATCGACCACCGGCGAGATCTCGAGCTGGGTGCAGGCCCACTACAGCGCGCAGACGATCGGCGGCGTGACCGTCTACGACCTGACGAAGTAACCGCGGCGGACCACCTCCCGGCGCAGCGCCGGCCGGGAGGTGGCGGACCGTGGGACGGCGCGCCCGGGGGCTCGCGCGGCCGTGGCCGGCGCTCGAGGACTAGACTCGAATCGTGAGGCAGGTAGGTCACCCGGGGCCCGCGATGCTCCACAGCAACGGCGGACCGGCGGTGACCGACAGCGAGCTGGAAACCCGTCATCGCTCGAGCAGCCTGTGGCTCGCCGAGTTCGAGGGCTCGCTCGCGCCGCGTGCCCCGCTGGCGGACGACCTCGACTGTGACGTCGCGATCGTCGGCGCGGGCTTCACGGGCCTGTGGACCGCTTACTACCTCAAGACGCTCCAGCCGGACCTGCGCGTCGTGGTGCTCGAACGCGAGATCGTCGGCTACGGACCGTCGGGACGCAACGGCGGCTGGGCGATCGGCGGCCTCTCGGGTGCCCCGTCCGCGTACGGCTGCTCGCACGGCGACGCGCACGTCGCCCGCGCGCTGCAGGCCACCCACGATGCGATCGACGAGATCGGCGCGGTCGTCGAGCGCGAGCAGATCGACTGCGGCTTCATCAAGGCCGGAGCGCTCACGCTGGCGACCAGCGGCCCCCAGTGGCAGCGCCTGCAGGCCCGCCAGGCGGCCGCCGAAGTCGCCGGCCCCCAGGCGCCCGACGGGCATCTGCTCTCGATCGCCGAGACCGAGTTGATGGTCAGCGCGCCGGGCCTGCGCGGCGGGCGCTTCACCCCCCACGCCGCGCGCTTTGACCCGGCGCGCCTGGCGCGCGGGCTCGCGGACGCCTGCGAGCGCCACGGCGTGACGATCCACGAGCTGACTGCCGCGTCCGCGATCGAGCCCGGTCGCGTGCGCACCGCCGCCGGCGCCGCCGTGCGCGCCGAGAGCGTGATCCGCGCGACCGAGTCCTACACAACGCAGCTGCGCGGCAACCGGCTGAGCTACCTGCCGCTCTACTCGCTGATGATCGCGACCGAGCCGCTGCGCGAACAGGTCTGGCAGGCGCTCGGCTGGCAAGACGGCCTCCTGATCGACGACCGCCACCATCTGTTCTTCTACGCCCAGCGCACGCCCGACGGGCGCATCGCGATCGGCGGCCGCGGCGCCCCCTACCGGCTGCGCGCGCCGATCGACGAAGGCAACGAGCGCAACGAGCAGGTGCGCGCGCGCCTGCTCGCGACGCTCCGGCGAACCTTCCCGGCCGCAGCCGGCGTCGAGATCACTCACCACTGGGGCGGGCCGCTGGCCGCGCCGCGCGATTGGAGCATGGGCGTGAGCTTCGACCGAGCAAGCGGCCTTGGGGCCGCCGGCGGCTATACCGGCCACGGCGTCGCCGCCGCCAACATCTCCGGCGCCACGCTCGCCGACCTGATCCTGCGCCGCGACAGCGACCTGGTCACGCTGCCCTGGGTCGGCCACCGCAGCCGTCGCTGGGAGCCCGAGCCGCTGCGCTTCCTGGCCTCGCGCGCGATCGTCGCCACGCTCGGCGCCGCCGACCGCCACGAGGACGCGACCGACCGCCGGGCGCGGCGCGTTCGCCTGCTGGCGCCGTTCCTGCCGCCCGCGCACTGAGCCGCGGCGGTCCTGGACCCGCGCGGGCGCAGATGAAAGATTTCCGCCCCGGCGGAAGATAAGCGGCCGTGGACTCTTCCGAGCGCGAACGAGCCGAGCGCTTCTCGTCGATCTTCGAGGAGAACTACGGTCGCGTGCACGCCTACGCCGCCCGGCGCGTCGGCAGTGACGCCGCCGACGACATCGCCGCCGAGACGCTGCTGATCGCCTGGCGCCGCCGCGAAGCGCTGCCGGCGGAGCCTTTGCCGTGGCTGTATGGGATTGCGCGCAACGTCGTCGCCCGCCACCACCACTCCGGTGCGCGCCGCCGGGCGCCAGCGATCCTGCGCTCGCGCTGATCGCCTGGGAGGAGCTTGCGGTTGGAGACGCGGCCAAGGTGCTCGGCTGCTCGGCGCCCGTCTTCTCGGTCTGCCTGCACCGCGCCCGCCGCCGTTTCGAAGCCGAGCTCGCCCGCGGCGTTCCCAATGCCCACCCCGTACCCGACCTCACGGAGGCGTCATGACCAGCCAGCTGCCGCCCAGCCTCGCCCGGCTCGTCGCCGCCAACCCGGTGACTGCCGACAAGCGCTGCACGCTCGCCCCGGCCGCGCAGGCGGTACTCGCACGGATCCTCGCGACCGAGCGGGACAGCGTGCGGCGCCGCTGGTGGCCTCGGCGCCGCGTGATCACGATCCTCGTCGTCGCCACCGTGCTCGCGGGGTGCGGAGCGCTGCGCGCGGCCGACCCGTTCGGCTTCTGGCGCAGCGCGGCTCCGGGCACAGCTCAATATGGCGTGAACCCTGCGGCTCACGTCCGCGCGCCGAGCGCGAGCCAGATCGGCTGCCGGATCACCGGCTCGGCCGCGCTGAGCTGCCGGCCGGGAGGCAGCGGCATTCGCTACCTCATGATCAGCCAAACGGTCACCGCGGCTCCGCGGCAGCTCACTCGCCAGACCCGCCCTGCGCGCGATCGCGAAGGGCCTGGCAGTCGGCAGACTCTCGGCCACCGGGTCGCGACGTCTGCGGGCCGACATCATGGCGGTCCCCGGCTCGTTCTTCGCCGCGTACGAGGAACTCGGGCGTTTCGAGACGATGGGAGCGGGGAACTACGGCGCGAACGGAAAGCAGCTCGTGCCGCCGCACGGGATCCCGATCCTGACCGCCTGCCAGCAACTGGGCGCGAGGATCGAATGTCGCAACCTCAACGGCGACGAGCATGCACCGGTCGGGGCCGGGATCTACGCCGCCGTTCCCGCCGCCAACTGGGTCAGCCTTCCGACCGAGTCTCTGCGCGCCTCCTACGCCTCGTCAGAGCGGCTGATCATCGCGGTGCTCGGCCATCCATTCACCGCGGTAGAGCTGCGCTTCATGGTCGACCTGGCGAGGTACGCCACCGTCAGTCGCAGCGGTCACTCCGCGCCGACCGTGAGAGGGACCTCCCCCTGATCCCTGACGTGCGCCGGCCGCGCGCGGGGCGATGCGGCCGTCCACATCGCGCGCAGCCTGCCCCGTTCGCTCAGCCCGTGCGCGCCGCCGACGCGCCCAGGCCCATTGCGGCGGCCTCCTCGCGCAGCCATTCGCGGGCGTCCGGGTGGGCGGCGCACTCGATGATCAGCCGGGCCTGCGCGCGCTGGCTGCGGCCGAAGATCTGTGCGCAGCCGTGCTCGGTGATCACCGCAGTGTGTTGGAAGGAGGTGGCCGGGTCGGCCAGTCGGGGGACGATCGTCGAGCTGTCGCTCTTTTCGTGCCATGAGCGCAGCGCGATGATCGCTTGCCCGCCGGACGAGTGCAGCGCGCCGACTGTGAAGTCGGGCTGGCCGCCGAAGCCGGAGTAGAGCCGGCCGTTGATGTGGCTCGCGCCAGCCTGGTCGCACAGATCCACGGCCAGCGCGCTGTTGACCGACATCATCCGCCGGTGCAAGGCGATCCGTGCGGGGTCGTTGGTGGTCTCCGTGCGCGCCATCCGCAGGCGCGGGTTCTCGTTCACCCACTCGTAGAACTCGGGCGAGCCGAACAGGAACGAGCAGACGATCGGTATCGTGCGCTCGAGGGCGCCCTGGCGCTCCAAGGCCATCACGCCGTCGCTGATCATCTCCGACCAGATCGCGAGGCCGCTGCGGTTGGCCAGCGCCCGCAACGTAGCGTCGGGGATCTGCCCGATCCCCAGCTGCAGCGTGGACTCGTTCTCGATCAGCTCCGCCACCAGCTCGGCGATCTGGTCGGCCTGGGCGTGGCCGTCGCCGGGGGTCGGCGAGGCGAGCGGCTCGTCGACCTCGATCGCGAGATCGATCAGCTCCTCATCCAGCTCGCTGTCGCCGAACGTGTAGGGCATCTGCGTGTTCAGCTGCGCGACCACCAGGCCGCCGCGGGCGCGCACGCGCTCGACCGCCGCGACCAGCACGTTGACCTCGATGCCCAGCGACACCTTGCCGCCGCGCGGGGTGGAGGTGTGCAGCAGCACGACGTCGGGGGCGCGGATCGTCGCGAACAGCCGCGGCACGAGCGACAGGCGCATCGGCACGTAGTCCAGACGGTCGCCCGCGCCGCGCATCCCCGGCCCGACGAACGGCGTCTCGAAGATCACGCCGTCGCGCGCCGGCAGCGGCGCCGGCGCCGCAAGCATGAACAGCCGGTAGCGCTCAACCGAGCGCTCCAGCGCGTCAAGCAGCGCCCGCGGAGCAGCGTGATTGCCGCTCGCGACCACGCGCGGCTCGGCCGCGAGGGCCGCGAGCGCCCGCTCCAGTGCCTCCGTGCCGATCAGCCGCACTGCGTGAGCCCCACGCCACACCGAGGGCTCACGCGCGCGCAACGTCGCGAGCCATGGCTTCTTTCAGCGCGATGCGCCATCCGTCACGCCGCCACGGGCACGTGTTCCATGACCCGTGCCGCCAGGTCGACGAGCCGGCTGGAGTAGCCCCACTCGTTGTCGTACCACGACACGACCTTCACCTGGGTGCCGTCGATCACGCTCGTCAGCCCCGAGTCGAAGATCGACGAGTAGGCGGAGCCGACGATGTCGCTGGAGACGATCGGATCCTCGGTGTAGGCGAGGATGCCCACAAGCTGCCCGCTGTCGGCGGCCTCGTGGAAGGCGGCGTTGATCTCCTCGACGCTTGTCGCGCGCTCAGCCTCGACGGTCAGATCGACCAGCGAGCCGGTCGGCGTCGGCACGCGGATCGCAAAGCCGTTGAGCCGTCCGGCGAGATCGGGGATCACCAGGCCGACGGCCTTCGCCGCGCCGGTCGAGGTCGGGACCAGGTTGAGCGCTGCGGACCGGGCACGGCGCAGATCGCTGTGCGGCCCGTCGAGCAGGTTCTGATCGGCGGTGTAGGCGTGCACCGTGGTCATCAGTCCGTGGCGGATGCCCACCGTTTCGTGCAGGACCTTGGCGATCGGCGCCAGGCAGTTGGTCGTGCACGACGCGTTGCTGATGATGTGATGGTGTTCCGGGTCGTAGACGTCGTCGAAGTTGACGCCGATCACGAACGTCGCATCGAGCGGTTCCGTGCCCTTGCCCGGCGCGGAGACGATCACCTTGGTCGCGCCCGCATCGAGGTGCTCGGCGGCGGCCGCGCGTGTGCGATACCGACCGGTGGACTCGATCACCACGTCCACGCCAAGCTCGCGCCACGGCAGCTTCGAAACCTCCCGCTCGGCGAGCGCCCGGATCGCGTGGCCGTCGACGATCAGCTCTCCATCGGCGATCTCGACGGTGCCGGGAAACGGACCGTAGACGGAGTCGTAGCGCAGCAGGTGCGCCAGCGTCGCGGCGTCGGTGATGTCGTTGACCGCGACGATCTCAAAGGGGGCCTGCTGCTTGTACGCGGCGCGCAGGACGCTGCGTCCGACTCGGCCGAAGCCATTGATTGCTACTCGGGTGGGCATCTATCTCTGTCCTTTTACTTGGCGTGGGAGCGCGTCCTCGCTCGTGGGACGGCGTCTTTCAAGCTACGCGCGGTCGTCGGCATCGTCATGCGTATGAACTACGGAGCCTGTTCAGTGCGTACTGCGGTGGCGAGCGCCCCTGCCAGCGGCTTGACTGTGGAGGCGATGTTCCAAGTGCGAATCCACGGCCGTGGCGGCCAGGGCGTTGTCACCGCGGCCGAGATGCTCTCTGTCGCGGCCTTCAACGAGGGTCGCCATGCACAGGCCTTCCCGAGCTTCGGCTCCGAGCGCACGGGCGCGCCGGTGGTCTCGTTCTGCCGCATCGACGATCGCGAGATCCGCGTGCGCGAGCCGATCATGGAACCCGACGCGCTGATCATCCAGGACCCGACGCTGCTGCATCAGGTGGACCTCTTCGGAGGTCTGCGCACTGACGGCTTCGTCCTGATCAACACCGCCAAGAGCTTCGACGAGCTCGGCCTCGGCGAATTCGTCAAGGACTTCCGCCACGAGCGGATGCTCACCGTGCCGGCGGGCGACCTCGCGCGTGAGCACACCGGGCGGCCGGTTCCGAACGCGGCGCTGCTCGGCGGATTTGCCGCGCTCAGCGGGCTGATCTCGCTCGACTCACTGGCGGCCGCGATCCGCGAGCGCTTCGGCGGCACCGTCGCCGAGGGAAACATCGCAGCGGCGCAGGCGGCGCACGCCTTCGTGGCCGACGAACTGAGGGAGCTGGCCGGTGCTGCGGCAGGTTGAGGGCTCCCGCGCGGTGGCCGAGGCGGTGGCGATGTGTCGCCCGGAGGTCATCTGCGCCTACCCGATCTCGCCCCAGACACACATCGTCGAGAACCTCTCGCAGCTCGTCAAGGCCGGCGATCTCTCCCCCTGCGAGTTCGTCAACGTGGAGTCGGAGTTCGCCGCGATGTCGGTCGCGATCGGCGCCTCGGCGACCGGGGCACGCTCCTACACAGCGACGGCGAGCCAGGGTCTGCTGTACATGGTCGAGGCGCTCTTCAACGCGTCCGGGCTCGGCCTGCCGATCGTGATGACGGTGGCCAATCGCGCGATCGGCGCCCCGATCAACATCTGGAACGACCACAGCGACTCGATGTCGCAGCGCGACTGCGGCTGGATCCAGCTCTACGCGGAGACCAACCAGGAGGCGCTCGATCTGCACCTGCAGGCCTTCAGGCTCGCCGAGGAGCTCTCCACGCCGGTGATGGTCTGCATGGACGGCTTCATCCTGACGCACGCCGTCGAGCGCATCGACATCCCCGATCAGTTGGCGGTCGACGCCTTTCTACCGCCGTTCGTGCCACGCCAGATGCTCGACCCCGACGAGCCGATCTCGATCGGCGCGATGGTCGGCCCGGAGGCCTTCATGGAGGTCAAGTACCTCGAGCACGCCAAGCAGATGCAGGCGCTCGAGCTGATTCCCGCGATCGCCGCCGACTTCAAGCAGGCGTTCGGGCGCGACTCGGGCGGCCTGATCCACAGCTATCGCGCGCAGGACGCCGAGACGATCGTCGTCGCGCTCGGCTCCGTGCTCGGGACGATCCAGGACACGATCGACGAGCTGCGCGATCAGGGGATGAAGATCGGCGCCGTCGGCATCACCTCGTTTCGCCCGTTCCCACTCGACGCGCTGCGCGCCGCGCTCGGTCACGCGCAGCGCGTGGTCGTGCTGGAGAAGGCGCTCGCCGTCGGCATCGGCGGGATCGTCACCGCGAACGTCCGCATGGCGCTCACGGGCATCGTGCTGCACGGCTACACGGTCATCGCCGGGCTCGGCGGGCGGCCGATCACCGTTGCCTCGCTGCGCGAGCTCTTCCAGCAGGCGGCGGCCGACGAGCTCGAACCGCTGACCTTCCTGGACATGGATTGGGAGGTCGTCAACCGCGAGCTCGCGCGCATGGTCTCGTCGCGCCACTCCGGCCCGTCGGCCGAGAACATCCTGCGCGACGTGGGACCGGTCGCGGCAGGCCCGGTATGAGGAGCCATCGAACATGACAGCACAGGCCACCCGCTTCTACCAGACCGGCAGCTTCGCGGTCGGCAACCGCCTGCTCGACCCCGAGCAGCGCTCGCTGCAGGCCGACGGGCAGCGGAGCAACTCGATCACCTGCGGCCACCGCGCCTGCCAGGGCTGCGGCGAGGCGCTCGGCGCACGCTACGCGCTGGACGCCGCGATGCGCGCCACGCAGGGCAAGCTGATCGCCGCCAACGCGACCGGCTGCCTGGAGGTCTTCTCGACCCCCTACCCGGAGACCTCGTGGCGGATCGCGTGGGTCCACTCGCTGTTCGGCAACGCGCCCGCTGTCTCCACCGGCATCGCCGCCGCACTGCGCGCGAAGGGGCGCAGCGACGTGCGCGTGATCGGCCAGGGCGGCGACGGCGGCACCGTCGACATCGGCTTCGCCTGTCTGTCGGGCATGTTCGAGCGCAACGACGACGTGCTCTACATCTGTTATGACAACGAGGCCTACATGAACACCGGCGTGCAGCGCTCCGGCGCGACGCCGCCCG
>ODAK010001866.1_pt1 | contig 22508 bp, 24 predicted proteins | sample 1539591 | NCBI WGS metagenome assembly ODAK01 (sample SAMEA3539303, study PRJEB22396) | soil metagenome | biome: tundra; feature: field; material: soil | place: USA | collected 2010-05 | depth 0.15 m | reverse complement strand
CCTCCGGCCTCTACGTCCCGAACGTAGCGCTCTACCAGGCTAAGCTACACCCCGATGGCACGGCGGCCGGACCGAGACGATCCACACCGCTCCGATCCACGAAAGCGCGTCAGGACGAGCGCTCGACGGATCGAATCGACAAGTCTAGCAGAGCTGCCCGGTGGATCGTCGGGGGCAACAGCTCGAGCGTCCTGCCTGCCTTGTCGGCTTCGGCACGGGCGGCTTCGCGGGTTGCCGCCAGGGCGCCCGTCTCGCGCACGATCTGAACCACGTCGGCCAGACGCGCCACCTCACCGTGCTCGATCGCGCCGCGCACGAGCGAGCGCTGCGCCGCCGTGCCGCGTTCCATGGCGATCAGCAGGGGCAGCGTCGGCTTGCCTTCGCGCAGATCATCGCCGACGTTCTTGCCGAGCTGCTCGGTCGCCCCTTCGTAATCGAGCAGGTCGTCGACGAGCTGGAACGCAGTGCCGAGGGAGCGACCGTAGGCGGCGCAGGCCTCTTCCGTTGCCGCATCGGCTTCCGCGAGGACGGCGCCGAGCCGGGCGCTTGCCTCGAACAGCTTGGCGGTCTTGAAGCGGATGACGCGCAGATAATCGTCGACGCTGAGGTCCGGGTCGTGCATGTTCATCAGCTGCAGGACCTCGCCTTCGGCGATGACGTTGGTGGCGTCGGCGAGCACTTCGAGGATGCGCATGCGACCGGCCGAGACCATCATCTGGAAGGCGCGCGAGTAGACGAAGTCGCCGACCAGGACGCTGGCCGCGTTGCCGAACAGCGAATTGGCGGTTCGCCGGCCGCGGCGCAACGCCGATTCGTCGACGACGTCGTCATGCAGGAGCGTGGCCGTATGGATGAATTCGACCGTCGCCGCGAGTTCGAATCGCTCGCGGCCAGCGAAGCCGAGCGCACCGGAGAAGAGCAAGACGAGCATCGGCCGGATGCGCTTGCCGCCGGCGCTGATGATGTAGTTCGCAATCTGGTCAATGAGCGCGACATTCGACGCGAGGCGGCGCCGAATCACGGCGTCGACCTGTCGCATGTCTTCGGCCACCAGTGCGACCGCGTCGGAAGAAGGCGCGGCGGTGGGCGAAAGCGAAGCGGACACGGCGTGCTCGGGCAAGCGGATCATTATAGAAAGGCCGCCGAGGAAGGCCGCGTCGCTGCGCCGCCGAGCCCGGCTCGAGGCGTTTCGCAGCGGGTCAGCCGTCCGGCCGCGAGCCGCTCATGGTATAGTCACAGGCTTTTCTCGATAGCGGCGAGTCTCAAGCCGAGCGAAGGATCAAGGCATGTACGCGGTCATCAAAACCGGCGGCAAACAATACAAGGTCGCCGCCGGCGAAACTCTCAAGGTCGAACGGCTGGTTGCCGACGTCGGCCAGGAAGTCCGGCTCGACCAGGTTCTCGCCGTCGGCGCGGGCGCTGAGTTGACGACGGGCGCTCCGCTTGTCGCCGGCGCCAGCGTCATCGCCAGCGTCGTCTCGCATGGCCGGCACGACAAGGTTCGCATCTTCAAGATGCGCCGACGCAAGCACTACCAAAAGCGCCAGGGACACCGGCAGTCGTTCACCGAGATCCGTATCACCGCGGTCAATCCCGCCTGACGCGACGCTGCGCGCAAGGAGTCATTCATGGCACAGAAAAAGGGCGGCGGCTCGACGCGAAACGGCCGCGATTCGCAGCCGAAGATGCTTGGCGTCAAGGTTTTCGGCGGCCAGACGGTGCCGGCCGGATCGATCATCGTTCGCCAGCGTGGCACGAAGTTCCATGCCGGCCCCAACGTCGGCATCGGCCGAGACCACACGCTGTTTGCGCTCGTCGATGGACAGGTCAGCTACGCCGTCAAGGGGCCGCGCAACCGCCAGACGGTCGAGGTCAAGGCGGCCTGACGCGGACTTCGGTTTTTGCCGCGGACGAAGCCTCGGCCTGCCGGGGCTTTTTCTTGTGTGTCGCTGCACTACCATTTCAGCGTCGCAATTGACGAAGCGAGGTTCGCATGAGCTGGAGCGGCATCATCCTGATCATCGCCGGCGTCCTGCTGCTGGCTAACAACTTCGGCTACCTGCATTGGGGCTGGATGCAGCAGTGGTGGCCGGTCTTCCTCATCGTGCTCGGCGTCTGGTCGGTGCTGCGGCCGCGCCGCGGCGACCGGCACCCCTCGCAAGGCACCGACCGCGCGCCATGAAGTTCGTCGATGAAGCGACGATCGAGGTCGTCGCCGGGGACGGCGGCAACGGCTGCATGAGCTTTCGCCGCGAAAAATTCATCCCATTCGGCGGCCCGAACGGCGGCGATGGCGGGCGCGGCGGCAGCGTCTATGCCGTCGGCGACGTCAATCTGAACACGCTCATCGACTTTCGCTACGCGCGCCGGCACGAGGCGCGGCGTGGCGAGAACGGGCGTGGCTCTGATCAGTACGGCGCGGCGGCCGACGACATCGTGCTGCGCATGCCGGTCGGCACCATCATTTCCGACGCGGAGAGCGGCGAGCGAATCGCCGAACTGCTCGAGCCCGACCAAAGGGTCCGCATCGTCAAGGGCGGCGACGGCGGCTTCGGCAACCTGCATTTCAAGAGCAGCACGAATCGGGCGCCGCGCCAGAAGACGCCGGGCTGGCCGGGCGAGCACCGAAAGCTGAAGCTCGAGTTGCGTGTGCTCGCCGATGTCGGCCTGCTCGGAATGCCGAACGCCGGCAAGTCAACGCTTATCGCCGCGATCTCGAATGCGCGGCCGAAGATCGCCGACTATCCCTTCACGACGCTGCATCCCAACCTCGGCGTCGTTCGCGTCGGCCCGGAGCAGAGTTTCGTGGTGGCCGACATCCCCGGCCTCATCGAAGGCGCGGCCGAGGGCGCGGGGCTCGGGCATCTCTTCCTGCGCCACCTGCAGCGCACGCGGCTTCTTCTGCACCTCGTCGACTTCGCGCCTTTCGACGCCGAGGTCGATCCCGTGGTGCAGGTTCGCGGCATCGTCCGCGAGCTTGAGAAGTACGACCCCGAGCTCGCTGCCAAGCCGCGCTGGCTCGTGCTCAACAAGGTCGACATGGTTCCTGCCGAGGAGCGCGCCGAGCGCATCCGCTCGTTCGTCAAGCGCCTTAAATGGAAGGGTCCGGTTTTTCCGATTTCGGCGCTGACGCGCGAAGGTTGCGAATCGCTCGTCCGCGCGATCTATGAACATGTCGCGGCCAGCGTCAAAGCGGCGCCGGCCGAAGCCGATCCGCGTTTCGATTCGCCCCCGGTGGGCGAGGGCACGGCGGCCGGTTCCGAGCGATGAACGACACGCTGCGCGAGGCCAAGCGAATCGTCGTCAAGGTCGGATCGAGCCTCGTCACCGACGAAGGTCGTGGCGTCGACGCGCGCGCTGTCGGAGATTGGTGCCGGCAGATGGCGATACTTGTCCGCCAGCGCCGGGACCTGGTCATGGTCTCGAGCGGGGCCATCGCCGAGGGCATGAAGCGGCTGGGCTGGTCAACCCGCCCGCACGCCGTGCACCGGCTGCAGGCCGCAGCGGCTGTCGGCCAGATGGGCCTGGCCCAGATCTACGAATCGGCACTTCGCGCGCATGGCATCGGCAGTGCTCAGGTGCTGCTCACGCACGCCGACCTCGCCGATCGCGAGCGCTATCTCAATGCGCGCTCGACGCTCGTGACCCTGCTCGAGCTCGGCGTCGTTCCGGTCATCAACGAGAACGACACCGTCGTCAACGACGAGATCAAGTTCGGCGACAACGACACGCTCGGCGCGCTGGTCGCCAATCTTCTCGAAGCCGACCTGCTCGTCATCCTCACCGACCAGCCCGGCCTCTTCTCGTCTGACCCGCGCAAGCATGCGGACGCGCGTCTCGTCGTGCGCGGCGTCGCCGGCGATGCGGAGCTCGAGCGCATGGCCGGCGGTGCCGGCAGCGCGATCGGCCGCGGCGGGATGCTGACCAAGGTGCTCGCGGCAAAGCGCGCGGCGCGCAGCGGCGCGAGTACGGTCATCGCCTCGGGCCGCGAGCCGGACGTGCTGCTGCGTATCGCTGGCGGCGAACGCGTCGGTACCGCGCTCATTGCCTCGACGCCGAAGGTGGCGGCACGCAAGCAATGGATGAGCGACCACCTGCAGCTGCGCGGCTCGGTCCTGGTCGACGAGGGCGCGGCGGCGAAGGTCCGCGACGGAGGCAAAAGCCTCTTGCCGATCGGCGTCGTCGCCGTCGAGGGCGACTTCCACCGTGGCGACGTCATCGCTGTGCGTCGCGCCAGTGGCGAGGAGATCGGCCGCGGCCTCAGCAACTACGGCAGCGCCGAGGCACGCCTTATCGCGCGCAAGCCTTCGAGCGAATTCGAGCGCCTGCTAGGCTTCACCGGCGAGCCGGAATTGATCCACCGCGACAACTTCGTGTTGTCGTGACGCCGCCCGAACGGTTCAAGCCGCCGAGTCCTCGCCGGGTGGCGGCGGAGCCGGAGAGCTGATGGTCGCCGCAGCCCCTGGGCCGACCGGCGCCATGTCGGTTTCGCCGTCGAGCTCCTGAGGGACCGAATCGTGACGGTGGTAGCGATCGCCCGGCTCTTCACGGTGGTGCGGCCTCATTCCGGAGCGCAGATAGCGGTTGTGCTGGGCGCCTCGCGGAAGGAAGCGAGCGAGCTCGGTCAACGCCATCTGGTAGACGTCGCGCTTGAACTCGATGACAACGTCGAGAGGGATCCAGTAATCGTTCCAGCGCCAGGCGTCGAACTCGGGGTGGTCGGTGGCGCGCAGATTCATGTCGTTGTCGCGGCCGGTCAGCTGTAGCAGGAACCAGATCTGCTTCTGGCCGCGGTAGTGGCCGCGCGCATCGCGCCGGATGAAATGCATCGGCACTTCGTAGCGCAACCAGTCGCGCGTGCGTGCGACGATCCTCACGTGATCCTGCGTCAACCCCACTTCTTCGTGGAGCTCGCGGAACATCGCCTGCTCGGGCGTCTCGCCGGAATTGATGCCCCCTTGCGGGAACTGCCAGGAGTGGGTGCGTATCCGTTTGCCCCAGAACACCTGATTCTTCTGGTTGAGCAGGACGATGCCGACGTTGGGTCTGAACCCATCACGGTCGAGCATAATCAACCTCGATTCTTGCGTTGACCGATTATTGCACCGGCATGACGCGAGTCAAACCTCGCGTCCCCGGGCGCGCGTCAACCGGCGCTGGCTCGCCATGCGCGCGCCGCGCCTGAAGGGCGCGCAATTTCCCGCGACGATGAAAGCCAGCCAGTTCTTCATTTCCACCCTGAAGGAAGCCCCGGCCGATGCCGAGGTGGCGAGTCACCGCCTCATGCTCCGCGCCGGCTTCATCAAGCGGCTCTCGGCGGGGATCTATACGTACATGCCGATGGGGCTGCGCGTCATCCGCAAGATCGAGAACATCGTGCGCGAGGAGATGAACGCAGCGGGTGCCGTCGAGCTGCTGATGCCGGTCGTCCAGCCCGCGGAACTCTGGCAGGAGAGCGGCCGATTTTCCAGGTACGGTCCTGAGCTGATGCGGGTGAAGGACCGACACCAGCGCGATTTCGTCATCCAGCCGACGAGTGAGGAGGTCATCACCGACATCGCCCGCCAGGAACTGCGCAGCTACCGGGCGCTGCCGAGGAATTTCTATCACATCCAGACGAAATTTCGCGATGAGCGCCGGCCGCGCTTCGGCGTCATGCGCGGCCGCGAGTTCACGATGAAGGATGCGTATTCCTTCGATCGCGATGCCGCCGCCGCCGAAACAAGCTACCGGCGCATGTACGACGCGTACGTGCGTATCTTCGCGCGCATGGGGCTCGTCTTTCGCGTCGTCGCGGCCGACACGGGCGCCATCGGTGGCGATCGTTCGCACGAGTTTCAGGTGATCGCCGAAACGGGCGAAGACGCCATCGCCTACGGCGTCGAATCCGACTATGCCGCCAACGTCGAGCTTGCCGAGGCGCTGCCGCTGATCGATCGACGCGTCGCGCCCGCCGAAGACCTGGCCAAGACGGCGACGCCAGGCAAGAGCACCTGCGAAGACGTCGCCGCGTTTCTCGGCTTGCCTCTCGAGCGCACCGTGAAGTCCTTGGTCCTTGCCGTCGCCGGGGTCGAGACAGAAGGAGCCAGCGCACCCGCACCTGCCGACATCTGGCTGCTTCTCGTTCGCGGCGATCACTCGCTCAATGAGGTGAAGGCCAGCAAGATCGAGGGCCTGCGCGATGGCTGGCGGTTCGCGACGGCGGCCGAAATCCGCGCGAGCTTCGGCAGCGACCCTGGCTATCTCGGCCCGATTGGCCTCGTGCAGGGCGGCGATGCCAAGGTTCGCGTGCTCGCCGATCGCACCGTCGCTGCGATGAGCGATTTCGTCTGCGGTGCCAACGAGGCGGGCTTCCATTTCACCGGTGTCAACTGGGGCCGCGATCTGCCCGAGCCCGACCTCGTCGCCGACATACGCAACGTCGTCTCCGGCGATCCTTCGCCGGACGGCAAGGGCCGGCTAGCGATCCAGCGTGGTATCGAGGTTGGCCACGTGTTTTTCCTCGGCACCAAGTACAGCGCGCCGATGAAGGCGACCTATCTCGACGAGAAGGGCCAGCCGCAACTGCTGGAGATGGGCTGCTACGGGATCGGCATCACGCGCATCGCCGGCGCTGCGGTCGAGCAGAATCACGACGAGCGCGGCATGATCTGGCCGGCAGCCATCGCACCGTTCTCGGTCGTCGTCTGTCCGATCGGCTACGACCGCGCGGTAGCGGTTCGCGACGCGGCCGACGCCCTGCACGCGCAACTCCTGGCCGCCGGCATCGACGCCATCCTCGACGATCGTGGCGAAAGGCCGGGTGCGATGTTCGCCGACTGGGAGCTGATCGGCGTGCCGCACCGCGTCGTTCTCTCGGAGCGCGGCCTGAAGCAGGGCGAGATCGAATACCAGGGTCGTCGCGACGCTGCCGCTGCAGTGCTTCCGGCTGCCGATGCGCTGACCTTTGTCAGGGGCAAGCTCGCGGCATGAAGGGCGGGCTCTCCCCGCCGGGGAGCCGACGGCGCGCGCTCCTCGCCGCGACCATGCTCGGCGGCGCGGGGCTCGCCTGGCCCCGCGTCGCCAGCGCTGGCGCGCAGATCGAGGAGCCGCTCGCCGACGCCGTGCGGTCCGTGCTTTCGGCAGCCATCGCCAACCGGGCGCCGCCAAAACCGGCTTTCGCCAACATCGACGAGCGTCTTGCCCACCTTCGCTGGCTCGCTGCCATGAGCGACCGGCTACGCCGGCAGAATGCGGGGCTCGTCACGCGCGTGGAGTTCCTCGAAACCCTGTGGTACGAGAGCAAGCGGGCCGGCCTCGAGCCGGCCCTGATGCTCGGCCTCGTTCAGGTCGAGAGCGGATTTCGCAAGTACGCGATCAGCATCGTCGGGGCGCGCGGCTACACCCAGGTGATGCCGTTCTGGGCCCGACTCATCGGCGATGGCGACGTGGCGCGCCTTTTCCACATGCAGACGAACCTGCGATTCGGCTGCGTCATCCTGCGCCACTATCTCGACCTCGAGAACGGCGACCTCTTCTTTGCCCTGGGCCGCTACAACGGCAGCCGCGGCCGGCCCGAGTATCCGGATGCGGTGCTGGCGGCGCGGCGCAGTTGGGAATATCCCTCGCGTTGAGGAGAAGCCGAGGTGCTCAGAGCCCGCGCCACGTCTTCGGGGCGGCGCCTTCGATGCCGAGCAGCGCGAGCACGCGCTCGACGCTGTCTTCGACCATTTCGGCGATCGTCTGTGGCCGATGATAGAAAGTCGGTAGCGGTGGGAAGACGATCGCGCCCATCTCCGTCGCGGCAGTCATGTTGCGCAGGTGCGCCAGATTGAACGGCGTCTCGCGGACCATGAGGACGAGCTTTTTGCGCTCCTTCAGGGCGACGTCGGCGGCCCGCGTCAGCAGGTTGTCCGAGAGGCCATGCGCGATCGCCGCGAGCGACTTCATCGAGCACGGCACAACGACCATCGCGTCGACTGCGAACGAGCCGCTCGCGATCGCTGCACCGACATCGGCCGGGTTGTAGGCGACGTCGGCCCGCGCTTCGAGCGCCTGCCGGTCCAGGCCGAGCTCATGGTGGACGTTGAGGATCGCCGCCGGCGTGGCGACGAGATGCGTCTCGCGCCCGGCGGCGCGCAGGCGCTCGAGAAGCTTCACCGCGTAGACCGCTCCTGTCGCGCCCGTGACGCCCACCACCACGCGTGGGTGCACGACGGGCTGCACGCCTAAGCCGGGAGGCCGAGGGCCTGTTGCAGTTCGCCGGCCTGGTACATCTCGGTCATGATGTCCGAGCCGCCGACGAATTCACCGTTGACGAAGAGCTGCGGAATCGTCGGCCAGTCGGAATAGGTCTTGATGCCCTGGCGGATCTCTTCGTCCTCGAGCACGTTGACCGTCTTCAGGTCGGAAACGCCGCAGGCCTTGAGAATCTGGATCGCCCGACCCGAGAAGCCGCACATCGGGAACTGCGCCGTTCCCTTCATGAAGAGCACGACCCGATGACCCTTGACGAGATCGCCGATGCGCTGTTGAACGTCGCTCATGGTGCCGAACCGTGGAGAAATGTCGATGCGCCAACTGTAGCCGGAAATATCCGGCGAGCGGGTCAGAAGGAATACGAGACGCCGAGCTGGAGGACCGGCGAGAGGTGCATGTCGTGGACGACGTCGTCGAAGTTTTGGCCGCCGACGAAAACGCGGCCAAGGCGAACCGCGTTGGCCGGGTTCAGCGAGACGAGCCCGAGGTCGGCGCTGAAGCTCCAGCCGCTGCGCACCGCGAGGCTGCTGTAACCGATGCCGACGTAAGGCAGTGTTGCGTTGTCGGCGTTTGGATCGAAGGCGTTGGCGCCCAGAGCCGGCGACTGGCCGAAGAGCCGCCGATTGACGCTGAGCAGGCCGCTGGCCGGCGCGGTACCCGGCGTGCCCCACAGGTTGTTTCGCGCGCCGACGATGATGCCGCTGGTGGCACGAAAGCCGCCGGCCTGGATCTTGTCGTTGCCCGCCGACCCGCCGAAATACAGGTCGCCCATGATGCTCAGGGTGCTGACCTTGAGACCACTGCTGTCGGCGAAAGAGAAATCGCCTCGCCAGCCGGGGACGGCCGAGTAGGCGATACGGCCATGGAGGTTCGCCCACGGTACGCGATCCGCGTCCGCCGCCAGGCCGTTGCCGTCGGCCCACGCTCCGGCACAAGGCAGCAACGTGGCAGCCCAGAAGACGATTCCCGTGGCAATGCGCATGACAACCTCCTCGATCCCGCCCGGCGGTTGAAGCGGCAGGTACGACGCCTGCGCTTGGAGAGTTATCGTACGAGCAGGTGTTTCGACGCGTGTTGCGAATCCGATGAACGGCACGGCGTTTGTCGCGCCCGCGCGGCTTTTTGCACAGCGGCAGCGATGGAATGCATCGACCCGTGATCGTTGTGACGGACCGTTACGGTCGTGCGGCTCGCCGCGCGCCGGTCGCCCGGGCGTGGCCGGCCAGATCGCGCCGCGTCTCGATGTCTTCGAATCCCGCCTGGCGCAGCAGGGCGCGAACGGGTTCCGCCTGATCGAAGCCGTGTTCGAGGACGAGCCATCCCTTGGCGTTCAGATGACCGGCGGCGCCGGCGATGATCGCCGCCAACGCGCCGAAGCCATCACCGCCCGGCGTCAACGCGGCTCGCGGCTCGTGGCCCAGCGCGTCGAGTGCCGGGTCGTCTTCACGGACATACGGCGGGTTGGCGAGAACGAGGTCGAAGCGCCGGCCTTCGAGCCCCTGCCACCATGACGCCTCGATGAATTCGACCGACAATGACAATCGCTCGGCGTTGCCCTGCGCCACCGCGAGCGCGGCAGGGCTCGTATCGGTCGCAACGACGCGGGTGTTCGGATGCGCCTGTTTGATGGCCAGGGCGATGGCGCCGCTGCCGGTGCCGAGATCGACGACGCTTTTACGACTCCCGCTGTCGCCGAGCAGCGCATCGGCCCAGTCGATGAGCAGCTCGGTCTCGGGCCGCGGAATCAGCACGGCCGGCGTCACGTCGAGCAGGAGGCCGCGAAATTCCTTCTGCCCGAGCAGGTAGGCGAGCGGTTCGCCGCCGGCGCGACGCTCGAGCCAGGCCCTCCAGTGCGACGCGACGTCGGCCTCGAGGAAGGCCTCGTCGTGGCCGATGAGCCAGGTCCGGCTGGCCGCCATGAGCCGCGCCAGCATCAGCCGCGCGTCGAGGAGGGCGATGCCGCGCGCGCGCGCTTGTGCCAGCGCGGCGGCGACATTCAGGCGATTCGCATTCACGCCTCGCCGTTTTCCAGCATCGCCAGTTGCTCGGCAGCCTGCGCCGCCTGCAGCGCGGCGATCACCTCGCCGAGGCCGCCGTCGAGGATCGCCTGCAGCTTGTAGAGCGTGAGGCCGATGCGATGGTCGGTGACGCGGCCCTGGGCGAAGTTGTAGGTGCGGATGCGATCGCTGCGGTCGCCACTGCCGATCAGGCTCTTGCGCGTCGCCGCCTCCATGGCTGCACGCTCGGAGCGCTCCTTCTCGCGCAAACGGGCCGTCAGCACCGCCATCGCCTTGGCCTTGTTGCGATGCTGCGAGCGGTCGTCCTGGCACTCGGCGACGATGCCCGTCGGCAGATGCGTGATGCGGATTGCACTGTCGGTCTTGTTGACGTGCTGGCCGCCGGCGCCGCTGGCGCGGAACGTGTCGATGCGCAGCTCGCTCGGGTCGATCGTCAGCTCTTCGGTTTCGTCTGGCTCGGGCAGGACGGCCACCGTACACGCGCTCGTGTGGATACGGCCTTGCGTTTCGGTCACGGGAACGCGCTGCACGCGATGCCCGCCCGACTCGAACTTGAGCTGCGCGTAGACCGAGCCGCCCTCGATACGCAGGACGATTTCGCGGTAGCCGCCGAGATCGCTTGCGCTCTCCGACATCACCTCGCTCTTCCAGCCTTGCTGCTCGGCAAAGCGCAGGTACATGCGCGCGAGGTCGGCAGCGAAAAGTGCCGATTCTTCGCCGCCGGTGCCGGCACGGATTTCGAGAAAGACGTTGCGCGCATCGTCGACGTCGCGGGGCAGGAGCGCCGCTTGAATCTCTAGTCCGAGGCGTTCGAGGTCGGCTCTGGCGGCCTCGGCCTCTTCGCCCGCGAGTGCGGCCATCGCTGCGTCCGCCGACGACTCGGCGAGCAGTTCCTTCGCCGCGGCGAGATCGCGCTCGCGCGCTTCGAATCGGCGGAAAAGTTCGACGAGCTCGGCCGCTTCGGCGTGCTCGCGGCTCAACTCGCGATATCGCTTCATGTCGGCGGCGATGCCCGGATCGGCGAGCGTCGCATCGAGCTCGGACAACCGAAGCGCAAGGCGCTCGAGCTGTTGGCGCAGCGATGGCTTCATGGGCGTGGGAGTGAGCAGGCAAGGACGTTGCGGCAAGGCAACCGCGCGACCGCAGTGCCCTGGCGCGCGAGCGTCGCTAGCGCTTGTCCTCGCCCGGCGACCGCGTTCTCGCGCGCAGGAAGAGGCGCGAGACGGTCCGGGCCAGCTGCGTGCGCTCTTCGCCGTCGGCGGCGCGCAGCTCGGCGAAGGTCCCGTGCAGCATCTTTTGCGTCAGGCCCTTCGAGAGCGCTTCGAGGACGACGCCGACGTCCTCGCCGCCGGCCAGCAGCTTTCTCGCCCGCGCGATCTCGAGTGAGCGCCAATCGTCTGCCTGGGCGTGCAGCGCCTGGATGAGCGGGATCGAGCCGCGCCGGTCGAGCCATTGGACGAAGCTCTGCACGCCGTTCTCTATGATCACCTCGGCTTGAGCCACCGCGGCCTCGCGCTTTTCGCCAGCCGTCTGAACGAGCGTCGACAAGTCGTCGACCGTATAGAGATAGACGTCGGACAAGCGGGCGACTTCGGGCTCGATGTCGCGCGGCACCGCGAGGTCGATCATGAACATCGGCCGATGCCGACGCGCCTTCAGCGCTCGTTCGACCGCGCCGAGGCCGATGATGGGAAGCGAGCTCGCAGTGCACGAGACGACGATGTCGAATTCGGCGAGGCGCGACGGCAGGTCGGCGAGCGGCATCGTCGTCGCTCCGAAGCGTGCGGCCAGTTCGGTGGCACGCTCGCTGCCGCGATTGGCGATGGCCATGAGGCGCGGGCGGCGCGCCGCGAAATGCGTCGCTGCGAGCTCGATCATTTCGCCCGCGCCGACGAAAAGAATCCGGCTCTGCGCGAGCGATTCGAAAAGCTGGGAAGCGAGGCGCACCGCAGCGGCCGCCATGCTGATCGAGTGGCTGCCGATCTCGGTCGATGAGCGCACTTCCTTGGCGACGGCGAACGAGCGCTGGAACATCTGCTGCAGGGTCGAGCCGAGCGTGCCGGCGCTGTCGGCCTCGCGCACCGCCTGCTTCAACTGGCCGAGGATCTGCGGCTCGCCGAGCACCATCGAGTCGAGCCCGCTGGCGACGCGAAACGCGTGGCGCGCCGCCGACGGGCCCTCGAGCACATAGGCGTGCGAACGCAGCGTCTGGCTCGTAACGCCGCCGATGCCGGCGAGCCAGTCGACGGCGGGGTCGACCGCGGCGACCTCGGCGCCTACGTAGAGCTCGGTGCGGTTGCAGGTCGAGACGATGGCGACTTCGTTGACGCGGGAGTGGCGCGAGCGAAAGGCCTGCAGCGCGGCCGGCAGTTGCTGGGCCGAGAACGCGAAACGGCCGCGCAGGTCCAGCGGCGCGGTCGTGTGGTTGAGCCCCAGCGCGAAGACGCTCATCGATCAATTATAAAATTGCCGCCCGAAACGCCGCTTCCGTGCAACCCGCCGACGCCTTCTGGCACATCGCCAACTTTTTCGCGCCTGCGCTCGTCGTCGGCCTGCTTGCTGCGGCGGCGACCAAGCTCATGTGGCGGCGCGAACTGGTCGCGATCAGCTGGCTGCAGCTCGCCGCCTGGGCGAGCGCGGCAATGGCGGGGGTCTCGATGCTCGGCCTTGTCATCTTCGAACACGACGGCAAGATCATCACGTATGCGGCGATGCTCGTCGCCTGCGCGGTCGCTTTGTGGTGGGCAGGATTTCGCCGGGGCGGCCGCTGAGGCGACGAGCGGCGCTTGACGCAATCAGGCGACGACGACATCGCCGCGCAGCGAGTGGCCTCGCACCTCGGTGACCCGGACGTCGACCATGCACCCGACGAGCTCTCGGGACGCGACGACGTTGACGACGCGGTTGCACGCCGTGCGGCCCATGAGCTCGCCCGCATCCTTGCGTGAAGCGCCCTCGACGAGGATGCGCTGGACCGTGCCGAGGCGCGATCGGCTGATCGCGTCGCCTTGCGCTTCGATCTTCGACTGCAGCCGCTGCAATCGCTCGAGCTTCTCGGCCGCACTCGTCTCGTCGGTGAGCGACGCCGCCGGTGTGCCCGGGCGCGGGCTGAAGACGAAGCTGAAGCTGTGATCGAAGCCGACGTCCTCCACGAGCTGCATCGTTCGCTCGAAATCGCCGGCCGTCTCGCCGGGAAAGCCGACGATGAAGTCGCTCGAAATGGCGATCCTCGGGCGAACCGCGCGCAGCTTTCTTACCGTGCTCTTGAACTCGAGCGACGTGTAGCCGCGCTTCATCGCTGCCAACACGCGATCGCTGCCATGCTGGACCGGCAGGTGGACGTGGTCGACGAGCTTGTCGACTCGGTCGTAGGCATCGATCAGCCGCTGCGTGAATTCCTTGGGATGGCTCGTCGTGTAGCGAACCCGCTCGATGCCCGGGATCTCGGCGACGACTTCGAGCAAGGTCGCGAAATCGGCGATCTCGCTCGTGCCACCCATCGCACCGCGGTAGGCGTTGACGTTCTGGCCAAGCAGTGTCACTTCGCGCACGCCCTGCTCGGCAATGCCGGCGATCTCGGCGAGCACGTCGTCGAAGGGGCGCGAGACTTCCTCGCCGCGCGTATAGGGAACGACGCAGTAGGAGCAGTACTTCGAGCAGCCTTCCATGATCGAGACGAAGGCGGTCGGCCCGACGACGCGTGCCGGCGGCAGGTGGTCGAACTTCTCGATCTCGGGAAAGCTGATGTCGACCTGCGGCCGCAGCTCGGCGCGGCGTCGCTCAAGCATGGCGGGCAGCCGGTGCAGCGTTTGCGGCCCGAAGACGAGATCCACATAGGGTGCCCGGCGCACGATCGCCGCGCCTTCCTGGCTCGCGACGCAGCCGCCCACACCGATCAGCGCGCCCCTGGCCTTCAGATGCTTGACGCGGCCGAGGTCGCTGAAGACTTTTTCTTCGGCCTTTTCGCGCACCGAGCAGGTGTTGAAGAGGATGAGGTCGGCTTCCTCGACGTCGTTCGTCGGCTCGTACCCTTCGGCTTCGCGCAGGACGTCGGCCATCTTGCCTGAGTCGTAGACGTTCATCTGGCAGCCGAAGGTCTTGATGAAGACCCGCGGCTTTGTGGCGACAGGCGCTCCCGCGCGCACTTCGTTCGCTGCCCCCCGAGGGGGCGGCAAGGCCCTTGGGACGGCCCGGCGGGCGTTGCGTGCTTCGCTCATGGCTTGGTCCAGGTCTGGGCGACGGGGTCGAAGCTCCAGGCCTGCGCCTCGACCAGCGTTCTCGGCCAGGGCTTGTTGGCGGCCTCTTGGGGTGTGAGGATCCACACGTCTTTCACGAGCCCGTACAGGTCGATCGTGTAGTGAACGAGAAAGCGCGCGTCCAACAGGCCACTCGGAACGATGACCATGTTGTTCATGTCGCGGATCCGCGTGCCGGGCGCGAGGCGTGCCGGTTGCCCGTTGAGCGTGATCTCAGGGGCCTGGCCGAAGACGATGGCGCCACGCAAGGCGTTCTGCGGAAAGTTTCGCTGCACTTGCGCGGCCGCCGGCAGCGCCAGCAGGCACGCGGCGGCGAGGAAGAGGAGGCGGCGAAGCATGGTCTGGTGGCGCTTCAGGGACTCGAACCCCGGACCTGCGGATTATGATTCCGTCGCTCTAACCGACTGAGCTAAAGCGCCTGAGCCCGCGAGTATAGCGAGCCGTCATCGGGCGAGCCGCCTCGCGAAGCCGGCCCATCCCACTGCCGCAGCGCGGCACTTCCACGCCGGCCTGGCCGACCTTGCATGTTCAGCTTCTTCAGAAAAAAGCCGGCCGAGACCGAGACGCCCGCGAAGACTTCCGGCCCTGTTTTCGATGTCCCGGGCGGCGATGGCGGGCCGGCATCTGCGGCGCCGGCGCCCGAGCGGTCACGAACCGCTCTCGAATGGCTCAATGCCGATGTCGGTGAGTTGTTCTTTGGCAAGAGGCCCGGCACTGGAGTGGCGCCTGTGGCCGACGACAGACGCGTCGAGCAACCTGCGCAAGCGCTGGCGTCAGCCCCGGCGCCAATGCCTTCCGCCGAGCCTTTGGCGGAAGACCGGCGCGACTGGCTGGCCCGCCTTCGCACCGGCCTGCGCCGCACCGGTTCCAGCATCGCAGAGGTCTTCGTCGGCGCGACCATCGACGCGGCAATGTACGAGGATCTCGAAGCGGCGCTGCTGCAGGCCGACGCCGGCGCCGCAGCCACGAAGTACCTCCTCGACGACCTGCAGAGCCGCATCACGCGCGCCGACGTGCGCGACCCTTCGACCGTGCGCCGGCTCCTCGCCGAGAGCATCGCCGACCTGCTCGCGCCGCTCGAGAAGCCGCTCGTCATCGGCGAGCACGTGCCCACCGTGATCATGGTCGTCGGCGTCAACGGCGCCGGCAAGACGACGAGCGTCGGCAAGCTCGCTCGCTATCTCATGGATGCGAATCAGAAGGTGTTGCTCGCCGCTGCCGACACGTATCGCGCAGCGGCGCGCGAGCAACTGCTCGCCTGGGCCGAACGCGCCGATCCCGACATGAACGCTCCGGCGTCGGCAGCGGGCCGGGCGAGTTCGAACCGTATCGAGATCGTCAGCCAGGAAGGCGGCGATCCGGCTGGCGTCACCTTCGACGCCGTCGTCGCCGGCAAGGCGCGTGGCTGCGATGTCGTCATCGTCGACACGGCCGGGCGCCTGGCGACGCAGTCGCACCTGATGGAGGAGCTGAAGAAGATCCGGCGCACGATCGGCAAGGCCCAGGCCGGCGCGCCGCACGAGGTGCTGCTCGTGATCGACGGCAATACCGGGCAGAACGCGCTGGCCCAGGTCCAGGCATTCGACGCAGCCCTAAGGTTGACGGGCCTCGTCATCACCAAGCTCGACGGCACGGCCAAGGGCGGCGTCCTCGCGGCGATCGCGCTCTGGTCGCGTTCGCGGTCCGCGCCGCTGCCGGTCTATTTCGTCGGCGTCGGCGAGCAGCTCGCCGATCTGCAGACCTTTCGCGCGCGCGAATTCGCCGAAGCGCTCGTGCGCTAGCGCCGTTCCGGCAGTGGCAGGATCGGCGTGACCGATTCCTCGAGCTCGTCGAACCAGGTCGAGCCCGCGGGTTCTGCGACCTCGATGACCTCGCCCTGGCTCCAGTCGCGGTCGGTGTCGGCGAACGGATCGACGGCCGGCCCCTCGACCGCCACCGCACTTTCGGCGAGCGCGGCAGCGCCGACGGTCGCGAGCACGGGCGCCGGCGCCGGCTTTCTCGCCAGGCTCGGCGGCACCGCAGGCGTATCGGGGAGGATCTTCTCGCGCGCCGCCTCAATCGTCGGCAAGCGCTCTTCGTTCCAGACGTGGATCGGAATGTTGGCGGACTTGAGCACGCGGGCGAGCCGGTCGAGGCGTACTTGCAGCTTGTCACCCAGTTGCTCGACGGGAGGCCGGATCTCGACGACGGCGACGACCTGCGAGGTCACGTCGCAGATGACGAAGTCGACGCACTGGCTGCCGAGTCGGCGCATCCATTCGGCGTACGAGTTGCGCTTCGGCACGTTGATGAAGCGGGCGATCGGAACCTGGGCAAGGATCATGTACCCAGGCAAAGCCAGCTTCAGGGTACTGAAGGCGAGCCGCTCCTGCGAGCGCAGAACGCGCGTCGGCTCAGGCGGCCAAGCCGCAAGCGTGTCGAGCCGATCCTCGGGCGCTGCCGGCCGCTGCGCCGTACCCTGGCGCCGCGCCAGCCACCAGATGAGCGGCAGAGCGCACAAGAGCGCGAGCACCGAAATCAGGAGCGGATCCATTGTTACATCGTAGTCATCACGGTTCGTCTCGAGCTATCGCGTCGAGCAACGCTCAGCGCATTCCCCCGAATCCCTTCATCGCGCCCATTCGCTTCATCATCTTCATCATGCCGCCGCCCTTCATCTTCTTCATGAGGTCGCGCATTTGTCCGTATTGATTCAGCAGGCGGTTGACCTCCTGCACCTGAACTCCGGCGCCGCTCGCGATCCGCCGCTTGCGCGTCGCCTTCAGAAGCTCGGGCTTGCGTCGCTCGAGTGGCGTCATGGAACAGATGATGCCTTCCATGCGCCGCACGTCGCGTTCGGCTCGCTCCATTTCCGCCGGCCCGAGATTGCCGGCCCTTCCGGTAAGTTCGGAGGGTAACTTGTCCATGAGGCCGCCGAGGCCGCCCATCTTCTTCATCTGTGAAATCTGTGACAGGAAGTCGTTCAGATCGAAGCTGTCGCCGGCTTTGACCTTCTCGGCCAGCTTCTGCGCCGCCGCGACGTCGACGTTCTTCTGTACCTCTTCGACGAGGCCGACGATGTCGCCCATGCCAAGCACGCGGCCGGCGTGGCGCTCGGCATCGAATACTTCGAGCCCGTCGATCTTTTCGCTGGTGCCGGCGAACTTGATCGGCGCGCCCGTGACGGCGCGCACGGAAAGCGCCGCGCCGCCGCGCGAATCGCCGTCCATCTTGGTCAGAACGATGCCCGTGAGCGGCAACGCTTCCTTGAAAGCCTTAGCCGTATTCACCGCATCCTGGCCTTGCATCGCGTCGACGACGAAGAGTGTCTCGACCGGCTGGAGCGCCGCATGTAACTCGCGGATCTCGGCCATCAGCTTTTCGTCGATCGCCAGGCGGCCGGCGGTGTCGACGAGCAGAACGTCGAAATAGTGGCGCCTGGCATGGTCGAGCGCGCTCGTCGCGATGGCCAGCGGCGAGTCGCTCGCGCTGGAGGGGAACCACTCTGCGCCCGCCTGCCGCGTCACCGTCTTCAGTTGCTCGATAGCGGCAGGGCGGTAAACGTCGGCTGAAACGGTGAGCACTTTCTTGCGGCGCTTTTCGATCAGGTGCTTGGCGAGCTTGGCCGTCGTCGTCGTTTTGCCCGAACCCTGAAGGCCGGCCATGAGGATGACGGCGGGCGGCTGCGTCGCGAGATCGAGCTCGGCGACGCCATCGCCCATCGTCGCCGCGAGCTCGCGGTTGACGATGCCGACCAAGGCCTGCCCCGGCGAGAGCGAGCCGACGACCTCGGCGCCGAGCGCGCGGGTCTTGACGCGGGCGATGAAGTCGCGCACCACGGGCAGCGCGACGTCGGCTTCGAGGAGCGCCATGCGGACTTCGCGCAGCATGTCCTGCACGTTGTCCTCGGTGATGCGGGCCTGGCCGCGCATCGTCTTGACGAGCCGGCTCAGGCGGTCGGTGAGGGCAGAAGCCATCAGGCGCGCACGCGGCCGCTACGGCGCGAGTGCGAAAGTACACTTGAATGATGATTCTATCGTTCGGTCCCGACCCGGGCACGCTCTCGCCGCTCGCCGTGGCGCTCAGCCTGCCGAGCGTCGTGGCGCTGGCCTGCTACGTCGGCGCATCGATGCCGAGCGAGCGTTTTGCGGCCAGCTTGCGCAAAGCCTTGCTGGTCGGATGGATCGCGCAAGGGCTGTCGATCGTCATCGATCTCGTCGGCATCGGATCGGACATTCCCGGCGCCCGATTCGGCTTTGCGCCGGCTCTGTCGATCACGATCTGGTTCGTGCTCGCGGTATACGAACTCGAGAGCCAGTTCGTGCCGCTGCCCGGTGCGCGCCGCACGCTGGCCTACTGCGGCATCGTCGTCGTCGTCCTCGCCTGGATCTATCCGGGCCAGGTCCATGCACTCGCGTCTTCCGTGTGGGCGCCTTTGCACTGGCTCCTCGGCATCGCTTCTTACGGCCTTTTCGGCGTCGCCGTTCTTCATGCGCTGCTGCTCAGCCGCGCCGAGCGGCAGATGCGTCGCACCGCGCTCGCTTCCGCTGCGCGGGCCGATGGATTGCCGATCCTTCGCCTCGAGCGTCTGACGTTTCGTTTCGTCGGCGCCGGCTTTGTCGCGCTTTCGGCGGCGATCGTCCTCGGCGCCTGGTTCGCGAATCCGTGGCGTTGGGATCACAAGACGGTGTTCTCGATCCTCGGCTGGATCGTTTTCGCCGGCCTTCTCGCCGGCCGCAGGGCTTTCGGCTGGCGCGGCCCGATGGCGGCGCGCTGGCTCTACGCCGGCGCCGCCCTGCTGCTTCTCGCCTACGTCGGCTCGCGCTTCGTCCTCGAGGTGCTGCTGCATCGCGCCCCACCGGTCACATGAAGATCATTCTTTTCCTGGTCGCGGTGTTCGTGCTGCTGTGGCTGCTGCGTGGCAGCACGAGCCGCCGGGCGCGGCCGTCCGAACCACGGCGGCCGGAATCCCCGCAGCCGATGCTTGCCTGCGCCGAGTGCGGCGTGCACCTGCCGCGCGACGAGGCGCTGCCCGGTCGTGGCGGCGTGTTCTGCGGCGAGGCGCATCGTGCGGCATTCGAGAAGGCACACCCCGACGCGTCATGAACGTGCTATCTCGTCGCGGACGGAACTGCCTTTTCGCGCCAGCGCGGTGTCGAACCGGGCCCGGATGGGCGTGAACATTTTCTCGGGCCCGGCGGCGCCGGCCGGCCCGGAGCCGCGACCACGACGGCCAACGCCCGGCGAAGAGTCGTGGTTCGGCGGCGTGAGCGCGCCCGCCGACACGCAGTCGCTGATCGACGATTCGCGCTTTACCGCGTCGTGGCAGACCGACGCCGAAGCGCGGCTGCGCCGCGGACCGGTGACCGGCGTCGCATCGACGACGTTCGAGCGCATCTATCGCGCTTTCATCGCTGCGAGAGCCGCGCTCGGCGCCGCTCTGGCGGCGACCCTCGCTGTGGCGAGCGCATTCGGTCTGCGGCCGAGTCTGCCTATCGGCGCCCTGAGCGTCGCCTATGCGACGCTTGCGATCAGCATGTGGCTGCTGCCGCGCTTTCGTCGTGGCGCGGCGCCGCACACCTTCGCGCGGCTGCGCAGCCCGCAATGGATCGCGACGATCGGCGCCGACCTCGCCTTCTTCACCGGTCTGCATGTCGCGTCGCCAGGGTCGAGCTTCAATTACGTCGCGCTGCTCGTCCTGCCGGTGCTGATGGCCGGGGTGCTGACGCCGCGGCTGATGGCGCTCGGCACGGCGGCGCTGGCCACCTTCGCGCTGCTCGGCACCGCATGGCTCGGCCTGCTTTCCGGAGGTGATGCACCGCTTCTCATGACCCAGGCAGGCCTGGCCGGCAGCGGCTTTTTCGTCATCACGGTCCTCGCCGGTGAGCTGGCGGGCCGAATCGCGCGCGAAGAACTGAGTGCGCGCGGCAGCATGGAAATGGCGCGCCAGCAGGCGCAGCTGAACCGGCTCGTGCTCGAGGAAATGGAAGACGGCGTCCTCGTCGTCGACCGTGGCGGCAAGGTCCGCGCCGCCAATCCGGCGGCGCGGCGCCTGCTTGCGCCCGAAGGGACGAGCCGTGCTGCGCCATTTCAGTTGCGCGGCGTTCCGGCCTGGGGCGCCCTCGTTTTGGCGGTAGAACGAGCCTTCGCTGAGGCGGCGTGGCCGGAGACCGGCCGCGATGTGACCTTGCCCTTCGCTCCGGATTTGCATCGAACGCTGCGGGCTCGGATTCGCTTCACGAGAAAGCGCGAAGCGCGGGCGAGCGAGGATGTCTGCGTCGTCTTTCTCGAGGACGTGCGCAACGTCCAGGCGCGCAGCCGGCAGGAAAAGCTCGCGGCGATGGGGCGCGTCTCGGCCGGGATCGCCCATGAGATCCGCAACCCGCTCGCCGCGATCGCGCAGGCCAACGCGCTGCTTTCCGAAGACGCGACCGATCCGGCGCAGCGCCAGCTCATGCGCATGGTGACGGACAACGTCGAGCGTCTGAAGCGCATCATCGACGACGTGATGGAAGTCGCGCCCGGCCGCGTCCACGACGTCGGCAGCATCGACGCGACAGCGCAGCTCGCGGCGGTGTGCAGCGAGTGGGCGCAGGCAGCCGGCGTACAGCTCGGCGAGCAAAGCGTGTTGCGCGTCGATCTGCCGACGGAGCCGATCGGCGTCATGTTCGACGCCGAGCACCTGCGCCGCGTTCTCGTCAATCTGCTCGACAACGCGCGCCGCCATGCGAGCCAGCGATCGGGAGCGATACTGCTGACGCTGCGCGCAGCCGACGAAGCGAGCGCCGAGTTCAGCGTGCTCTCCGATGGCGCGCCGATTTCGGCCGACGTCGAATCTCATTTGTTCGAGCCCTTTTTCTCGACACGCAGCCGCGGCACGGGGCTCGGCCTTTACATTTGCCGCGAGCTCTGTGAGAGATACGGGACGCGCATCGATTACCGTCTTTTGCCCCCCGACGCACCGCACCGCAACGACTTTTTCGTCAACATGCGCCGCGCCGCTTTGCAACCCTCCGAAGCCCGATTGCATCTGACCCCATGAGACACCGCACAGCGACAGATATTTCGCGGGCCGGGCGCCGGGCCGCTCCCAGGCCGGCTCGTGCCTCCTCGAGGGGCCGGCCGACGCCTGCGTCGGACGGGGGGCTCGATTGACCACCGCCTCGCATTTCAGCCTGCTCGTCGTCGACGACGAACCCGATCTGCGAACGCTGTACGAGCTGACGCTGCTTCGCGAGGGCTACGACCTCGATACCGCCGGCACGGTTCAGGAAGCCCTGCTGCACCTCAAGGACCGCACCTACAGCGCCGTCATCACCGACATGCGGCTGCCCGACGGCTCGGGCCTCGATGTGTTGCGCTGGCTCGAGGAAGGCGGCCGGCGCGAGAAGGCGATCGTCATCACCGCCTACGGGTCGTCCGAGAACGCCGTCGAAGCCTTGAAGGCCGGTGCCTACGACTATCTCACCAAGCCGGTCGATCTCAAGCAGTTCCGCGGCGTCGTCGCCTCCGCACTGGGGCGTGGCGGCAGCGGGCCGACCGTCGATCCGTCGAGCCTGCCTTCGGAGCTGCATCGCTCGGTCGCGCCGCCGCGACCGGCGCGCGTCGCACCGCCAACGGTTGCGCCGGTCAGCCAGGCGCTCGGCCGCATGGCGGGCAATTCGACGGCCATGCAGCAAGTGCGCACGCTGGTCGAGAAGGTGGCGCGCAGCATGGCGCCAGTGCTTGTCAGCGGCGAGTCGGGAACGGGCAAGGAGCTCGTCGCGCGCGCCATTCACGAGGTGAGCGTGCGCGGCGCCATGCCCTTCGTGCCAGTCAACTGCAGCGCCATTCCCGAGCAGTTGCTCGAGGCCGAGTTCTTCGGCTATCGCAAAGGTGCATTCACCGGCGCCAACGACGATCGCGAGGGATTTTTCCAGGCTGCCAACGGCGGCACCCTCTTCCTCGATGAGATCGGCGACCTGCCGCTGTCGATGCAATCGAAGCTGCTGCGCGCGATCCAGGAGCGCTCGGTCCG
>ODAK010001864.1_pt1 | contig 22522 bp, 17 predicted proteins | sample 1539591 | NCBI WGS metagenome assembly ODAK01 (sample SAMEA3539303, study PRJEB22396) | soil metagenome | biome: tundra; feature: field; material: soil | place: USA | collected 2010-05 | depth 0.15 m | reverse complement strand
CTCGGTGCAACCCCCTGGCCGGTCAATGCCACGCGACTTCCATTGATGAGCAGGCCCGCTTTGAGGCCCTTCTCTTCAGCAAACGCGCGCAACACAGCTTCGGTCGATGCCTCGGTGAATTCCGCTGTCGCGGCATAGCGCGCACCTAATTCCGCCAGCAGTGCAGGAACATCCCCGCTGAGAAACTTGGCTGCTGCCGCCGGATCGATTTCGTACTCTTCAGAAAAATAGCCGCGGAATGCGCTGGCAAAATCCTTGAGACTGCGTGCGCGGGGCTTTAGCAATTCGATGGCTTGCGAAATCTCTTCGTCGCTTCGTGTCGGCGTAAATCCGGCCAGATTCCACTCTTCCTCGACCAGCGGCTTGAGCTTTGAGGCCGGATAATTGCGGATGTACTCCGTGTTGAACCAAGCCAGCTTGTCGTTATCGAACACAGCATTCGATTTGGAAATTCCTTCGAGGGCGAAGAGCTTGATGAGTTCCTCGGACGAAAAGACTTCGCGGTCTTTTCCGTTGGCGTCTTTCAGTCCACCGGTGGTCCATCCCAGCAGCGAGAGAAAATTCCGGAAAGCTTCCGGGACGATGCCCATCTGCTTGTAAGCGATCACGCTGGTCGCGCCATGGCGCTTGGATAGTCGCGTTTTGTCCGGCCCGAGAATGAGCGGCACATGAGCGAAGACGGGCAGTTCGGCACCGAGGGCGCGATATTGCAGCACCTGTTTCGGCGTGTTTGAAATATGATCGGCGCCGCGAATGATATGTGTCAGGCGCATGTCAATGTCGTCGGCCACAACGCTCAGGTGATACGTAGGAATTCCGTCTGACCGCAGCAAAACGAAATCTTCGAGCTCGGCATTTTGAAATTCGACCTTGCCGAACACTGCGTCGTCAAAGCTTGTCGCTCCGCCTTCGGGCACAGCGAAGCGAATGGCCGCCGGCTCTCCGGCCGCGACCCGCGCCGAGGCTTCTTCCTTTCCAATGCGCCTGCAGCGACGGTCGTACATCGGCGGACGTCCGGCTGCGGTGGCTTCTTTGCGGCGATTTTCCAAATCTTCTTTGGTGCAGAAGCAGCGATAGGCATGACCGCCTGCGACGATCTTCGCAGCCGTTTCTTTGTAGAGATCGAGGCGCCTTGATTGGAAGAACGGACCCTCGTCCCAGTCAAGGCCCAGCCAGCGCATGCCTTCCAGGATGCCTTCAACCATCTCCTCGGAGGAGCGTTCGAAATCGGTATCTTCAATGCGCAGAATGAATGTGCCGCCGGTGTGGCGCGCAAACAGCCAATTGAACAGGGCGGTGCGCGCCCCGCCCACGTGGAGATAGCCGGTGGGCGAGGGCGCAAAACGAACGCGCGGAACTTTAGCTTGTGAGGGTGTCAGAGGCATTGTGTCGGTAGCTTCCAATCACGATGCTAGCATCCAATCCCTCTAATACTTTTGCGCGCGGGCCGGATCAGCCTTGCGGCGGGTACGGTGGATACGGCGGCTGCGGTTGCCACGCGTTCGGCGGCAGTGCCGGCACCTTCCACTCAGAGAAGGCCAGCACGTAAAGCAGTACCAGCGTCCCCACCGACGGAATCAGGCACAGCAGCGCGAGCCACGGCGTAAATCCAGCCTTCTTCAAAATGAACCAGCAGGGCACCATGACCGCAGCTATCCCGATTAAGATCAGGAAGGGAATGATGGCAGCCAACAAAATGATCATGTGCTGCAAGGCCTGTTGGTTTGGTACGTCTTGTAACAACAGTGCGACGCTATGCATACAGAACACTCCAGAGATGAGATCGAGTCACTGTGTCAAGCTAAGGCTAAACGCAAGATTTCGCAATCCCTTTCGTCGCGCGTCAGTAAAACTTCGTTCCAGAAAGGTGCGATCGCTGGCACTTCGCGACAAGCTATTCGAGCGGCAGACCCTCCAGTGAAAGCAGACGGCCGACCGGATATTCACCTACATGATTTTGGAGGAACCATGGCGACCGCTCATAGAAGAATTCAAGGCGCGCTCGAGGGCTGGCCGCAAAGCGTGCATCCGTCTCAACGCAGCGTTCAAATTCGGCCTTGAGTGCAGGGTCTTTGGCCAAGTTTTCCCGCGCAAGCTTTTCGAGCACGTAGGCCTCGCCATATTCTCTCTGCTCGAAGATGGGATCGAAGAATCCCCACCGCAAAGCTGAATCGGGAGCTTCCGGTTCAAGCCAATGAATGGCTACCTTGGAAAGACGCTGATTGAGCTCGACCACAACCGAGCCGACAGGGAACGAGACGGTTTCTGCAGCCAGCGTACATGTGCCGTAGTGACCCGGTCCCGCACCGGCGCCCTCGCCATGAAAGATCGGATGGCGGCCCTCGAATGGCGGTCCCTGCCACTGCATTCCACTGCAGCGATAGCGCTCGACCTTGCCCGACCAGGCGGCGGAGGTGCGTCGCATCGTCACGTCATGGGCAGCGAGTACGTCAATCACGTGCGTCCACTGCGGCGGGATGATGTATGCCGCAGGCGGCTCAATCGACGCTGACACCTTGGCACCTGTGGCCAGCGGCAGCGTCACAACCCAGGGGGCATGTGCATACTTCACCCACATCGTTCCGGAAACTTCGCTCAACGCGCGCGTGAATTGCAAGCCATGAAAAACGACGGGAGTCGTCTCGCCGTCCCAGTCAATCTCGAGCGGAAATTTACGATTGTCGAGCGAATTCGCATCCAGCTTCGCAGCCGCAGTGTCGTCGTCATGATTCAGCGCGATCAACTTGGCTGCGTCGCGATTCAGCACTTCGAGCAGAGCCCGCAGCAATTCATAGTTGCCTGTCACGCGCGTCTTGTAATCCTTGAGCATGTGCAGTTCGACGAGCAGGCCGGGGCGATTCTCAAGCATCATCTGGCCGGTTGAGAAGCGCGGTGGATTCTGGCTGAAGCTCAGGCCCTTCGCCGGGTCGGTGTCGTCGTTTAAATTGACCAATGCAGGAAATGCAAGGTGACCCGCGGCATCGATCTGGTGCTCCAGTTCTGGAGTCACCGTATCGTGAATCCACTTCGCAGTCGCGGGCGCCACGTCAGGAGTGGCATCGGCGCTGAACGTCACGTCATAGCCATAATCCATGCCGTCTGTTACGTGGTCGTCTACAAAAAAGTCAGGCAGCCAGCGATGAAACATCTTCAGGAACGCGCGTGTCTCGGGCGCGTCTGCCTTCATGTAGTCGCGATTGAGATTGATGTTGCTTCCATTGCCGCGCCATCCGGCTAGCTCGGGCCCATCCTGGTTGATGCGGTTATAAGCCGACCGGCGTTCGTGTCCGTCAATGTTGTACACGGGGATAAAAATGAACACGACGTGGTCGAGCAAGTCCTTCTTCGCTTTGGTGATCACGATGTCGCGCAGCAACGCGAGGCACGCATCCTTGCCGTCCATTTCGCCGGCGTGAATGGAATTCTGCACCAGCAGGATGGCTCTCCCAGACGCATGGATTGCGGCAGGGTCAAAAACGCCGTCGCGCGAAACGATCACGATTTTCAAGTCGCGACCTTCGCCCGTTTTACCGAAGTTCTCAATGCGAACCTGGCTGGGGGCGGCCGCCGCGATGCGCTCAAGGTATGCGACGGTGGTAGCGTAATCCGGCGTGCTGCGGTAGTGGCTCGCCTCGGAGGGCGTTTGCCAGTCGGGCTCGTTTTGTGCAACAGATGAAGCCGCGGCGCCGATCAAGAGTGAAGATAAGACGAGAGACCTGAATACGAGACGCATAGTTTGTCCTGAAGATCAGATTTGGTCAGCCTCGAACATCGTGCGCGTAAAGCAAGCCAGCAGACAAAACGGCTGCTGCATAGTGGAGCAACTTAACGGTTGCAGAGGCGATTGTGGTTAGTCGATAGAGCAGAAGATTAAATCAAGCCATCCTGGTCGGTGCGCTCCGTGCTTTATGCAACTTCAGACTTCAATTGCGGGGGAATCGCCGTCGACTCTTTTTCCTGGGCGAGGCGGCAAATGGAAAGCACAGTGATGTCGTCTTCCTGGCCGAAGATTTCTGCTGCCTTTACGATGAATGCTGCAGAAAGGTGGCTGATGGACCGGGCGCGGTTGAAACCAAAAAGCTCATTCTTGGCGTTCTTTGCTTCGATCACGCCATCGGTGATTACGAGCAGGCGATCGCGCTGCTTGAGCATCATGCTGATTTGTTCGAAGTGAACATCGGGGCTGAGTCCCAAGGGTAAATTGCCGGTCATGGCAATCTCTTTTCCGTTGAGGTAGGGCGCCAGGTGCCCGGCGTTGGCGATGGTCGTCCTCCCATCTGCGGAAATGTGCAGCGCTACGCATGTTGCATAGGATTGGTTGCGGTTACAAAGCCTGCGATTCAATGATTCCAAAACTGCCTGCGGTTCGAAGCTGGTCTCGACGATGGTGCGAATCGCGCCCACAATCAGCGCAACCTGCATGCCAGCCTGCAAGCCTTTGCCGGTCACGTCCCCTAGAACAATCAGCACTCCGCCGAGACCGTCGGGCACGATCTGGAAAAAGTCTCCGCCGACTTGCTGCGCTGGGCGGTATTCGCTCTCGAGCACGAAACCGGGAATGGTCGGAATGGCTTCAGGGATCAGCAGTTGCTGAATCTGTCGCGCCTGGTCAATTTCCAGCTGCCACTGTTCGCGCAGGCGCAGCGAGCGCAGGAATCGCCGGATGAGCAGCAACGTAATGATGTTCAGCGAAACAACGACTGCGATCTGCGCCATGCTGACGGCAAATCCAAAGGGGAAGAAGGTGAGCCGTAAATGCAGGATGAGCAGTTCCTGCTGGTAAAGCGAAAGAGCCACCAGCGCCACTGCGGGCAGTGCCAGCCATGTTCCCGTATGGTCTTTGCGGGTCCCTTCCCAGGCTACCGATACGAGCAGCGCACCTAGCAGCAACTTGAGAATTACGGTGGCCGGCGTAAGCACAACCGTGGCGTGCACCGGGATCAAGCGGCCGTAGAGCGGTGCGCGCAGCAGAGCGATGTCGAATGCGAGCGCCAGCGCCAATCCCCAAACCATCTTGTGCAACCGCGCCATGTGCTGCATGCGGAACCAGTAACCCCAGAAGATCACCCACAATCCAATGAGCGTGGGGATAAGAATGGCGTCTGTGATCAATAGATCAAGTGTGGCGGGAATCCATGTGGTGTAGCTGCCGATCAGACCAATGAGAGCCTGCACCGTCAAGACCGCGCAGGTTATACCCAGCCATAGAAATGCTTTCTCGCGACGATCAAGCCAAAACAGGCCGAAGGCGACCGTCATCGCCAAGACCAGAATCGAGGCCAGGACAAATCGGCTGTTCTGCGAACGATTCACCGTATCCCAATCGAGTCGAAGCATGCCTTCGATCGGTTCAGCTTGACCAAGCATCGGCGGGCCATGCAATCCCCCTGTGTCGGGATTAGTCAGCGGTGTAGCTGGGTCCATCCATACCCGGATGGCAATTGTGATCAACCCGCTGTGAACATCGCGGGGCAGCGCGAAAGCGCGCGGCAATGTGAGGTAGGTGGTGACGTCATGCTTGGTGAATTGGCCCAGGTTGCCGATGAGCTTTCCGTTGACGTAGACCTCGTATGCATCGTCGACGTCATTCGGCATTTTGAGTTCGAGGCCCGGCTGTACTGAACCCGATGCACCAGTGTGAACATTGACCTGCAAACGGTACCATGCAGAGCCGGAATAGTCAGGATCTCCGCGGACAGTCCAGCCCGGTACGAAGCCGCTGCTACCGAGAAATGGGTCATACGAACCTGCAGGCGGTGTGAGGTCGACCGCAGCCCAGCCGGAGTCACTGAAGTCGGGCCGCGCCCAGTCAAGATTGTCGCCTTTTTTGAACTTCCAGGGCCCGGTCAGTTCCATCGTCGAGGAGCCCAGAACCACCTGTTCTGCCCATTGCGAAATGGGCGCGGATGATGCCTGAGAAGCGGAGACATTTTGCGGGGGTATCGGGGCTGTTTGCTGACTGCTTTCCGCTACCAATGGCAAAACCAGTAAACATATGACCGCCATAAGCCCTGATCGAGCTTTGCACTGGACCTGACCATGCCAGGAGTACACCGGCAAATCACGCATTTCGGAAGCGGCCTCGCTACAAGGAGTTGGAGAAGCACGAGCCCACAGGTATGCCGGGAGCATACGCGGTGACACACGACTGGGGCAACACATTTTGACTACATCAAGCGAATTGATTTGAGACTTGTTACCTATCAAACCTTAGGTAATGTCTTCGGTGTCATAGACCGGAGAAATGGTACGTTTTTTCGGTACCCCATGCACCGAACTGAGCAGATCTTCGACCACGTCTTCGAGCTGTCTCTGAGTTTCGATGACGGCGCTCATGCTTTTCAGTTCTTCAGGCTCGATGGCGCGTTCAACCAGAGCAACGGCATGACACTGTGCCACGTGATCCAGACCCATGCCTTCGGGCGTTTTGGCCTTGATGCTTACCTGGTCCATGTCGATGCCGAGCAAATCGGCGACACATGCGCGCATTTCGCTTGCGACGGGGCCAATTTTCGGGGCAGCCAGGACGAGGGTTGTGTCGATGTTGACGATGCGGAAACCAGCGTTGTGAAGTTCTTCAAGCGCGAGGTTGAGAAAGATGGCGGAGTTGGCATCTTTCCAGCGCGGGTCGCCGGGAGGGAAGTAGGTGCCAATATCGCCTGCGGCCACTGACCCAAGCAGAGCATCGGTGATGGCATGCAGCAGCACGTCGCCATCTGAATGACCTGCCAGGCCTTCGGGATGTTCCAGAGTCATGCCGCCGATGCGCAGCGGGACGCCGGCTTTGAATGCGTGCGAGTCCCAGCCAAATCCGATTCTTGTCTCCATGGTCTCTCTGCCTGCCTCTGATTTGCGGGAATCAGCGGGCGCGCTGGCGCAGATAAAATTCGGCTAACTCCAGATCGCCCGGCTGCGTAATCTTCAGATTAACCTGAGACCCGTGGACCACGGCTACAGGCAATCCGGCGCGCTCCACAACAGAGGCTTCGTCGGTACCCACAAAGCCGTCTGCGATGGCGTCATTGAGCGCCTTCTGCAACAGGCCAAACCGAAATCCCTGCGGAGTTTGCGCCAGCACGACAACTTCGCGAGGAATGGTCGCCGTGATGAGGGCTCCGTGTGCCGTCCGTTCAACGTGCTTGATAGTGTCGATTGCAGGCAGGCCGACGATAGCCGCACCAAATTCCACCACCGCGTCGATGGTGCGATCAATGGTGGCGGTGTCGATGAGAGGGCGCACGGCGTCGTGTACCAGAACGATGTCATCCGCCTCCGCAGGCACCGCGGCCAACGCGTGAACGACTGATTCCTGGCGGTTATCGCCGCCCTCGACCATGTGGACTCGATCGCCGAAGCCGGCCTCGCGCACCTGGGCCTCGACGCGCTCGATCTCCGGCTTGCGCACGGCAACATAAATGGCGGTGACCCGCTTCACTGCCGCAAAGGCGCGCAGCGAATGAATCAGGATTGGAACCCCACCGAGCGATAAAAATTGCTTGGGCTGCGGCCCGGCCATGCGTGTGCCCAGCCCTGCCGCGGGAAGGATTGCGAATACTTGCATAACTCGTGGAGTATACAACCTCGATAAGGCTGTGCGCTCCAATCCCAGAGATGCACACCGTTGCCGATCGCGCCACCTGCAAAATCTCGTTCCGCATCGTCTTTGACAATTCGATGACAACTCATAAAAACAGAAATGAAATACTGCGAACGCTTGCCGAAAGTATATTCATCGGCGTTTGACTTTCGTGCTAGCATTTGTGCCAACGCGTCTTGCTCTTAAGATGCCAGCTCGAGCGTTTCCGTTCTCTCGATAGTTCGCCACAAACTCCAAAGGAGGCGGACATGATTACGATCTCCGCTCACATCGTTCCAACCGCCCTTTCGGCACTGTTGCTCGCCGCGACTCTGCCCGCCCAGACCCCCAGCCAACCTGCTCCGTCCACTCAGGTTTCCAAGGTCCGCATCGTTCGCTTGAGCGAGGTCAGAGGCGCAGTCGAACTCGATCGCAATACGGGCCGCGGATTTGAACCCGCCATGGCCAACCTGCCCATTGTCGAAAAAAGTCGGCTGCAAACCGGCGTGGGTGTCGCCGAGGTTGAGTTTGAAGACAACAGCACTCTTCGCCTGGCTCCCGATTCAGTGGTGGAGTTCCCGCAACTCGAGCGCCTCTCAACCGGCCTCACGGCTTCGTCGGTTCACCTGGTGAAGGGCATGGCCTACGTGAGCATGGTCAAGGCGACCAAGAGCAATGAATTCACGCTGCTCGTTGGACAGCAAAAGCTTGAACTGCTCCCTGCCAGTCACGTCCGCCTGCAAATCGATGGTTCGCAGGCGAAGTTCGCAGTGCTTGACGGCACGGTGCGGATTGACGGACCGGCTGGCGTCACGGATGTGGCCAAGAAAAAGACGGTGACGTTTGCTTTGCAAGAGCAGGCACCCCCCACCATAGCGAAAAATATCGCCCCTGATCCGCTCGATTCCTGGGACCAGAACGCTGCCGGATATCATGCGAAGACGGCCGAGTATGCCGCTCTTGCGAGCTCGCCGTATGCCTACGGCCAGAACGACATGATGAATTACGGCAGCTTCATGAATGCCGAGGGTTGCGGCTCCATGTGGCGTCCGTACTTCGCGAGCGCTTCCTGGGAGCCGTATTCAAACGGCGCGTTCGCTTACTATCCGAGCGCAGGCTATTCGTGGGTATCCCCCTACCCGTGGGGATGGACACCATATCACTCCGGCACCTGGGCGTATTGTCCCAGCGCAGGTTGGGGTTGGCAGCCCGGCGGTACATGGAATGGACTTAACAACACGGCAGTTATCGCGGCGCCGAGCGGCGGATTGCATCGCCTTCCCGGAGTGCCCGTCCATCCGCCCCGCGTGGGCGAGTCGACGATCAGCGCGGTGAATCTGAAACCGCTGGTCCGTTCCGAAGCAGCTTCCAACAACTCTTTCGTTTTCAGGAGGGACTCAGCAGGAATGGGCGTACCGCGCGATGGTCTGGGCAAATTGAACAAAATCTCGGAACACGCCCTCCAGCGGGGTTCTGTGAGCACCAATATCTACATGAGCACTCCAGCTGCAACGTCGGGCAGCGTGCGGAATTCTGCCAACGCGGCCATCGTGCCTGTATCTCTACACATCGGACTTGCGCCACCGGGATCTTCGAGGGGGGAATCGCTGGCTGATCAGCGGTCAGTCAACAGCGGCTCAAGTAATTCGCCGTCGTCTGGGCCGGCCCCCAGTGCTCCGGCTCGTTCCGCGCCGCGCGCTCGATAGAAAACAAGTCGATCGGTCAAATTCCATGACCGAGTCACCAAAGAATGCCGTTGCTCCCGCGTACGAAGCCTGGGCGGCGGCATTCGAGCGTCCGGGCCGATCCACGCCTTATCATCGTTTGGTGCGCACTGCCGATCCGCAATCGCTTCAAATCAACACCTCACTCTTGAGAACAGGATTACGCCTTGCGATTGGTGTCTCGGGTGGCGCCGATTCGGTCGCGCTGCTCTCCGCGCTGGCCGAGCGAAGCGGGGAGTTGGGGCTTGTGCTTCACGTCGCGCACCTGCATCATGGCTTGCGCGGCGCCGAAGCCGACGCGGACCTCGAATTTGTGCGCGCTCTGGCGGCCAGGCTCGGCCTGCCTTTTCATCAGGCCCGTGTCGATACCGCCGCCGAAGCGCGGGCGCATCCGGCAGGCTCCCTCCCCGCAAATGAATCAGGCATCATGTCCGACATCGAGCAGAAATCTGCTGAATCCATTGAAGAAGCAGCCCGCCGACTGCGGTACAAGTGGTTCAGGCAACTGATGACTTCGGGCGAAGTGGATTCCGTTGCGACGGCCCACACGCTGGACGATCAGGCGGAGACAGTACTCGCCAAATTCCTGCGCGGCGCGTGGACGGAGGGCCTGTCTGGCATTCATCCTGTGATCGAATTCCCCGAGGGCCGCATCGTGCGACCGCTGCTTGAGACTACGCGTGGCGACGTTGAAGCATTTCTAGGCGAACGCCAGCAAACCTGGCGGGAAGATTCGTCCAACCGCCATCTCACGTTTACTCGCAACCGCATCCGGCATGAACTGCTTCCCCTGCTCGAGGGCTGGAATCGACGCCTGCGTCAACATTTGTCGCAGATGGCTGAGCTGGCCCTCGACGAGGAATCCTGGTGGGAGGCTGAGATTGCACGGCTGGCGCCGCAGTTGATTTTGCCGGGACGCCCCATTCGCGGTGGAGGTCGCGCCGCTGCCGAGGGTCTGGCAATCGATCTGACAAAACTGGCTGCCCAGCCGGTCGCCGTCCAGAGAAGATTTTTGCGCTATGTTGCAGGCCAACTCGATGCGGCTCCCGATTTTGTCGCGACCGAGGCTCTGCGTAGGCTGGCCCTGCAAGGCCGGGCGGGCCAGAAGTGCGAACTGGCTCAGGGGCTGCGCGCTGAGCGCACCCACCGTGAGTTGAGGCTGACAGTCGGGCCGGCTTCGAAGGAAGCCAAGGACGGCGCTGAACCAGCAGAATATGAAATCGAGGTTCCCGGCGAATTTGATGCTCCGGCGTTCGGGATTCGTCTCAAAATCGCGCTAACCGATGCTCTCGCGGCTTCCACGCTTCGGGTCGCAACAAATCCTGAAAACGCCCGCGCAGTTTTGCGCTCCTGGAAGCCGGGCGACCGGGTTCGTCTGCGTTATTCGGGCGGGTCAAGGAAGGTGAAGGAAGTGCTTGAGCGGCTCAAGGTTACAGGCAGCGACAGGGCGATGTGGCCGGTGCTCGCGTTGAATGGTCGCATCATCTGGATGCGCGGTGTGGAATTGGAGCCGGAGCCAGGATTGCAGATTGCGGTCAGTCCGATCGATACGTAATGAGCAGGCGCAAAATCAATACCATAGAGGTCAGACAGGGGGGCCTCAAGCAGTTTGATTTTGCATTGTAGTAACGGTACGAATTCCTGTGTCATAGAGCTACACAGTTCTTCGAATTTTCGACCCCTTGGGAGTACAATCGTGGTTACTGCTCATCCCGGGCGGGCGGCTATCGGTGTCTTCTGCCACCAGTCTTCGTACTTTCTGTGACTTCACAGATGGTCCGGGCGTCTAAGGATGATGTAGGCGGTGTTGGAGGTCCTTGTGCGCGACTTCTTCCCCGCCGGGAAAGAGGAATCCTGGTGAATTCGACCGTCAAGACGATCATGTTCTGGGTCTTTATTCTCATCTGTCTCATGCTGCTTTGGGGCGTTGTGCAGCGTGGCACAAGCATGGGTAAAGATACGGAAGTTGGCTACTCCGATCTGCTCGACAAGATCGATGCGCAACAGGTGCAGGATGTTGCTATCCAGGGCACTGAGTTGCATGGCCATATGAAGGCTACGCCCAAGGATCAGTTCCATACCACGATTACGACAAGCAACGACGCGCTTATTCAGAAATTGCACGCCGCCAAGGTCAGTTTCGCGATGAAGGAGCCGCAGAACAATCTTCTGCTGCCCATCCTGTTTAACGTTGGCCCCTTCGTTCTATTGGGGGCGATCTGGTTTTTCATGCTGCGGCAGATGCAATCGGGCGGCAACAAGGCGCTTTCATTTGGAAAGAGCCGTGCGCGCCTGCTCTCGATGCAGCAGAAAAAAGTCACCTTCAAAGACGTGGCGGGTGTCGACGAAGCCAAGGAAGAGCTGAAGGAAATCATCGAATATCTGCGCGAGCCGCAGAAGTTCCAGAAGCTTGGCGGACGCATTCCTAAGGGAGTGCTGCTGGTAGGGCCTCCGGGAACCGGTAAGACTCTTCTCGCCCGTGCCGTTGCCGGCGAGGCGAACGTGCCGTTCTTCTCGATTTCGGGATCTGACTTCGTTGAAATGTTTGTCGGCGTGGGCGCAAGCCGCGTCCGCGACCTGTTTGAACAGGGCAAAAAGAACGCGCCCTGCATCATCTTCATCGACGAAATTGACGCGGTCGGCCGCCATCGCGGAGCCGGTCTCGGCGGTGGACACGATGAGCGCGAGCAGACCCTGAATCAATTGCTCGTCGAGATGGACGGCTTTGAATCCAATGACGGCGTAATTCTCGTCGCAGCAACCAACCGGCCCGACGTGCTCGATCCGGCGCTGCTGCGTCCTGGCCGATTTGACCGCCGCGTAGTTGTCGGCTTGCCCGATGTGCGCGGCCGCGAAGAAGTGCTTCGCGTACACGTGAAGAAGGTTCCTGTTGCTGACGATGTAAACCTTAATGTTCTGGCTCGCGGTACACCGGGCTTCAGCGGCGCCGACTTGGCCAATATGGTCAACGAAGCGGCTCTGAATGCGGCGCGTGTCAATCGCAAGCAAGTCGTGATGTACGACTTTGAGCTGGCGAAAGACAAGGTGCTGATGGGCGCCGAGCGCAAGTCTATGTTGCTGACCGACGAGGAAAAGCGGGTCACCGCCTACCACGAGGCAGGCCATGCGCTGGTGTCGTACAAGCATGAGCACTCCGACCCGATTCACAAGGTCACCATCATTCCCCGCGGCATGGCACTGGGTGTTACGATCTTCCTGCCCGGCGACCGGCACAACTACACGAGGGAATACCTCGAAGCCAATCTCGCTATCTCGTACGGCGGACGCGTGGCGGAGGAGATCTTCCTCAACCAGATGTCTACCGGCGCAGGCAGCGATATTGAGGGCGCTACCGACCTCGCGCGCCGCATGGTTTGCGAGTACGGTATGAGCCGGCTTGGCCCGCTCACTTTCGGCAAGAAAGAGGAGCAGATCTTCCTCGGCCGCGAAATCGCACAGCATCGTGATTTCTCTGAGGAAACGGCTCGCCAGATCGATCTTGAGGTTCGCCGCCTGATCGATGAGGCCTACCAGTCTGCGCACACCATTCTTGAGGCCAACAAGGAACCGATGCATAGAATCGCAGCGGCCCTGTTGGAGCGCGAAACCATCGACGCAGAAGAAGTGAGAATGCTCATCGAAGGCAAGGAACTGTCGCCGATGCGTTCTGCGCTGGCCTCCCCGAGCGACGGTAGCGGCGGCGATGTGCAGAAGGTGCTCAAGCCCGACACGCGCGGCGGCCCGAATTATCCAGAGGGCTCGCCGTCACCGGCATAACGCCGATTCACTCCTTCAATCAAAAAGGCCACCTACGCGGGTGGCCTTTTTGGTTGTGCGCAATTTTTTATGCGAGACGATTTTCCCCGTCCATCCCCTGATGCGCGGAATGCTTCTTATGACGTAACGAACGAGGCCGTGAGTCGCAGGTACTCAGCCAAGCCTAGCTTTGCAAGACAACCTGGATCGAGATCGCGTGTCCGCCGCCGCAATTTAGAGTGCATCCCTCGCTCGACCCCTCGGCATGCAGCTCGAAGATGCGGCAAGGTACGGCAACTCAAGTACTCATACACCTTAAAAGGGCTTCCTATGTCTACCGTCGCTCTCACCCAATCCCTCCATGCATTGACCCGTCCTGGTGGTCGCTCCCTCAAGAACTTCGCCAAGGAGCTCTACAAATCCATAAATGAAGACGACATCTTTGGCCGCTCTGCACAACTGGCTTACTATTTCTTCTTCTCGCTGTTCCCGGGCTTTATCTTTCTGTCGGCGCTTCTATCCGTAGCTTCCGCCCCTGGAACCGCGCTGCGCGCAAATCTCATGCTGCACCTCCCGAGCCTTGTGCCGTCTCAGGTGTTTGGCCTTCTCCAGCAGACCTTCAATGAAACCGCGCATCCAGGAGGCACTCTTACGCTGGGCGCACTGGCCGCACTCTGGTCCGCGACTGTGGGAATGGCGGCGGCCTGCGACACACTCAATGCAGTGCACGATGTCATCGAGAGCCGTCCCTATTGGAAGGTGAGACTGATTGCCCTGGGGCTGACGATGTTTACGACCTTCTGTTTTCTCTGCGCATGCGTCGTACTTTTCAGCGGCGACGCGGTCGTCAGGCTTGCCGGTCCTCATCTGCACTGGGCACTGTTATCGCTGATCAAAGGTGCGCAATGGGTGCTGGCGTTTTTCCTCCTGACTGTGATTTTCGCGGTCACATATTTCTGGGCGCCGGATGTCAAGGAAGGGAAATGGCACTGGATCACGCCGGGAGCCACGCTGGGCATCCTGCTTTGGGCATTGGCGACGGTCGCGCTGCGCGTTTATCTGCACTACTTCAATTCATTCTCGGTGACCTACGGATCGCTGGGCGCCGTGATTATTCTGCTGACCTGGTTCTATATAGCGGGCTTCGCCATGCTGATGGGCGCGGAGATCAATGCGGCTGTAGAAAATGAAGCTGCAAAGAGTGGCGATCCCAATGCCGTCGCGAAGGGCGAGAATGCCCCCGAGACGATTCAAGCCGCAGCGGCGACTGCACCTGCTTCGAGTTGAAAGCCTTATGTCTCAGAATGAGACATGTATTCCAACTCAAAAGCTGGAACCACAAGTATCGGCAGTATTAGAAAATCTTGTAGGCGACGCCGGCGCTCGCGCCATAGGGCTTCAGCGTGCCGTTCACCCAATTTGGCCAATCCTGATATTCAAAATCGAAGGGCCTGATGCTGATGCGTTTGGTGAGCATCAGATCGACTCCGCCACCAAAGGCGAGGTCCGTAAAGCGCCCGTACGCGTCATTGTCTTCGAAATTCATCCTGCCCAAGCCGATCAGCACTTTGGCGTATGGAGTCGCGCCGAGACGATGGAAGCGGTGAATCGGCACCCGAGGACCTATCAGGTAATTGTCTTCAGAGATTTGACGGTAGGTGTTGAAGCGCATCCATCGGGCTTCGCCCTCAATTTGAACCCAGCGCGAGAGCCGCAGATCGGCATAGGCCCCGATGCCCCAGATGCGGTTCACGCTGGCCTGGGGGATTCCGTTTCCGTAATAGTCCGGCTGAAAATACGACGCCATGCCGCCTGCTGTCAGTGACAGTTGCGAGCGTCTGGCGGACTCGATTACTTGCGCTTTTGCCTGAAAAATTCCAGCGCTAAGCAAACCGAGAACTACAAAGATAGCGAGTCGTTTCATGGGGAGAGTATCCAGTCTCAAATTGGGTCAACTGCTGACCTTACTTGAATATGCAGACAGCATAAACGACTCAAGCCGGATGCGATATCGCAATCCGGCTTGAATCTGTTCTTACAGCCTACTGTGGTGTGTTGGTTGTTGGTGGCGGAGGGACGTTGGCCTGCGTCGGTGGCTGTTGATCGTTCGCTGCAGGCGGATTGGGCTGCTGATCGCTGCTCGTCGGCTGTCCGTTTGCCGGTGCGGCATTCGGATCGCCACCCGCGGGCTGTTGCGCCGGAGCTACACCCGGAGCACCCTTGGCCCCCGGGATTGCCGGTGCGTTGAGTTGGGCTTCGTCGTAGCGCTGCAGGCGGAAGTAAACCGGCGTCACTTCGAGCGGCATCTTGTCGCGCGGGTTGAGCGGCGCATAACGCTTGGCGTTCAGCATGTGCACCTTGTCGTCCCATGGATCGGTCTTGAGCCAGCTTCCCAGGGGCAGAGCTGCGGTCTGCGTCAGGTCGTCCCAGTTGATCTTGGGTGCGCCATGAGCAAGTTCAGCCATCCAAGGGGTACCGTCGGGCTTGAGCAGTGAATCGCCGAGACGTGGCGAATTCAAAGCCTTCAGTTCCTTTCCGCGATCGGCCAGCTCCGCCCAGAAGAGGCCGGCGCTGTTGAGCTTGTCCTTGTACATCGAAGCCTGCAGGTAGGTCTGACCCTGCTTGGCAGCGGTGCCATCGTCGGCATCTGAGTGGTTCATGGCGATGCGCTTGAAGGTGGATTCGTCAGGGAACATCAGGCGGTCATTGAACGCGTAACGCGTATCAATATGATGGCCGAGAGCGATGTGGGCGAGCTCAAGGGCAACGACAGAAGCGATCGATTCTTCGTTGGGCAGGGCGTCGATAAGGCCCTTGCTGATGAGAATCGTGTTGCCGACGGTCGTGGCTTCGACGGTCGTCGTCAACATCACGCGGCAATGAACGGGGTCAGAGAGCGCGATATTGTTAGGAACCGCGAGGTTCACAACAATCTGGTCGAGGACTGTGGTTTCGTATCCGCCCTGCGTCAACGGAGCAACGAGTCCGGCCTGCACGAGGCGGTCGATGACGTTGTTTTCAGCTTGGGTGACCCATGCGCGCGAGGCTTGCAGCGGGCTCAGATCCTGCGAGTCGTCGCTCTTGTCTTCAGCGTCTTCAACCTTCACGCTGACGTTTTCACTGTCGCGTGTGGGCAGCTTGAGCGAATAACCCCAGAAGTGAGTCTGCGCCTTGAGTCCGACCTGCTTATTGTTGTCTCCGCGGGTGGTCTCTTCAACATAGATTGCGACCGGCAGCCAGATTCCGGGCTGCACATTCATGCGCCAGCTATCGAAGTGGAAGTAGTAGCGCGAGTCATCCTCTGATTTGGCGCCCGTGTAGGTTCCGTTGAAGCGGACGACGTTGCCGTCCTGATCTTCAATCCAGATGCGGCCATAGAAGCGGCCCATGCCCGCAACCTTGGGATGGACATCGAATACCCACGTACGGACCGACCCCAGAAATTCCCGGCGCACATAGCTGAACACATAATGCTGCTGGTCAAAACCCGTGGGATCGAGGAACATCATCTGCATAAAGCCGGTAGGGTTATAAGTGAACCGCTTATCCAGTCCCAATGCCTTTGATAGCCCACTGATGGCCGCGAGCGAGCCCTTGAACCAGTGCTTGTTGCTGCCGCTGCCGCCTCTCCCCTTTGACTCGTAGGTCTTGTCGAAAAAGCCCTTTCCAAAGTCCACGCGGCTCAGTGTGTACTGATCGCCGACGGGAACGGAATAAAGCTTCGGATCTGGCCGGGTGTCCTGAATGTAGGTCTCCACCAGGGGGGTCCGCTGCTGAATCGCTTTGATCAGCACTTTCTCCTGCCCTATCGACTTCTGAACCAATGCTGCCTGGTCTGGAGTGAGCGCGTGTACCTGCTCGTACTGAGGGACTTTCTTCGCATACCCGCAAGACACTCCCAACGTCAGCATCAGGAGGGTGAGAGGGACCTTTCGAAACATCATGTGAGCTCCTAGTAGGATGAGTTCTACTTGTCTTTCTATGGTAACGGATACTTTGTGGCAAACCCTGCTTGATCCATTGCCTGGTTCATAGACTGATTGGACGGTTAAGCCAATTGAAAGGTGATGGTGATATTTGTGGTCAAATCCACCGCCTGTCCGTTTCGTGTCGCAGGCCGGAAGCGAATCTGCCCTGCCACGCGGCGGGCTTCTTCATCCAGTCCGTGCCCTAACCCGTGCACAACCCCTTTGATCAATACCTGTCCAGAGGCTGTAAAGGTAACGCGAAGAATGACATCGCCTTCCACCCTCAACTGCCGCGCTTCGCTGGTGTACTGCACCTGAGGCTTGGAGAGAACCTCAAGATTGGTCGCCGTCGGGACAGCTGTGATTTTCGGTGCTGCCACCGTGGAAATCATGGTGTTGGGAATGCCTGCCGAGGCTACCTTACCACCGGGGTAGCCGCCCGTAGTCGCGGTCCCCGTACCTCCGGGGATTCCGGCTGAAGCTACCTTGCCTACCGTTCCTGCGTTTGAACCAAATTTGGTTCCGTTGCCGATGCCGGTTGACCCTACAACCCCATGCGGAGCAACGGCCGGTCCCCGCTGGTTACCGTATTCGTTGCCGATTGCTGCAACCGTCGCGGGACGAGTCGCATTGGGGTTCGGGGTGACGCCGAAGGTCTGGCCAAGGTGCACGGGGGCCGTGGACGGCTTGACCGAATTGTTCTGCGCCGGCATGGCCGCGGTCAACGCAGCCTTGGGCTGGGGCGCGAGCACGATTGCTGGCTTGGCAGCCTTCATTTCAGGCGTGTTGAGCTTGGCTTCCATTTCAATCGGCTTCAGCGCGGGCTTCGGCTCCGGCTTTGGCAAGTTGAACCTGGGCGCCTCGAGCTTTACTTCAGGCTGCTTGGGCGGTGGCGGAAGCTTCGGAGGCGGGGGAGTCTTGATCTTCAAGGGAGGCGGAGGCGTCGTGGGGAAGATCAACGTCGTCTGTTCGTACTTGTGTGCCTCTATGACGTGCTTGGCCGTCATCCCGATGTACAGGACGATCGCCAGGATGATGATGTTGACGGTCACGCTGGTGATGAAAGAAGCGGACCGACCGTCTGGCTCAGGGAGTAAGCCAAAATTCATACGTCCTGGGTAACGATTCATTTGCATTGTATTCATACCTCGGTCATAGCCATGGGAACGGCGGGTTTGCGTTTGGCCAAAATAAATCTGTTATGCCCTATCGGAGTGATGCTCGAAAATGGCTCGACATTGCCACTCCCGGTCCCCCCGGACGCCGGGCAATTGGTCAAATACTTTGGACGCCAGAGGCTCGGCTTGGTAGCACGTGCAACTGGCTGATCCGATTCAAGAAGCCCTTTTTCCTGTGCAGATTCGGCAGACAGATGAGTCAAAATGCCGTATCGCACCCCCAAATCACTTTGATGCAGGCGATTGGCTATTTGGATGGAGGAAAAACGAAAGATTGCGGACATGATTTTCACGCCCGAACCTGACTCGCCATTCTGTGCGCTCGCCTCTCGCGCTGCGCCGTACTGGCTGTTGATCCCTCTTTTACCCGCACCAACTGAAAACACCCATAGCTCCATTGAAAATCGAAGGATCCAAGAACAAAAAATTGCAGACCTTCACAAACCAGAAAAAGGGGAAAAAGGGATGCGGCCAACTTGTCGCGCTAAGAATCTACCCCTGCACCCGATCGGACACACCCGTATCCGCAGGGCAAGCCGCCTTGCTGACGGTCTATCACTAAACGGCCATTGCCGTTTAAACCCTGCATGATGTAATAGACTCTTACCGTAACCCAAAGCGCTCAGGAAGGACAGTGTTTTTGTGAGGATATTGGTTACCGGCGGTGCCGGGTATGTCGGGGGCACCGTGGCTGGTTTGCTTGCCTCGCAAGGCCACAAACCGACGGTTTTAGACAACCTGAGTCATGGGCGCCGCGAACTGCTGCCGGCGAATGTGGATTTCGTCGAAGCGGATCTGGCCGACAAAACTGCGATTGAAACGTTGTTCAAAGGGGCTAAGCAACAGGGCGAGCCTTTCGACGCTGTGCTTCACTTTGCTGCGCTGATCGAGGCCGGCGAGTCGATGGTGCGGCCGGAAATCTATTTTCGCAACAATACGGCCTCTACCTTGGCCCTGTTTGAGGCGATTTTGGCAGAGGGACCGCGGCGGCTGGTGTTTTCGTCGACGGCAGCAGTGTATGGTGAGCCGGAATCGGTTCCGATCAAAGAGGACGCGCGGCTCAAACCGACCAACGTGTATGGCGAATCGAAGCTGCTGGTGGAGCAGATGCTGGCCTGGTTCCATCGCATTCAGGGGCTGCGTTCGGCTTCGCTGCGCTATTTCAACGTGGCGGGGGCGCCTGAGGGGCCGAACGGCATCACGCGCGGCGAGGCGCATGAGCCGGAATCGCATTTGATTCCGCTGATTCTCGACGTGGCACTGGGAAAGCGGCAGTCGATTCGCATCTACGGCAACGATTACCCTACGCCGGATGGCACGTGCATTCGCGACTACATCCATGTGTCGGACCTGGCCGATGCGCATCTGCTTGCCTTGCGAGCTCTCGAGACAGAAAAGGCGGCGCAGGAGCGGCTGATTTTCAACCTTGGGAACGGCAAGGGATTCAGCGTGCTCGAGGTGATCGAATCGGCGCGGCGCATCACCGGGCATGCGATTCCGGCGGAGGTGCACCCGCGCCGGCCGGGGGATCCCGCAGTGCTGGTAGCTAGTTCTGAGAAAGCCATTCGCGAATTGCAGTGGAAGCCGCACTACACGACGCTCGACGACATCGTCCGGACCGCTTGGACCTGGCATCAGAAGCGCTATTCGGCGTGACGGCGGCGCCAAGCGGCGATGCTTTCCGGGAATCGCTCTGTGAGCCAGCTGCGGCCGAGCTTCAGGCGCGACCTACTCCCCCCTATTTCTGGATGGAAGTTATTTATTTTAAATACTTTACGCAGGCATAGTGTTGCTAAAAATCTGATTCTATTAGACTTATCCGCAGGAATTAGATTCTAAAGGAGTTAGGGGTGAGTGACTCCGCTTTGCACCTTTGGAGTGAAGAATTTGCAATGGAGCGATTGTGCTCCAAGGGACGGTAATCTTCTGCAAAGTGAGGAGACCAACCAAAGATTGCGGGATTTTTCTGCAGCTTGCCGATGACAGGGGGCCGAAGCGGCAGCAGCATGAGTGGACCCCGGGGGCAATGTGAAATCCATTCGCTGCGTGTCGCCCGTCTGGTGATGGGCGTTTCGAACTCCACGCTGGGTCTCAACATTTCTGATTCTTGGGGTTGCGCGCTAAGGGGGTTCCGGCATCCAATCGCGGGGAGGTACCAAAACGTGGGACTTTTGGATGCAATTGAAAACGCGGCCGGTCAGGGTGGCGGCGCGAATGCCAAAGTCGCGGGTGGCTTGATGCAGGCGCTCGATGAACACCCGGGCGGCCTTGCAGGCGTGCTGCAGCATTTTCAGCAAAACGGGATGGGAGACCAGGTGCAGAATTGGGCCAGCGGCCAGGAGACCTCGGCTACTCCCGAACAGGTGCAGCAGAGTCTGGGCAATACGGACTTCATTGATCGTGTCGCTGCGAAGGCGGGTGTCTCCCCTGAGACCGCCAAGGTTGCGATGGCAACTGTATTGCCCTTGGTGATTTCTCACTTCACGAGCGGTGGGCAACAGGCTCCTCCACAGTCAGGGTTCGGCGGGATGGCATCGCAAATCCTGGGCAAACTTCTCTAACTCAAAAAATCCTCTGCATGCAACCGGCATTCGGTTTAGTCTTACGACCGCTGAAAGCTTGCGTTTCATTAACTTTGCTCACTCACTAATAAGGAGAAGAAACATGATCAAGAGTATGCTCGCAGTTGGCTTGACCGCTTTTGTGTTCAGCCCTTTGCTCAGCCTTGCGCAGGCCCCCGCGGCAATCACGGGACAATGCAACGACGGCACTTACACCACGGCTCCTTCAAAGTCGGGGGCGTGCAGCGGCCATAAAGGTGTCAAGACATGGAATGGCAAACCAACAGCGGCCACCAAGACAAAAGACGCCGCCGCCAAAACGGGGGATGCTACCAAGACGGCTGCCGACAAGACCGCTGATGCGACCAAGACGGCTGCGGTAAAGACGGGCGATGCCACCAAAACTGCAGCAGTGAAGACGGGCGACGCGACCAAGACGGCAGCGGTGAAGACCAAGGACACGGCCAAGGCGGCGACCACTTCTCCGGCTCCGGGCGGCGGCCCTGGCATGGTGTGGGTGAACACTTCGTCGAAGGTGTATCACTGCCCAGGCAGCACGTATTACGGAAAGACGAAGGATGGCAAATATATGACTGAGTCCGACGCCATCAAGATGGGCGCGAAGGCAGACAGAAGCAAGCCCTGCACTAAATAATGTTGGGTGGGTTGTGCGGGGAGACTCGCTGCGGCGGGTGACCTAGATGCAGTTTCGGAATACACGTAGACTTTTTGAGCGCGGTGAAAGGTGGCTTTTTCTTGAGGAAAAAGCCACTTGAGTGCGTGCTTTCGGTCTACACCAATTCCGAAACTGCTATAGATCCGCCGCAACTCTTGGTTCAACAATAATGTGTTGTGTGGGAAGGCGCTCTATTCGTGAGCGCCTTTCTTTTTGAGCAGGTCTGCAGAATTGTGATTCTGCATTCCCAAGGCGTAGGTCAAAGGGCGCTTTCCGCTTTGGTCCTGGGCATTCACATCGGCGCCTCTGTCGATCAGGATCGGCACCAATCCCTCCCAATCGAGAACCAAGGAAAGGTCCAGAATCGTGGTGCCGTAGGCGTCGGGGGAGTTGATGTTTGCTCCCTTGTCGAGCAGCAACTTCACATCATCTTTTTGATCGCGCATCACAGCCCAGAACAGCGGGGTCGCGCCGCTTGAGGCTTTGGCGTTGACGTCGGCGCCCTTGGCGAGCAGCAGGTTGACCACGTCTTTGTGCCGGCTGGCAAATATGGCGAGATCGAGCGGAGTGTAGCCGTTGGCCATGTCGCGAGCGTCGACTCCATGGAGCTGCAGCAGCGTCACCGGATCCTGGTGATTGTTGGAGGAGAGCACCTGCCAGAGGTCTCCGGGGGTGTAGGGGCCGTAGTTGTTCTTAGCGTTGACGTCGGCTCCGGCATCGATCAGGGCCTGGGCAGCTGCGGTCTGGCCGTGGAAGGCGGCGAGGTGCAGCGGCGTGTTGCCTAGCTTGTCTTTGCTGGACACAAGCTTCGGGTCGCCTTGCAGCAAGGCTTTGACCTTGTTGACGTCGCCCTTGGACGCGGCATCGTGGATCGGGCCGCAGAACGCCAGGTTGGTGGAGGCGAGCGAAACGACAAGAAGAGCGGCCAAGCCGAAGGTGGAGACAAAGCGATTTTTCACAGCGAATGTGTACGTTTTCATCTTTACTCCGAATCCCCACATTCTACCTGATTGTTGCGCTAAATCGAGTGGCTCAACGCATGGAGTCGCGGCAGGCCGGAAATTGAGGAAAAGGAGTGCGCTT
>ODAK010001862.1_pt1 | contig 22525 bp, 14 predicted proteins | sample 1539591 | NCBI WGS metagenome assembly ODAK01 (sample SAMEA3539303, study PRJEB22396) | soil metagenome | biome: tundra; feature: field; material: soil | place: USA | collected 2010-05 | depth 0.15 m | reverse complement strand
TTCGTCACCCCACCAGATACGTGCGCCCGCGCGTGGACGGGATCCGGCTGAGTAGTGCTACGCGTTCGCCGTCTACGCTTCGCAGCCGCCGTCACCGACGTCCACGCAAGACTAGCTTCCGGCTGGTGACCCACCTTGGCCGGGCGGGGTTCGAACCCGCGGGGTTCCATCGTGAGGTTTCCGCTAGATCATTTTCGCATCCTCCTCACCCAGGCTTGGCCTGACGCACCGAGCGCAATCACCAAGGCCTCGACAACGTCATCCCGTTGCCTCTCGGGCAGACGCTCTGCACCTCCGACGACCCGATGAGCTGCACGAGCAACATCGGCCCGACGCGACCTGACCCCAAGGGGTTCTACTCGTGGACGCCGATGACGTACCTCCTCGATGCCAAGAAGGTCAGCTGCACTACTACCTCGCGCAAGGCACGACCCCCGATTGCGACAACGACGAGTCCGAGTGTCCGCCGGTCCGCCGGTCACCGAACTCGCAAACGTGCCGAGTATCTGGAACCCGCTGTCGGTGGGACCGCGGTACGCGACGCCGGCCTCACACCTGCACGAAGTCTTCGGGCTCGAGGCTAGCGTCGGAATGGTCGTGCTCTCCCGTCGCTCCGCCCCTGTGCTTCTCGAGCCACCGGTGCGCGACGACGAGCAGTGGCGGCTGGATGATCCTAGCCACGACCGCGAGCGTCATCGCCCCGCCGATTACCACGATGGCTAGCGGCTTCTGGGTCTGCGCGCCGATCCCGTTCGACACGGCCGCCGGGAAGAGGCCGATCATCGCGACGAGGGTCGTCATCAAGCACGGGCGCAGCCGCTTCTCAGCCGCCTCTTGCGCCGCACGCTCGATCGAGTGCCCCTCGGACCCTCGCAGGCGCTGGAAGTAGGTCACTACGAGGATCGCGTCCTGGATCGCGATGCCGAAGATCGAGATGAACCCCATGGCGGCGGACACCGAGAAGTTCACCTGGGTAACAAGAAGCGCGACGACCCCGCCGGTGCACGCCACGGGGATGTTCATGAGGACGAGCGCCGTGTCGACCCATGTCTTGACCGCGCTGTACGTGAGGAACGTGATGAGGAGGATCGTCAACGGGATGATGATGACGAGCCGCCCCTCGGCCTCGTGCAGCTGATTGATCTCGCCGCCCCACTCGAGCCGCGTGTCGTACGGGCGGCATAGCTTGACTCCGCTCGGCGCCTTGTCGCACTGGGGGATCTGCCGCTCGATGCTCGCTTGTGCCTCGGCGATCGTGCTCGCTAGATCCCTCCCGCGCACGCTGAACTTCACGGGCGAATAGCGCACGGAATCTTCGCGGTAGATGATCGCCGGTCCGTCGACGATCTGGATGTCGGCGAGCTGCCCGAGCGGCACCTGTGCGCCGTCGGGCGTCGACACCGTCGTCTCGCGAATGGCCTCGAGGCTCATCCTGTACTGCGGCTTCCAGCGCACGGTCAGATCGAAGCGCTTCTCGCCCTCGTAGACCTCCGTCTGCGCCTGTCCGCCGATCGCCGCCTGGATGACCGCGTCGACGTCGCCGGTGTTCAACCCGTATCGCGCGTCCACCGCGCGGAGCGGCATGATCTTGATGTTCGGCTGCCCCATCGACTGAAACGACCCGAGGTCTTTGATCCCCGGGACCTTGCCCATGACGCCGACGATGGCGTCCGCGATCTTCTCGTTGCTCTCGAGGTCGTTGCCGAAGACCTTGACCGAGTTCTCGCCTTTGACGCCGCTCACCGCCTCTTCGACGTTGTCGCTGATCATCTGCGAGAAGTTGAAGATGGCCCCGGGGAACGCCTCCGTGAGCTCTTTGTTCAGTTCGTCGGTCAGCTTCTCCTTCGTCTCGCCGCGGGGCCACTCGTCGAACGGCTTGAGCGGCGCGAAGAGCTCGATGTTGGAGAAGCCGGACACATCGGTCCCGTCGTCGGGCCGCCCGAGCTGCGAGACCACGGCAGTCACCTCGGGGTGCGTTCGATGCGCCTCGTCGCACGGCACCTTCGGGTCGGCGGGGCACCCACGCACGATCGAGCGCATCCGCCCCACGTACTTGGCCGATTGGTCGAGCGAGATCGAGAGAGGCAGCGTCGCGCGGATCCAGAAGTTGCCCTCCTCGAGCTTCGGCATGAACTCGCGGCCGAGTACCGGGAAGAGAGTCGCCGTCGCGATGAGGGGCACGAGCGCGAGCGGCGCGACCCAGTTCGCCCGCCTGACCACCCAGGCGAACATCGGGTTGTACACGTGCGTGAGCGCCCGCATGACGGCGCTCTCCTTTTCCTCCTCCTGGGCCGGGATGAGCTTCGACGCCACGACGGGCGTGAACGTCAGCGCGAGGATGATCGCCCCGCCGATCGCGAACGCGTACGTCTTCGCCATCGGCGCGAAGATGACACCCGAGACGCCGGTCATGGTGAAGAGCGGGAGGAACGCGACGCCGATGATCAGCGTCGAGAACGTGATGGGGGTCGCCACCTCGCGCGCGCTCAGTTGAATGCGCTCGGTCATCGTCCCCTTACCATGAGGGCCGAGGTGCCGGAAGATGTTCTCCATCATGATGACGGTCGAGTCGACGACGATACCGAAGTCGACCGCGCCGAGCGAGATCAGGTTGGCCGATGTCTTGGTAGCGATGAGACCGCAGAACGCGATGAGGAGCGCGAGCGGGATGTTGATCGCGGTGATCAGCGCCGCGCGCGCGTGCCCGAGGAAGATGAAGAGAATCGCCGTGACGAGACTCATCCCGACGAGGAGGTTCTCGATGACGGTATGGGTCGTGAGCTTCACGAGCGCGCCACGGTCGTAGTAGGGCTGGATGTCCATCCCGGGCGGAAGGATGTGGTTTTGGCGGATGTAGTCGACCTTCGCGTGGATGCCCTCGAGCGTCGGCTGGGTCTCGCCGCCGTATCGCATGAGCACGATGCCCTGGACCACGTCGGCGGCGGCGTCGTACCCAACGAGGCCGAGCCGAGGCGCGAAGCCGATGTCGACGTCGGCTACGTCGCGGATCCGCACCGGCGTCCCCTTCATCTCGGACACGACGATGTTCTCGATGTCGTGCTGTGCTGCCGTGCGCGAGCCGAGGAGGCCGATGCCGCGCACATCGTAGCTCTGCTCGCCCATGGAGAGGCGGTCGCCGCCGACGTTCTCGTTCGCGTTTTGGATCGCGCTCGTCAGCTGAGCGAGCGTCACGCCGTGGCCGCGGAGGCGATAGGGGTCGACTTCGACGTGATACTGCTTGGTCTCGCCGCCGTAGCTCGTGACGTCGATGACGCCTTGGACGGTCTTGAACTGGCGCTCGAGGATCCAATCCTCGGCCGTCTTGAGGTCCTTGAGCGTGTAACCCTTGCCGACGATCCGATATCGAAAAACTTCGCCGATCGCGTTCCATGGCGACAGCGTCGCCTGTTGCCCCATCGGGAGCTGCACGAACTGGATGCGGTTGATGACCTCTTGCTTTGCGTCCGCGTACTCGGTCTTCCAGTCGAAGTAGCACTTGACATCCGAAAGAGCGAAGAGGCTCTGTGACCGGACGTGCTCGAGGCCCGGCATTCCGGAGAGCCCGATCTCGAGCGGCACGGTCACGTACCGCTCCGTCTCCTCGGCGCTCCAACCCGGAGGCTGCGTGATGATCTCGACGAGCGGCGGGACCGGGTTGGGATACGCCTCGATGTCGAGCTCCTTGTAGGCCAGGAGCCCCACCACGATGATCAGCGCGGCGGCCGCGAATACCATGAGCGGCATCCGAAGCGCCGCAGAGACGATCTTCTGAATCATGTTCGCCTCGCGCTTCAGATCAGAGCTTCTGCGAGAAGAGGATGCTGCCGCTGACGACGACCTTCTGCCCGTCGTCGAGGCCGTGATTCACCTCGAGCTCGTAGAGGTGGCCGATGACCCACGCCTTGCCGATCTCGTCGATCGTTGCGAGGCCGATGAGCTCGGAGCCGACAACGCACACGACGAGGCTGGAAAGAACTCCGTCCGAGGAACTCATTCGCGTTGCCGTCGCCATCACCGCCTTCACGGCGCCAAAGCAACTGTCGAACCATGAGCAGACCTCGGCCGGCGCCCCCTTTTCGAGCCGCCCAGGCGACCTCGACGAAACATCGAAGTGGGACGCAGTGACCACCGCTTCCGCGGGAAGCGCGACGGAAGTTCCCGGCGACTCCGAGACACCCTTCTCATGTGCATAGTTATAAAAAAACCATAGTAAGTTGATGTATCGCGGTCGTTCAGTCGCGGGCTGGGCGGCGGGGCGCACGAACCCACGACGCTGTTCCAAAGTGGGCGCAACGCCCCGGGCTCGCCGCCGCGTCGCGCCTCCGGAGCAGGACGCGAGTGCGACTGCCTGCAAACCCGGAGCAGGCGGCGGGGGGGCGCCAAGAGCCGTCCGGACCACAGCTCCTCGTGCGCACGGAGCGGTGCGCTCGGTCACAAGGACGGCTTCAAGGCACTCTGGCGGTGGCGGGTGCGACCTCGCAGCTGAGCGCCCGTCCGGTGATCGCTTTCAGCGGCTCGGCGAGCCCTCACGCAAAATCAGGCTCGTTCGTGGTGTCGAAGCGGCAGTCGCCCACGTTGGGCACCGACTCTCCATGGTTTGCAGTCGACGCGTTTGCCGTGCCACCGCACGTAGGCGAGTTTCGAGGCTTGCTCGGTTTTGCTCGCTCCCGGCGCGCCGAGGGGGGTCGCTCGGCCTGGATCCGGAGCTCGAATGTGTATCGTCCCCGTTCGTCGCGGAGCCATAGGTGCTCGGGAGACGGGAGCATCTCCTCGAGAGCGACGGTCGCTGCGCCCCCGGCGAGATGTTTTGAGCAATTCGGCTGCGAACGGGCAATTCGTGTCGACGAGGAATGGCTTTCGTTCTCCAGGAGCTCGCGCGAATACGAAGCGCGGCAGACCCAGTCGAACGCGAAGTCGCTGCATCGCTGCGAAGAGCGACAAGCCCGAAAGCGCTCTCCATCCGCCGACGCACGCTTCCCAGCGCTCGCGCTGGTAGGTCGCTCCCCCGAGGTCAATCCGCGGGGTGTGCGAGGCGGCGGGTCCGATCGGAGCAAAGACGACCGGCGGTGGCGACAGAACGGTGAACGGTACGTGCAGCGTAAGATCCGCCAGAGGCAAGTACAACGCGACCCGGGACCCGTCTGGGCCGCGAAGCGTGGGACGAGCCCCTTCGATGGCGACGGTCAGCTCCGACGCGGGAAAGACGGCTTGGTCTCCGTTGCCGTGAAGCTCCGCCGCGGAATGCGCGGCTCGCGGGCCGGGGAACGAATAGTAGCCCTTGTTGTGGCGTCCGGTGGCGAGCTCCACCAAGGGCCAGGTCGCGCGCGTGCGAACCCAGCTCGCGGCCACCCGCTCGACCCGCGATGCTTCGGGGTGAAAGGTGAACAGCCATCCGCTAGTCAGCGGTTGGTGATGTATGCTCGATAGGATCGGATGAACGGCGCCGTCCGGCCCGCGCCCGAGGCACAAGTCCGGGAGCGCGAAGCGGGCCTCTTCGTCCGAGCTCTCGGGCGACTCCGCTCGAAAAGAAGCAGGCGCGGATCCCTCGAGGGCCGACAGTCCCGCGGCAATCTCCGCGCGTGCGCCGCCGATGCGCGCGGCGGAGTTCGCGTCGGGCGCGAGCGCATCGAGGGCGCCGAGCACGCTTCGAAGCCCCGTGAAGGCGACCGGAACATCAGAGCCGACGTCCACTTCGATGCTGGCATCGGGCTTGCGCGACGGCGCGCCCGGACAGACAGACACTTCAATCCCGGGTGTGCGTCCTCGACCCATCGCGGCTCCCGCTCGTCGCGCGCATCATGCCAGCGCGCTTCGAAGGAATTGCAACGTGCGTGCCCATGCGCTCTTGGCGTGTTCGGGTGAATACGCTTCGGTCCTGAGCGGATTGAAGAAGCCGTTGTCGGCGTCGTACTCGTGAAGTTCCGCATGCACGCCGTGCTCCGCGAGCGAGCGGCCAAGGGCGCTCACGCGTTCCGGGGTGCATTTCGCGTCTCGCGCAGCGAAGTGACCTTGGACTCGAAGGCGCTTGTTTTCTACGCAGACGTCCTGCGGAATACCGTAGAACGTGACCGCTGCGTCGAGTGCGGGCACGGCCGCGGCCGCGACGAGGGCCGCGGCGCCTCCCATGGCGAATCCCAGGACTGCAACGCGCATTCCCGCGCGCCGCTGCTTCAGCGCCGCGACGACCAACCCGAGCTCGACGGCGACTTGATTCCATGCGAGTTGCCGTGCGAAGCCCTCGGCCTCTTGGCGGGTCGTCGCGACAGAGCCGCGATAGAAGTCGGGCGCGAACGACAGGAAGCCGTCGCCAGCCAGGCGGCTGGCGACGCTTCGAATCTGCGGCGTGAGCCCGAAGAAGTCGTGGGCAACGATGACGGCGCACGTCGAGTCGGTCGCCGAGTCGTCGAAATGTCCGGCGAATGCGCGACCATCTCGACCTCGCAAACGGGTCTGCTGGGCGCGATAGGACGCCAGGAGAGCACTCATGGAGAGGCGCGCCCTTCAATCACCAATTCTGGTGGGCCGGGATCGCCTTCGTGTTGGCGGCCCCTTCGATTTGCGACATGAGGTTCTGTAACGCGTGCAGCGCCTTGGCCCCGCCGTCGCTCGACGTGCTTGTACTCGCGACCGCGCCGGTCGGAGCGCTCTGGGTCGTCGGTGCGACGTAAGGATGATGTTGGCCGCCGCTGACTCCGCTTACTCCGGACATGTTGGAACTCCTTGTCGTGGTGCATCGACTGCACCACCCTGTCTTTGAACGACCGATGAGGCGCGCACTTGAGGCCTTTCGTTGCCCTGGCCAACGCCAACGGCGGCCGCGCCGAGGAGGGCAAGTCTTGGCGGTCCGATCGCCATGTCCGTGGCGTGAATCCCGCCAACGCGTTGACGTGGTGGCACCCTGGCCCACATCGACGGCGTCGTGGGCGCCAATCGAGTCCAGGCCGATCGAGCGGAACGCTCGGATGCGGTCGCGGTCGGTCCGAGATGCGTCGTGATGCGCTTCCTTCGTTCCCGGCGCCCCGCCGGCTCGAGCGACGAACCGCGGCGACGTCGCCGCTGGTCGCGTTGGATGCTGCGCTCGCTCGTATCCGGCATCGGACTGGTCGCGCTCGTCGCCCTTGTCGTGCTCGTCCTCCTCCATTCCCTCAATCGGCCGTGGCTCAAGCGCCGGCTGCAGAAGCTCGCGCTCGCATCGGCCGGCGTCGAGATCGACTATCGCGCCGCCCGGATCGAATGGCTCTCGGGGGCCGAAATCGAGGGTCTTGTCGTGCAGTCTCCGGCGGAGGTCCGCCGGTTCGCGCCCGATCTCGTTCGCGTCGGTCGTGCGGACGCGCGCTGGTCGCTGGGGGCACTGCTGTCCGGTAGGGGCCCTGTCGTCCGGTGGGTGGCGCTGTCGGAGGTCACGTTGACCGCGGTCGTCGACGAACATGGAAGGACGTCCTTCGACGCTCTCTCTCCGTCGGGCTCGGCCTCGGCCCCCGGTCCGACGGTGCCCCTCTCTCGCCAGGCGTCGAAGTTCCTCGGGACCGTTCCCCCCGTCGGGCAGCTCGACCTCGATCACGTCACGCTCGCCCTGGTCCGAACGGAGCACGGGGAGGTGTCCGAGCGTACGGAGCTGCGCGGCATCTCGGTCACGCTGGCCACGAGTTCGGCCGAGCCGACCACGAGAGGCTGGCGGGTGAAAGCGCGTCTCGGTTCGCCCGCGACTCCCCTCGACCTGCGGCTTACGCGCACGCGCGGAGGTGCCGAGGCGGGCGCCGCTCGGGCGAAGCTCTGGGTCACGGTCGACGCGACCTCGTCGGGCCTGGACGCGGCCCTCGATCTGCACATGATCGAGCAGACGTTTGCCGCGACCGCGTCCGCCGACCATGGGCTCCACGCCGAAGCGAGCCTTCGATTCGACCCGGCCGCGGGGCGGACCGAAGTCACGCTCGACCACACCGAGGCGGGCGATGGCGCCGCGACCGCCGAAGCCTCGATCGAAGTCCCAGATTCCGGGGATCCGATCGTGCGCCACGCCCACGGAGACATCGACGTCGCGCGACTGCTCCGGTGGCTCCCGACCGGTCTGGTTCCCGTCACCGCCGAGCGCGCGCGGGTGCGCTACCAGATCGACTCCCTGGTCGCAGGCCGGGTCGTCGGTCTGTCCGAGGGCGGGGCGGTCGTCGTCGACGCGGATCTGTCCGACGTGGCGGTCCGCGCCTCCGCAGGGCCGCTCCAGATCGGCGGAGGGCAGCTCTCGTTACGCGTGCAGCCGGCGGAGGGGGGAGGGATCGCGGCCCGGGGCTCGCTGAGGCTCGCCGGGACGCGGCTCGCGTCGGGAGAGGATCGCGTCTCCGCGGACAACCTCGCCGTCGATTTCGATGGCGAGCAAGGTCCGGACGGGGTGCTCGCCGGCCGCGTCGGAGTCCGCTTCGCGCGCGTCGAGCGTGAGGGCGCTTCGCCCGCCGTCGCCCGCGACGGTCACGTCGAGCTCGGCGTCCAGGGACTGCATCCTGACGCCGACGACCCTCTGGCCACGAAAGGGGATGTCACCCTGTCGATCGAGCTGGCCTCGCTCGACGTGCGTTCTCCCGGGACACGCGCAGTCGTCGACAACGTGACGGTCCGCGGGCATACCGCCCTCGCGGGGCATGCTCCGTACGCCGTCGAGCTCGAAGCCGCCGCATCCCGGCTCCGTGGGATCGGCCGCGACGGCAAGGTTCTCGCGGATGCTCCGGCGCGCATCGAAGTCCGGGCCCGCGACGTCCAGCCCGACATCGCCGATCCAGCGGCGAGTCGCGGCGCTCTGCACGCTGCCGTCGACTTCGCCGAGATGCAGGCGTCGCTCGACGCGACGAAGGAGGCCGACGCGGTCGACTTCGCGCTCCGCGCTACCGCACGGAACCTGAAGGCCGTCCGCCCGTTCCTCCCGCCCGCTCTGATCGACGAGGCCCCCTGGGATCGCATGGAGGTCGCGGTCCGATCGACCGGCCGCGTCGAGCACCTCGGCGGAGGGGGTCCCGCGATTCGACAAACGACCGAGGTCGACGTCGAGCGCCCCGCGTTCGAGAACGTCGCGGCGCAGTCGCTCTCGTTGACGCTCAAATCGCAAGGGACCGCGCTTCAGCACCAGGCCGACGTGGATCTGCGCGCGCGCGGGCTCGCATTGAACGGCGGCCACCCGAGCGACGACCACGTCACGCTCTCGGCCACCGTGGATCGCGAGCGTCCGTCGCTCCAGTTTCAGCTCGCGACCGACGGGCGCGCCGCCGCGAAGCTGTCGGGGTCGCTGTCCTTCGACCCGTCGCGGCGGGCCCTCGCGTACGCGATCGAGGGGCACCTCGCGGGACTTGCGCCCCTCGCACCGTTGGCCGCGAAGGTGCACGGGCTCGCTGCCTTCGATCTGTCGGAGCTCGAGATCGGCTTCTCTACCCGCGGCGCGCTCCTCGGGGTCGTCGCAGGCGTTGAACGCGACGGGACGATCGAGCTCGAGCCGAGCCCCTCGCGCAGCGCCGCGGTCGAGGGGAAGACGGAGCTTCGGGTCGCTCACTTCCGGTGGACCCAGGGGGACACCGCGGTCGTGACGCCGGCCCTGACATGGCACGTCGACATGGTCGCCGCCGGGACGCGCCGCACCCTGGGCAGCCGGATCGAGGTCGGCACGTTGCACCTCGATCTCGGGAGCCGCGACGTCGACCTGAACGGGATCCGCGACGAAACCGAGGCAGTGGTCATCGGGAACCTGGCCGACCCCGAGATCGAGCTCACCGAGCGCGTCGCCGTCCGCGCGGTCGAGCAAGACGTCGTCCCCGAGTATCCGCTGGGCGACCTCACCTTCGCGCTGTCGGTCGAGCGCGGCCCCGAGGGGGTGGTCCACGTCTCGGACATGAAGGTCGCGAACGGCCTGGGTGGGACGGCGCTGGCGGTCACCGGGAACGTCGACCTGAGCGAAGGGCGCCGCACCCTGTCGGTCACATCGTCGCTGACCCAGGAGCTCGCGCGCCTCTCGACCATCCCCGAGCGCTTCAAGGGGCGGGGGAAAGTGGCAGTGGAAGCGAACGTCACCTCGCCGGACCTGACGCAATACCGCGTGCGGGCCGTGGTGAAGGGGGAGGACGTCACCGTCACGCTTCCCCGCGCGGGGGTCGAACTCGAGACCGCGAACGGCGAGGTGCCGATCACGGTGGCGCTCGAGGTCGGCGAGAACGGCGTCGCGTTCCAGCGGAGCGAGAGGCGGAGCCCGTATTCGATGCTCCGCTTCGCGGACCAGCACCCGCTCCTCACGCGCAGCGGCTTTCTCTCGATCGCGCGCTTGAAGACGCCGTTCGTGTCGATCGCGCCCCTGGTCGGGAACCTCGAGATCGAGCAGAATGTCGTCTCGCTCCGGCAGTTCGAGATGGGGGTCCGCGGCGGGACCATCACCGGCCAGTGCGGCGTCGACTGGGACGGCCCGCGGTCGACGCTTGAGCTTCACTTGCGCGCGAGCGGCGTGCAGTCGTCGCACGGCGAGCCGTTCGACGGGAATATCGCGGTCGTCATCTCAGCTGGCGATCGATCCGTCGAGGGGCGCGCCGAGATCCTGCGCATCGGCGAGCGCCACTTGCTCGATCTGCTCGACCTTCAGGATCCGCTCCACGTCGATCCGGCGATGAACCGAATCCGCACCGCGCTAAAATTTGGCTACCCCGACAGCCTGCGCCTGATCTTCGACCACGGCTTCGCGAGCGCTCACCTGGAGCTAGGCGGGCTCGCGCGGCTCGTCAGCATCGGCGAGCTGCGCGGAATTCCGATGGGCCCCATCGTCGACAAGATGCTTGCGCCCGTTCTCGACGCGCTCGACACGAAGGAAACGCCATGAACCGAGTCCTCGCTCTCGCCGTGGTCGCCACACTCGGCATTCTCGTGGGCCTTGCGGGGTGCTTCAAGCCGCCGGAGATCGTCATGGTCGATCGCGCGACGGCTCTCGAGCAGCAGGCGGCCGGCTCGTTCGACGAGCTCGAGCGACAGTTGGATCGCGCGGCGATCGAGCCGCGCCCCGTGGCGCTGACGCCCGAGCAGCTCGAAGCGCTCGGGATTCGTCCGGCGCCGCTCGTCGACGAGAGCGACCTCACCGACGCCGATCGCCTCGACGGGCTCCTCGCGCAGCATTGCGTCGGCGAAGGAAAGGACGGGCTGATCGTGGACACGCGTGACGCCTGCAAAGGGGCGGCCGACGCCGACGAGGTCCAGACCCTTCTCGAGCGCGTGAACCGAGCCCGCCGCCAGCTTTGGCGATGGATGGACGAGCAACGCGCCAACGTGTCGGAAGGGGTGCTGCAGCGCACGTGGCGCGAGAACCATGTGCGGAACGTGGTCTGTGGCGGATGGATCGAAGGGAGCGACGGGAAGTGGCTGGCGAAGTCGTGCTGAAGCGTCGGGGCCTGGCGGCCGCGGGGCTTGCGCTGGCCGCGTTCTTCGTCGGAGGGCGCGCCTCGGCCGACAACGTGGACGACGACGATCTCGTGAGGCCGCGGCGCCTCACCGTGGGCGTGGCCGACGATCTGCTCGGTCAGCTCGGGCCCGACGGCAAGACGCTCTACTTCGTGACGAACCGCGACACGAGCAACGAACTGTTTGCCCAGAGCATGGTCGACGGCCGCGCGCGGCAGCTCTTCGACGACGGCGCGGACGTGACATGGCCGCGCGTGAGCCCGGACGGGCGGTCGCTCCTGTATATCTCGTTCCGCGAGAGCGCCTCGGGCCAGCTCTGCGTTCGTCGCCTGCCGGAGGGGGACAGGCGTAGGTGCCTCCAGGACTCGTTCGCCGCCCTTCAGGCCGAGTGGATCGATCACGATCGGATCGCGCTCGTCAGCCGCCCGTCGATCAAAGGAGATGTGCGCCTTCTGGAAGTGACGCTCGGCTCCACCCTCTCGGCGCGGCCGCTCCTCGACCGTAATATGACGAGCCCGGCGGTCTCGCCCGACGGGCGCTGGCTCGTGTACGTCCCTGTCGCGCGGACGGTGGAGTCCGTGGGCCCGGCGTTCGCCGCCCACGCGGCGCAGACCCTCGAGGCGATCCCGCTCGCGACGGCCTCGTCGACGCCTCCGGCGAAGATCATCCTTCAGCTCCCCGGACAGACGGGCCAGCCGGCGTTTGCCAAGGACGGCCGCTCGCTGTACGTCGCGCAGTTCTTCATCGACACGAACCACGACGGCACGGTCGACGCGAGCGACAACGGGGTCTTGTTCCGGGTGCCGATCTCGTTCACCGGGGGAACGCCGATCGCAGGCCCCCCCGAGCAGCTCACCGAGACGTCGTGGAACTGCGAGTACCCCGCGCCGTTCGTCGATCGCCTGATCGCGACGTGCTCGCAGGGCGCGAGCCTCGACGTGTATTCGCTGCCGCTGGACGGCGAGGTTCCCGCGGACTGGACGATGCCGATGCTGGTCAACGCGATCGACGATGCGGACACCCTCGTCGAAGAGCAGCTCCTCAAGAGCCGCCGCCTCGCACGCGAGACCACCGCCGCCGGCCGCCGGCGCGCGATGCTCGCCCTGGCGATGACGCACCTCGCCCGCGAAGAGTTTCGGGCCGCCGAATACTACACAGAGCAGCTCGACGCGCTGCGCGACGAGGCAACGGCGGGGATCTCCCTGCCGCTTCGGATGCTCGTCGAGCAACGGCGGGCCGAGCGCCGCCGGGAGCAGGGGCGCTTGATGGAAGGGTTTCGCCAAGAGGCGGACGAGCGCCTCGACAAGCTGCGCGCGGACACGGCCGAGAGCCCGATGGCCGAGGATCTGACACACCTCGCGCGGAGCGAGATCTTCGACTCGCTCGGCGACAAGGCAAAGGCCCGGAGCGAGCTCGAGGCGGTCACGGTCGACGAGACGACCCCCGCACCGATCGTCGAGGCGTACTACCAGCAGGCCGACGCGTTCTATCGCCAGCTCGATGACCGGGAGGCGCTCGTCGCAGTGTGCCGGAAGCTCTCCGCCAACGGCGCACTGACACCCGACGAGCAGCTCCACTACGCGCGGGCCGCCGTGCGCGCCATGGTGCGCGGGCTCCCTTACGCGGACGCCGATGCGCGCCTCGTGCGCGAGCGGGCCGGAGCTACCGAGCTCTCGTCGGAGCTGGTCTTCGCGATCGACCTCGCGCGCGACGTGCTCGCCATCCGCGACTCCCACGCGCCCCAGTCGGTCGGCGATGCGCTCCTCGCGCTCTACGCTTTGCAGGTCCGCCCCGGCCGCCGCCGGGCCCTCGTTGTCGACGCGGTGCAGCGGGCGGATGACGTGGACGCGGACGACGTGCTCGACGCGCTCGTCCAGCGCGACATCCAGGACGTGAAGCGCGGGACGCACGAGCGGGGAGAGGCCGAGGACGTTTACGAGGATCTGATCCTCGCGCGGGCGTACGAGCGCGCGGCGGCGAAGCGGTACGCCGACGCGCGCGTGGACTTCGACGCGGTCGCGGAGCAAACCGGGTCCCTCGAGGCGGTCGTGGGAGCGATCGACATGCTGTTGAAGTTGGGGGAGCGCCCGGCGGCCATCGAGGCCCTCTACGAAAGACGCGAGACCCCTCCGGCGCGGGCGCACTTCGCAAAGGCGTATCTGATGGCCCGGCAGCTCCCGCAGCTCGACGGCGATGCCCACGCGAGGGCCGCGGCCGCCGCGCTGGCAGCGCTCGACGCTTCGTGGTCGGAGCTCAAAGAGGAGCGGATCGCGCAGGCCCTCTTCGGCGCGCTCCTCCATGAGGAGTACCTCCAGACGGGGGACCTCGGGACGGCCGAGCGAGCCAACGTGCATTACCTCATCGCGCTCGAGCTCGTGGGCGAAAACGCGCGCCTGCGGGCGATGATCCTGGGTGAGCTGGGTCTCTTGCATACCGACGTGGGAAACTACCGGATCGCGCTCGGCTACCTGCTTGAGCGCGATAAGCTTCCCTACCGCGACAACTCGGAGGGGCTGGACGTCCTCCTGTCCAAGGCGCAGGCGCTCCTGCACGTGGGGCGTGAGGCCGACGCCGCGGCCGCCGGCGACGCGGCGCTCGCGATGATCGCGCGCAACCAGGCACTCGCGCCCCATCGGCTCCTCGCCCTCGACTGGGCCGCGGTGGACAACCTCGCCGCGGGGCACTTCGCGCGCGCCCTCGCGCTTTACGACGAGGAGGTCCCGCTCCTCGACGCGTCGCGAGACCCCTTGACCGAGCGGAATCGGATGGTCGCCCGCGTCTCGCGAGCGGCTGCGGCGATCGGCGCAAAGGCGCCGTCTCGTGCGCTTGCCGATCTCGACTACGTGGAAAAGCGTCTGGACGACCCGAAGACCATTGCGACGCTCCAGTGGCCGCACGCGACCGCCGATCAGGTGGCCCGGGCCTACCGGCTCATCACGACCGGCCTGCGCGCGAACGCCAATCGAGAGCTCGGTCGCCTGGACGCCGAAGCGCACGCCCTCGGTGCGCGGCGGGCGATCCTCGATGAGCAGCTCGGGGAGACGAATCGGGTGGAGATCGAGCAGGAGGCGATGCTCGCGGAGGTGCAGCTCGCGTTGAACGCAAGCCAGCGTCACGACGCGGTGGGCGCCGGGATTTGGCTCGGTCGGGCGCTGGCGCGAGCGGACGACCTTCGCGCACGGGCGAACGGGGCGAGCGACAAGAAGCAGCTTGATGTGCTCTGGCTGGCCGCGGAGCTCACGGTGTCGATGGGGACGACGCTCGTACCCGATCTACCGAAGCGGATCGCGGCGGCGGCGACCGAGATGGCGGCGCGACGGGAGCCCTCGTTGCGATCGTATGAGCGGTGGTTCGAGATCTATGGCCCGCTCGTTAGCGCGGTCGGTGCGAGGCCGTAGCGGCCAAAGCCCAGGCAGCGGCGCACCTGTCCTGGAGCAGGTGGCGCTCACGGAGCACGATCACGTGGTCGATCAACTCGCGGCGTAAAGTCCCGACGAAGCGCTCGGCGTATCCGTTCTGCCAAGGTGATCGCGAGGCGATGACGAGCTGCTCGATGCCCATGTTTCTCACGCGAGCGCAGAACGCCGACCCGTAGATGCTGTCGCGGTCTCGAATCACTCGCACGGCCTCTACGTCGGGGCCCATGGCTTCGACGACCTGCTGAGCGGTCCACACAGCATGCGGGTGGGCCGTGACGTCGACATGGAGGATGCGTCGGCGCTCAAGCGACAGGACGAAGAACACGTACAAGACGTCGAACGTAAACCGTGGGCACCGTGAGAAAGTCGACCGCGAGGGTCCCGGCGAGGTGCACGCGAAGGAACGTGCCCCACGTCGTCGAGGGCGGTCTCCCCGGGCGTCGTTGTCCCTTCGGCATGTACCGGGCGACGGTGTCCTGCGGACGTCGTGGCCGAGCTTGGCGAGTTCGGCGGCGATGCGACGGCGGCTCCACATCGGGTTCTCCGTTGCCATTCGCTCGATCAGCTCGATGACTTCGCGACCGATCGGCGGACGCCCGGGACGCGTCGACTTGTAGGCCCAGAAACGCGCGAATCCACGACGGTGCCAGGCGATGACGCTGGCTGGCTTCACCAGCGCGAGCGCGTCGGCCCACCGCGACCAGACCCTCGAGAGCACGACCCAGAATGCTCGGTCGACCGGGCACGGCTGAGGCCGTGACGTTTGGCGGCGCAGGACGCCGAGCTCTTGGCGCAGCGCGAGGTTCTCGGCGACGAGGCTCGCCCGCGGGCGCAGTGCCGCAAGGAGTGCGCCGACCATGGCCTTCAGAAGGTCACGCATTGTCGCCACCTTCGCCCGGTGAGCGGCTCGTGTCACCCGCGAATCCGCCCGCCCGATGCGGTAGGCTTGAGGGCCCCATGCTGTCCGGTACCCGCAGAAACTACGGCGAGCCGAGTATCTCGCCACCACAACCGGCACGCCGACCATCCCGTTCACGTGAACGTGAAGCCGACGACGTGCGCGGTGTGCCATTCGCAGGAGGCGTGGCACCCGTCGGTGCTGCACCACGAATGGTGGCCGCTGACGGGAGCCCACGAGAAGGCCGAGTGCAAGTACTGCCACACGGGGACGCCGGCCGTGTTCGGGGGCACGCCGAAAGCGTGCGTGGGCTGCCACCGGAAGGACTACGACGGCAGCAAGTTCCCGGGGCACTCGACGTTCCCGACGACGTGCGCCGACTGCCACTCGACGGCCGCGTGGAAGCCCGCGACGCGCAAGCCGACCGAGCCCGCGACGCCGGCGACGGCGCCAAGCGCGCACGCCGCAGGGACGACGCCGGCCAAGCCCCTGCCCATCGCGCCGCCCGTCCCCCGCCCCACCGCGCGGCCCGTCGTTCCGGTACCGCCGGTGCCTACGCCCCGGCCGACGCCGACGCCGGTTCCGGACGTGACCACCCACTCGAGTCCGCGCCGCTGAGGCGTATAGAGGGGATCGCGATCGACGATGAGGTGCCCGAAGCCCGTCAGCGGGCCCGCTGCGGCGTCGGTGAGGTTGCGGGCAATCTGCGCCATCCAAGCCCCGTCGGCCTGAGAGGTGACGCCGGCGACGTGAAGGCGTCGAGTCTTGAGGTCGATGACAAACAGCACGAGGTAGCGTACGAGCCCCTCGCGTGAGCACCTCCACGCTGAAGAAGTCCGCCGCGGCGATGGCACCCCAGTGCACCTATTGCCTTGATCGTTCGATATTTCAGACCTCGCCCTTACTTCGTCGGTTGCGGCGGAGGGGGCGGGGGGAGGCTGTCGATCGAGACGCACGCGGAGAGGTCGAAGAAGAGGAACTCGAGCGCCTTGAGCTGGGCGCTCAGCGGCGGACCGGAGCACGCGCCGGGGATGGCGCCCATCGGGCTGCCGCCCGCGTGAAGATCGCTGAACACCGCCTTGCCGCAGTACTGCGCGCCGGTCTCTCCGGCGTCGGCGGTCTTGATCGGAATCCCGCCGACCGGCGTGAGAAACGAAAGATACTTGGTGTTGTTCGACTGGCCGTCTTGCGGGTCGCGCGCGGGGTTGTAGATCCAGCGTTGCGTGGGCGCGTTGACCGCGGCGACGCTCTCGGCCACGCTCGTCAGATTGATCTGAGTTCCGGAGAGCGCGCCGACGAGTCCGAGCCACTGGTTGAAGACTTTGCCCTTGGGAAAGCTCGTGTCGATGTTGTAGAGCGCGTTGTCCGCGCCGGTCGAATGCCCGAGCCAGGTGGCGACGCCCTGGAAATCGGCCTGCGGACTGTTCTTGAACCACGTGTAGTGGAAGTGCGTCGCGAAGACCTTCCCGCCCTCGTCGAGCCAATCGTGCAGCGCTTGCTTCGAGGCGGGCGTCTTGTTCGTGTTCTTCTGGATGGACTCGGCCGGATCGTACGTGTCGCCCTCGCAGGCGAGGAGAACGATGTCGTACGCCTCGAGATTGGCCTTCGAGTTCCAGACGCAGTTCGGGTTGTCGGTCGTGCAGTCTCCGGCGGTCCCGCCGGTCGAGAGGCCGGGAGCGCCGCCGCCGCCGCCGCCCCGTCCGCCGCCTTGACCCTGATAGATGTCGAGCCGCCCGCCCGCATGGGGTGCCGAGTACTCGCTCGGATCGAGCCCGACCCCCTCGAGGAAGCAGCCGAGGTTGTCGGCGCCGCCCGTCACGAGGGCCATCTGGGGGATGTCTCCTTCGGAACGCCTCGCGGGAAGGCGCGTGAGCGACGAGCCGACGATGGGGGTATTCGCGCAGGCCTTGACCGTCGGCAAGAACGTCTCGCGACGCCACTTGCCGATCTGCACGACGAGGGGGATCTTCGTCCCCGCCGGGACGCCCGTCAGTGTGAAGCTGCCGTCGGCCGCGGAGGTCGTCGCCGTCACGTAGTCGCCGATCGACACGTCGCAGGAGCTGCAGGTGTTCGTACCCTCCTTGATCGGCGTCAGCGCGCCACTCGGATCGTTCGGAACGAAGACGACGACGTTGTAGAGGGGGTTCGCGCCCGCCGGGTCGTAAACCGTTCCGCTCACGCTCGTCGTGCACCCTTGCGGGACCGCACAGATCAGACCGGCGCCGGAGCACGCGCCCGACGCTGCGTCGCCTCCTTTGGAAGTGAACAGGCCGCCGCTGCTGGTGCCGCTCCCGCTACTCCCGTTCGCGCCCGACGATGACGTGGCGGTGGCGTCGTCTCCCCCGCCGTCTTCGCCGGAGAGGGGGTTGCCCTTGCTTCCGCCGCATCCGCCGGACGAAGCCACAAGGATGACGAAAGCGATTCCCGCCCCGCCGGCAAGAACCTCACGGGCGCGCACCATATCGTACCTCCAAACACAAAAAGAGCAGATCAATTGCTTAGTAACCAGAGCGTCTGCGAAGCAGGCAGGTCTGGTTCGAGGCCGTTCGGAGGTGCCCCGAACGTGCGTGGCGCGAGGGTCTGAAAGGCGGGCAAACCTTTTCGAGGAGCCATGATTCAACGAACAGCCTTCGGGCTCGTGTACCCTTTCCGCAACGAGGTGAGAGCGACCACGACGACCATGGCGCCCGCCATCGCGAACGATGAGCTGATACGTCCGAGGTTCAATCCGCCGTCCGCAGTCGGCAGTCGGCTCGTGAGCGTGTCGCCCAGAGTTGCACCGAGCGGTCTCGTCAGAACGTAGGCGGCCCAGAACAGCACTGGTCGTCACTTGGGGGGAGGCACCGCGAGAAGGGGTCCATGCTCTATCCGACGCGGGGACGGTCGAGCCCGGCGGCCGGAGCGACAGCGGGCCTGTGCTCCCGGCCGCTTTGCTCGGTCCTAGGGTCTCCTCGAGCAAAGTCGCCCCTCACAAGTTCTCTCCAACGCATTGTTTACGCATCGTACGTTCAGGTCTGGGGCTAGGTCTGTTGATCGGCGGCCACTCGATGGCGTGGGGCGTCAGCTCGCTCCGGGTCCTTACGCGCGCGCCGGGCCGTCCGTGAATCGCTGCGGAATGACCTCGCAGACGGGTTTCTCGCCAGCACAGGCGCTACGGACGGCACGGTCACCGGACCCTACCAACCCAGGCCTCTGCAGCGAACGCAATTCGGGCCGAATACCGGGCGATCGAGTTTGGGACAGTAGTGATGCCTGGAGGTTACCCATGAGCCCATAAGGTGAGAATCCTGAAGCGGCAAGAGATCGAAGCCGCGAAGCTCGGGTGGCGCCGGGGCGGGAGATCCCCACGGCGAAGCCCACCGACAAAGCCCCACGAGGTGGGGTCAGCAAGCGCACGGGCCGCAACGATGAGTGAACGGCTGGACGATGCCTCGTTACAAATAAAGTCCGGGTGTCGAGCCGTCTATTGTCCGGCGAAGACAGCAGACTTGCCCGAAAGCGATCTGCGAGTAGGTCGCCCGGCGGGGTAGAGGCCGGCGGCACGTGAGCAAGGGTCCTAGTGCACCGATTCTACGGGAGTGACGGGTAGAGACGGTGGAGCTTGATCCTCGCGTCGGCGGTGGTGAAGCGCCACTTCACGCGGCCCGTGTTACGCGCATCGCGCCAAGCGGAGAGGATTGCGCGGAGCCGGGCGAGGCTGCCGATGCGCTGGTCGAGGCACTGCCTGGCGAGGGAGGAGAGGAGGATCTCGGCCACGTTGAGCCAGCTGCCGTGCTTCGGCGTGTAGTGCTTCGGCGTGTAGTGGACCTCGAATCGTTCCGTCAGGCGTCGGGCCTCTGCGGGCGGGAAGGCTTCGTACAGGCACGAGAGCGTGTGCGTGCTGAGGTTGTCCATAACCAGGACAATGGCGGTGACGTTCGGAAAGGCTTCATCGCTGAGGCGGCGAAGGAAGTGAGCCATGTCGATGTTGGTACGGTGCTCGGTCGCCTGCATCAGGCACCAGCCCGTCAGGGGTTCGACAGCGGCGAAGATATTCGCGGTGCCGCACCGCTTGTACTCGTCGTCCACTCGCGCCACGGCTCCGGGTCTTGCCGGGAGAGGCACGCGGGTATGCTCAAGCAACTGCTTGCTTGTTTCGTCGAGGCAAACCTGCGGTCGAGCCGCGTCGTAGGGGCGATGGTAGACTTCGAGCACGTCCTCCATGGCGCATACGAACGCGCCATTGTGCTGCGGGGGGATGCAGAAGCGCTTCTCTAGCCAAGGCTTGATCTCGTTTTTTTTAGACCGCGCTGGATCGTGCTGGTGCTGACAGATTCGAACACCTTCAGCTCCACAAGCTTGTCGGCCAGCAGCGACAGGGTCCACCGCGATCGGCCCTCGGGCGCATCGCTGCATGCGAGCTGCGCCAATCGAGCCTCCGCTGCACCGTCGAGCTTCCGAGGTCGAGATGGGTTCTCTTGGGCCTTTCGCTCCAGGCTCGCCACCACCCCCCGGTCGATGCAGCGCTGCCGAACGCGGGCGACGGTCCTGACCCCTACCTCCACCTCCTCGGCAATCTCCTGGTCCGTCAAGTCATCGTCAGCCTTGAGCAAAATGCTCGCTCGCTGCCGCTTCACCCCCGAGACACGCTCCCGCTTTACGATCCCCTCCAACGCCTCGCGTTCTGCCCGCGTCAGGTTGACGATGTAGCGCTTTATCATCCCCGACATGGAACACGTCTGCCCGCCCATGGACAGCGAAACCGGTCAGGTCAATGGAATGGCTGCACTAGGTGAAAACAGGGAAGGGCTCCTCGCCCCGCGGAGAAAACCCGCGGAAGCAAGGTAGTCGCACGAGCCGAAAGGCGAAGTGCGGCGAAGGCGAGAGCCTGGCGGACGGGTCCGTAGGAGTGTTGACGCGGGGTAACGCCCGCCGAGCGAAGGGGCCCTGCCGGAGGCATTCGGCGTGAGAGGCGAGGCAGGAGCGGGATGACAAAGCCCACCATCAGTCTGCAAGAGCTTCGAGCAAAGATAGGCCATCGGGCGAAATCCGCCCCTGCGCATCATTTCTGGGGACTGCACGTTCACCTCACCAAGCTCGAAACGCTCGAAGTCGCATACCAGGAGGCGAAGCGAAACCGCGGAGCACCGGGGATCGACGGCGAGACGTTCGAGTCGATTGAGGCGCGCGGCCTCGGCGAGTTCCTCGCGGGACTCGCCGACCAAATCCGCGCGGGGACCTACCGTCCCATGCCCTACCGACGAAGAGAGATTCCAAAGGAAGGCGGCAAGGTCCGCGTGATCTCGATCCCAGCGATTCGAGATCGCGTAGCCCAAGGCGCCCTCCGACTCATCTTGGAACCGATCTTCGAAGCCGACTTCTCGGACAGCTCCTTCGGGGCACGCCCGAGACGCTCAGCGCACGACGCGGTGGAAAAGGTGCGAACCGGGCTGCGGCAGCGCAAACATCGCGTCGTCGACGTCGACCTTTCCCGCTACTTCGACAATCTCCGACACGATCGGATGCTGGCGAAGTTGGCGAGACGGGTCGTCGACGCCAAGGTGCTGGCGATGCTCAAGCAGTTCCTGAAGAGCACCGGGAAACGAGGCGTCCCGCAGGGGTCGCCTCTCTCCCCCCTCGTTGCGAATGTTGCGCTGAACGACCTCGATCACGCACTGGATCGAGGAGGCGACTTCATCACGTATGCGCGATACCTCGACGTCATGGTCGTGCTGGCTCCCGACTCCGACAGGGGCCGGAAGTGGGCCGATCGAGCGCTCGAACGAATCCGCCGAGAGGCGGAAGCGATCGGCGTGTCGCTCAACACGGAGAAGACGCGGGTGGTCCAGATGACCGAGCCCCGCGCCGTCTTCGCGTTCCTGGGCTTCGAGTTTCGGTGGGTACCGAGCGCGAAGACCGGCCGAGGATATCCGCATCTGACTCCTCGAAGGAAGAAGATCACCGGGCTGCTGCGTTCGGTGCGTGACACGCTCCGGGCCAGCAGGCACCTGCCGACGCAGGTGGCCGTCACGAGGGTGAACGTAATCACCCGAGGCTGGGTGAACTACTTCCGGGTGGGCAATTCGAGTCGGGCGTTCGGCAACGTGCGGTTCTACGTCGAACGCAGCGTGAGGCGGTTTGTGGCACGCAGGAGCCAGCGCAGGGGATTCGGCTGGAAGCGGTGGAGTAACGACGTCGTGTACGGGACGTGGGGCCTCTTTTCGGACTACCGCATCGTGTACACACGCGCCAAAGCGCGCACCAGCAGAACGGAATCATAACCCCGATGGATGACGCCTTCGCGGTGAGCTGGATGCGGGAAATCCGCCCGTCCAGTTCGATGTGGCGGGGGGCGGAGACGGAGTGATGGCGCAGCTCGTGAGGCACCGTCAACCGAAAGGGACGGAAACAGATAGGCTCTCCTGTACACCACCGCGCCGGCCCCCGACCCGACCGAGATCGGGTTGAAGCGCATCCTGCGTCGGACTGCACGTCGCGATGTTCCCGCCCTGCGGCGCCTGCACGACACCCTCGATGAACGTTGGAACGAGATCGTCGCTCTCGCCGAGCACCGGCCGCCGGTCGGCCGCCTCGAAGCGCTGAACAATAACTGGAGACGCTCGTCCGTCGCGCCCGTGGTTATCGCGCTCTTCGTCGAAGGTGGGGGTAGCGGATCGGGGGACCTCGGACGCCGCGCCGCTCTTCGTGGTTTCGCGACCTTACGAACATTGGTCGTGGAGGCTGTGGGGACTGTGGGCAACCCGCAGGGTTGTCCAAGGGCCGGTGGGCAAGCTCGCCTTGGAGCTTGTCCACTGGA
>ODAK010001860.1_pt1 | contig 22545 bp, 25 predicted proteins | sample 1539591 | NCBI WGS metagenome assembly ODAK01 (sample SAMEA3539303, study PRJEB22396) | soil metagenome | biome: tundra; feature: field; material: soil | place: USA | collected 2010-05 | depth 0.15 m | reverse complement strand
GGCAGTGCGGACTAGCGCCGGAGCTACCGGCGGTTACCGCGGCTGCTTTGGCCGGGTGTTTCGGTGTAAGGACCGTCTGGGTCAGAGTGTAGCGAACATCCGCTCCGATTTCCACTACCGGTCAGATGCCTTACCCGGCGGCCTTGTGTTTCTCAGCCCGTGAGAGCGCGGACAAGCGTCGCAAGCGGAATGAAGAGCCGGTTTGAGTGCTCACGAAGCGGAATGAAACCGAGGTGCTCGTACCAGAGAGCCGCCTCTCGATCGATTGGATCGACGATCATTGCGTAGCTTGCTGGAGCAGTCGGAGCAACAGAGCGCACACCAGCGTCCAGGAGCATGGAGCCGCCATACCCCCGCCGGTGGAAGCGAGAATCGACCGCGAGGCGGCCCAACAGCGTTGCTGGAACCTCTGGGTAAGGGATATGTCTGGTTTGCTCTTCTGGGAGCTCAGCGACCAGCACTGACGTCGCCGTCAGCGTGTAATAGCCGAGTATCTGGGCGCTCCCTCGCTCAGAGGAGAGCACGAAAACCGCGGCGAGGCGCCGTCGCACATCCTGTCTCGCCTGCCTCTGCAGGTAGTCGTCGAGCGCTGGCTTGCCGCAGGAGAATGCCGTCCTATCGTGATAGTCGGCGAGCAGTTCAATGGCTACTTCCGGGGACGCCACCGAGTCAAGCGATTTCCGATGTGCCGCTCAGCTCCTTGTACCGTCGAGCCGCGCGCTGTAGGGCCTGGTTGGGCGCCGGCGGGTTCAGCAATGCCTCCATGAATTGGCTCGAATCCACATCCGATAGCAACATGACGTTGTGTTGGTGCAGGATCTGCCGGGCGCATTCATGGACATTGGCTACAACGAAGTCGGTGAGGCTTCGCCCAGAGAGTTCGGCTGCCCGCATGAGGAGCTGCTTCTCGGCTGGGGTAACTCGTGCCTCAAGGCGCTCGGTTTTCCGGGATTCGGGTTGCGTGCTGATGGCCATCTTGGGCGTGGTCCTCCTCCAGCAGTGTACGGCAGCTGGCCGGACAAGGCAAGTGACGGGCGTGACACAAGGGACAGACACCCCTCCAGTTAGGGCGGACCCAAGCTCAGGCCAGTGGATCCCCGGTGAACGGACCATCTTGGACCCATCCTCGGTCCGTCCGGCGCCGATGCGCTCGCTCGCGTGCGGCGATCTCGTCGCATTGCGCCACAATGCCGGCGATCACTCGAGGTGCCAGGTGAAGCGCGGATCCGGCGGCGGGAGGACGTAGCCGCCCATCCGGCGCCAGCCCCGCTACTCGGTCACCAGCGTGCGCTTGGTTCCAGTGCCCCCAAAGCAGGTGCGCTACCACTGCGCCACGCCCCGACGCGATTTACCTTACGCTATATAGCGTTTGGCCTTGAACCTCTTGATTCTTCGACGTTTGGAACCTCTACCTCGCACTTCATGTGAATACCGGCCCTCTGCCGGTCTGCCTTTAGACGATGGGTGGCCACTTTCGGCAGGCTGTCGAGCTGCTTCATCGAACAGGTCCGGGAAGTGAGTACCACAGCCTGGCGACAGTCGCTGAGCCGGCGTCAATCTACGATCCTCGCAGTGACCACGATCTTCAGCCGTGGTGGGACAGCTCACTAGAGATTTGGCCCACCCCGTGCTTCAATCTGCGTTGGTCGTTGCCGTGGCCACCGTGGCACTGTCGAAGCTCACCGTGATCGAGTCGGCAGCCGGGAAACCGCTGCCGGTGACCTTGTCCTTGGTGATGGGTGGGCCGACAGCAGGTGACACCGAGACCGTCACCCCCGCGGCACGGGCCTGGATGACCGGCGCAATGGCCAGGCCAAGCAACATCGAAAGAGTCACCAGAACGGCACGAACGCGCATCTCAGCCTTTCTTTCTGATGAAACCGCTGTCCCTCGCACAATCCGCCGAGCCTACCGCCCGCCCATTTGGGTTCCCTTAAGGTTTGGCGTCCATCGAGTGACGAATGCTTCCGGAGGCTCAGCCCGGAGGCGGCGGCCCCTTCACGGTTGGGAAGGCTATCGGACCGATGCGCGAGAGCACGTAAAAGGCGATGGCGAACAGCGCCAGCGCGACCGACGTCCGGGAGAGCACGCTGTTGGTCGTCAGTTCGACCACACCCGCGACAAGGAACAGCGTGAAGCTGACGACGATGCAGAAATCCTTGAAGGTCATCGTTGGTCCTCCCCGTGCGGGGTCACAAGCACTGCGTCACTGAGCATTGCACGTCAGCGCGGCCCTCGGCCCGACCCGCGACCTGTGACCACCTCGGCCGGACGGATACGGCCCCGGAAGGCTTCTCCCAAGGCAGACTCTTCCACCAGTGGACATTCTCGACGTCATCATCATCGTGTTCCTCGTCGTGTTCGCGGCCTCCGGCCTGCGACGGGGACTGACTGGGGTTGCCCTCTCGCTCGCCGGGCTGCTGGCCGGGCTCTTCCTCGGAGCCGTGATCGCCCCGCCGATCGCCAGGGCCATCACCCAGGACCGGACCACGCAGCCGCTCTTCGCGATCGGCATCTTCGTGGGGATCGCCCTCCTGGTCGAGGGCGTCGGCGCCGCGATTGGCTTCCGCATCCGTCAGCGCACGCAGCGCACCGCCCTGCTCGGCAAGGCCGATTCGGGAGTGGGCGCCATGCTCGGACTCGTCGCCGCCCTGGCGACAGCCTGGTACCTGGGGCTGATGTTCTCGCAGAGCCCCTGGGTCACCCTCGACAACCAGATCAGCAACTCCACGATCGAGCGCTCGCTCGACCGGTTCATGCCGCGGCCGCCCGGCTTCCTCGCGACCATCGGCAACCTCTTCCGGCCGGGTGATTTCCCGAACCCCTTCTCCACCATCCTGAACATCCCGCCGGCTCCTGTGGCAATTCCGCCGCTCGTCGACACGCCAGGCATCCGCGACGTGACGAGCGTCACCTCGAAGGTGATCGCCGCAGGGTGCGGCGGAGGCGCCGAGGCCGGGTCAGCCTGGCCGCTCGCCTCCGGGTACTTCGTGACCAATGCGCACGTCGTGGCCGGCTCGGGCAGCGTGGAGATCGACACCCCACACGGCGGCCGCCACGCCGCCCGGGTGGTGCTCTTCGATCCGAACACGGATCTCGCCGTGCTCTACGCGCCCGGCGTCTCACTGCGCCCGCTCGTGGTCGTGAACACCAATCCCGTCCGTGGGACCGGCGGCGCCGTGATCGGCTACCCGGGCGGTGGCGCCGAGCAGGTGGTCCCGGCGGCGGTCAGTGAGACCGAGTCGGCAACCGGCTACAACATCTACGGCGACACGCTGGTCACCCGTCAGATCGAGGTCCTTGCGGCACAGATCATCCCGGGCGACTCGGGCGGTCCGATCGTCAACGACGCCGGCGAGATCATTGGCGTGGTCTTCGCGGCGAGCACCACGGAAACGAACGTCGGCTACGCACTCACCATCCCGCAGGTCTACTCCGACCTCCAGGCCGGCGAGCACCGGACGGCCGCGGTCTCCACGCAGGCCTGCGCCGCCTGAGCGCGCCGTTCAGGCGTGAACGATGACGGTCGTGCCGATCGGGCTCCAGGCGTACAACCACGCCATCGTCGGCATGGGGATGTGCACGCACCCGTGGCTGGCATCCACGCCGTTCTGGCTCCCCGGACCGTAGGCGGTCGACGGCTCCCAGGACGCGTCGTGGATGAAGAACCCGCCGCGCAGGAACTCCATCGCGTAGTCGGCGTGCTCCGGCGAGTAGTAGTAGGGCGAGGACTGGGGCCACGGGGAGATCAGCGTGATCGGCGAGTACTTCGCGTAGAGGCGGAACGTTCCGAGCGGCGTCCGGAGCCCGGGCCGGCCGGTGGTGACCAGGGACGAGCCGTCGATGCACCCATCTTCGAAGAAGATCGCCGCCTGGGTCGTCACGTCGATGTCGATCACCTTCCCGTTGGGAACGTCGTGCCCGCAGCCGACTGACGTGAGAGCGGCATTGACGGACCCTTTGAGGCTGGCGATGTGTGCGGAGACGGAATCCAGCCGAGCGGACGTGCCACCCTCACGATACTGCGCCGACAGCGTCGTGTATTCGGCAGCGAAACCCGCGGCGTTCGCGGCCTTGTGGGTGGTGGCAAGCACCACCCGCGCGTTCAGTCCGCGCAGCTCAGTGGCCACGCGGCCGTCCAGGATGATCAGCGCGTTGAGCGGTCCGAGATCGGCCTCGAGCGACTTGATCGCCACCAACGTCACACGCGAATCCGCCCCGCTCGCTGAGAGCGTGGCGATCAGCGACGGCGCCGTGCCGGTGTCGAGGTTCTCGCCACGTGCGACAGAAACCGTGTGCTGCGCGACGGCAACGAGCGCGCTGACGCTTCCATAACCACCGGTCGCCACGGTGACCTCGTCAAGCGTCGCCGACCGGCGCGCGACCGCGACCTCGCTCGTCCAGGTCTCAGCCAGCGCGTTGATCGCCGCCGGTGTCGTCGCTGCAGCGAGTTGCGCATCCCACTTGGCGGCGGCGCTCGATGCCGAAGCCGGCACGTACGCGCCATATGCGAGCTCCATCTCGCTCCACGCGGTCATGGCACCCTCGGCTCGCGACCGTGCCATCTCCATCGCAGACAACCACGCCTCCGCCGTTCTGTGGCGCATGGTCGCGAGAAACGCGCTGCCGTCATCGCCCCACCACACGGGCGACCACGCCGACGCGTGCATGTACTTCGACCCGTCGAGCGTCTTGTGCAGCGGAGCAACGCTTGCGGCCGGAACGCCGTCGCGGACGTCCGCGGTCCACGACCGCTCGAGGGTCGTCACGTCATGGTGGAACGACGAAGCCCGGTTCATCGCGCGCGAAGTCACGGCGCCCCCCGCGCCGATCAACGCAAGCGAAATCGCGGCCGTCGCTATCGGTAGCAGTCGTCGCATCGCTGCGGCAAGGCTACCCGAGAATCAACTCGAGAGGAACCCGTTCTGCACCAGCCAAGTGTGCGCGACGCTCGCGACCGTCTGGTTCTGGATCTCGACCATGGCGTTGAGCCCGAGCATCACCGCGGTGGTGAGCTTGGCCGCGACCGGCGTCATCCAGGCGCCAATCGACGGGTACTTCTGCAGCACGCTCGAGCGGACCACCAGCCCCGCATTGTCCGGCGGGAACAGGTTCTTGTCGTCGGTCAGCGTCACCTCGCTGTTCACGCCGATCGCGGAGTCGGTGGTGTACACCTCGCCCGCATCACACGAGCCGCTGGCGATCGCCTTCTCGGCGGTGCTGCCGATCTGGATGTAGTGGAAGCCCGATGCAGCCGGCCAGCCATACGTGGTGACCAGGCCGGGAAGCCCGTCGGGCCGGGTGAGGAACTCTGACTGCACGCACACCTTCGTGCTGGGATGCGATGTCAGGTACGAGCCGAAGGCGGCGAGCGACGTGCCGAAGGTCGCAGCCTGGTTCTGCTTGATGGCGATGCCGTTGGTGTCGTCGAACTGTGTCGGCGCGACCCAGCAGAGCTGATGTGCCTCGTCGAGCGCTTTCACCTTGGCGAAGGCCCCGGCGAGGTCCGTCGGGAACTGTCCTGCGGTCAAGTTGAGGTAACCCGGGTCGGTCAACTCCGTACCTGTGTACTGCCAGTACATATCGATCGTACCGCCGGACAGCGCCTTTCCGATCGTTGGATCGGCTGCGGTGAATGTGTCCGTTACCGTAAAACCGTGCGCCCCCAACACGTCGACGGCCATCTGCGCCATCAACTGCTCTTCGGCGAAGTCCTTGCTGCCGATGGAGAGTTGCGCGCCGTTGCCGCTCGTCTGTGTGCCGGTCGGGCACGTCGCCGTTGTGCCCCCGCTGCTGGTTGCAGTGCCGCCGCCGGAGTTTCCACCCCCGCATGCAGCAAGGGTCCCGGGTATCGCGATTGCGATGACCGCGAGTAGCTTGTTGCGCCTCATGGATGTGTTCCTCCGCATGTGCAACGGTTGATTGATACGTTCTTAAGGTGTGATCTGTCTTGGGACTGCAACGCGTTCAATCATTGAGAGCCCCCAGTCCGCCAGTAATGCAAGCGATGCCACCATCACGGCGCCTACGAAAACCATCCGATCGCTGTTGTTGATGCCTGCTGCGATCACGTCGCCCAGGCCGCCTCCTCCAATGAAGTTTCCGAGTGTAGCCGTTCCGATGATTAATACCAGGGATGTCCTGAGTCCTGCGAAAACCAGTGGCGATGCAAGCGGCACCTGCACTCGCGTCAAAGCCTGCCAACGCGTCATTCCCATGCCACGCGCCGCGTCCACAGCCGAGGGATCAACGCTCTGGATGCCGGCGACCGTGTTGCGCAGCACGGGCAGCAGGCCGTACATGACCAGCGCGATGACCGTCGGGGTGACCCCGAGACCGAGGATCGCGAAGAGCAGCACCAGTAAGCCGATTCCAGGCACCGCCTGCCCGAGGTTCGCGAGCATGAACACCGGTATTCGCACGGCGTTGCCCGCCTGAGCGATGAGAACGCCCACCGGCACGCCGATCGCAGCGACCAGTGCGAACGAGATCCCCGAGATGAAGACATGCTGGATCGTCTCGCTCATGAGGTTCGGCGCGTTGAGAATCTCCGAGTCGAACGTCTTGCCGATGAGCGTCTGGTAGACGCCGATCGACACCAGGATCCCGATCGCGACCCAGATCGGGACAGCGAACAGGCGAAGGCGGTGCATCCAGTGCGGCCAGTGCGGCATCTAGCGCGCCCTCATCGATGCTGCACGAATCACCTCGGCGTCGACGATGCCGAGCGTCCGATCGCCCTGCATCACTCGAACGCGCCCGTCGGACGATCGGAGCACCGCATCGAGGGCGTCCCGAAGCGTCCCCGCAGCGTCGACGCTCGCCGCCGGCGCAGCACCGTTGACCGGGGTCAGCTCGATATCGTTGATCGGGATGAGCGCAAGCCGCCGGACCAGGGGGCCCTCCCCGAGAAAGCCGGTGACGAAGGCCGACTGCGGATGGGCGAGCAACTCCTCAGGGGTCGCGAACTGCTCGAGCACGCCACCCTTGGAGAGGAGCGCCACACGGTCACCGAGCTTGACCGCCTCGTCGATGTCGTGGGTCACGAAGACGATCGTCTTGCGCACCACGCTCTGGAGCCGGAGCAGCTCGTTCTGGAGGCGGTCGCGGGCGATCGGATCGATCGCCCCGAAGGGCTCGTCCATGAGCAGGATGTTCGGATCCGCCCCCAGCGCACGGGCGACGCCGACGCGCTGGCGCTCTCCCCCGCTGAGCTCTGACGGCAGCCGTCGTGCGTAGTCGGACGCCGGCAGAGCGATCAGGTCGAGCAGCTCCTCCACCCGCGCCTGGGTGCGCTGCTTCGTCCATCCGAGAAGGCGCGGCACCGTGGCGATGTTGTCCGCCACGGTCTGGTGGGGAAACAGCCCGACCTGCTGGATCACGTACCCGATCGACCGGCGAAGGTCGTTGACGTCGTAGGTGCGGGTATCGCGGTCGTCGATGCTGATCGTGCCCTCGGTCGGCTCGATCAGCCGGTTGATCATCTTCAGCGACGTTGTCTTGCCGCAGCCGGACGGACCGACGAGGATCACCGTCTCGCCGGACTTGATCTCGAGCGAGAGATGGTCGACGGCAACCGAGGTGCCGTACCGCTTGACCACCCGATCGAACGTGATCATGTCGCCGCCACCGAGACGCGGCCGCTCGAGAGTGCTCGCTGGATGCCCGCAAGGATCAGGTCGGCGAGGATGCCGATGGCCGCGACGGGGATGATCCCGGCGAGGACGGCGTCGATGGTGCCCGTGCTCCGACCGATCGCCGAAAGAATCGTCTGGCCGAGATCGTCGACGCCGACCGTCGCTCCCACCGTCGCGATCGCGACGATCATCACGGTCGCCTGCCGGATGCCCCCGAGCACGACGGGGACCGCCAGCGGCAGCTCAACCTTGAGGAGCACCTGCCGGGGGTTCATCCCCATGCCCCGCGCCGATTCCACCACGGCGGGATCGACCGTCTTGATGCCGGCGCGGGTGTTCCGGGTCACCGGGAGCAGTCCGTAGAGGATCAACCCGACGATGACCGGCGGGTTCGCGACGCCGAGCCAGATCGACAGCAGCCCGAAGAGCGCGAAGCTCGGCACGGTCAGGATCGTGCTGGTGATCGCCATGATGATCGTGGACAGGGGCTCGGACCGCGCGGCGACGATCCCGAGCCCCAGCCCGATCCCGCTCGTGATCGCGATGCACTCACCGACGATCTCGAGGTGGGTTGCGGTCTGTGGGCCGATCAGGTCCCAGTTGTCAGCGATGTACTGGAAGACGCTCACGTTTGTGAGGCGTCAGTATCCATATCCTCCCGGCGTGACGCTCGGGGTCGGCGTGGAACCCGAGGATGTCGTGGCCCCGGTCGAGTTCGCCGTCGTCCCCGGCATCGCCGCGAACCACTGACCTTCCACACCGTTCCCGTTGGTCTGGTCAGGCCCCGTGTCACTCGAGAAGACGTGCAGCGGCCAGCCGTTGTAGGTCACCTCGGTTTCGGCGGCGCCGTTCACCATGATCGACACCGTGGCCAGTGTGCCGGTGGCGCCCGAGGCGGCAGACGGCGTTCCCGACGCCACCAACGGCGGCCACACGGTCAGACAGCCCCCGATGCAAGCGCCGATCGTCGAGTTCTTCTCGGGCAGGAAATAATAGAGCGTGAAACCCTTGGAATTGGTCAGCACCGTGCCGAGCGACGTGCTCGCGGTCGAGATCGTGGTCGTGCTCGTCGTGGCCGCGCTGCTGGTGGCGGGCGCCGAGCTGTTACCGGACCCGGCGGCACCGCACGCGGCGAGAGCCGCTGCGCCGGCCACGGACAGGACGATGCGTCGCATAAGAGAACCTCCGTTGTTTTCGATGCATGGAGTACGCGACCACGTTACGGATCTCGGTGCGCGGTATCCTCGATGCATGTGCCGAAGCATCAAGACGCTCCGGGGTGCCGACCCTCCCGCAGGCGACGACGACGCGCACGCCGCGGCGCTGCAGTTCGTGCGCAAGATCAGCGGCTACCGCGCGCCGTCCAGGGCGAACCAGCCGGCCTTCGACGCCGCCGTGCAGGAGATCACCCTGGCGACGACACGCCTGCTCGAGGGTCTCGGGAAGCCTGCCTGAAGCCTCGACCCCGGAACATCGGATAATTCGGCGATGCGATCAAGCCGGATGCACTACGCCGACTCGCTCGCTCCCATGGTGATGCTGCCGTTGACGGTGCCGCCATCGTCGACTCGAAGCCTCGCCGCGCGAACATCACCGAGCACGACGCCGCTGCCCGCGACGGTGAGCCGCCCACGCGCGACCACGTTCCCGGTCACGTTGCCTCGCACGGTCACGTTGCGTCCGTCGACGCGCGCGCGAACGGTGGCCGATGCCTCGACGTCGACATCGCCGGATGCCGTGATCTCACCCTCCGCCGTGCCCTCGATGTGGAGATCGCCCTCGATCGTGAGGGAGCCGTTCAGGACGTCGCGCGGCCCGAGGGTGACACCCTTGGCGCCTGACGTTCCGTTTCGGTGACCCCCGCGCGGGATGGACGCCTCTTCGACTTCAGTGATGTTCTCCATGGATGTGTCCTCTCCTTCTCGTCCGCTGCTCGGCGCATATCGTACTGATCCTGCGGCTGCTTCGCGGATGGAACATGCGCACGACTCCGTGGCGCTCGCCGGCATTCCGGATACTTTTCGGCAGCTGCAGCTGGACTTCTACCGCGAAAGCGCGCACCAATACGATTCGTGGGCCGGGGGCGCAAACGTTCGTGCGGCCGAGCGCCTGGCGGCATTCGCCGGCGTCCAGCCCGACGAGCGCGTGATCGACGTCGGATGCGGGACGGGGCTCGTGATCCGTGCCCTCGGAGTCGGCGGCTCGACGCTCGACCACATGGCGGTCGACCTGTCCCCGGACATGATCACGACCGCGCGCAGCCACACTGCCGGCGAGCGGGGCATTCACTACTCGGTGATGGATGCGCATCACCTTGTCTTCAATGACGCCATGTTCGATGTCGCGACCCTTGGGCAGTCGCTCGCGTACTTCGAGGATCCGTGGCAGGCGTTCAAGGAGATCCGGCGCGTGCTCAAGCCCGGCGGGCGGATCGCCGTCTCCTGCCGGTGTCGCAGTCTCTCCACGCCGGCGCAGGAGGTGTTCTTCGAGCGGCTCGAGCGTCTCGCCATCCGGCGCGCGCGAACACCGTCGCATCACTCCCTGTTCGGTGAGCCCTGGGTGCTGACGAACATGCTCGACATGGCGGGGTTCGCCGACATACGTGTGACGCAGCTCCTCGTCGGCGTTCGTGCCAGCGACGTGCACGAGTGGACCGAGATGATGGAGTGGTCCGGGCCCTGGCCTCACGCAATGATCGGGCTGCTCAGCCCCGGAGCGCGCGCCACGTTCGAAGAGGAGCTCGACCGCACCATGCACCGCCTGGGCGAAGGTGACTACGCGTTTCACGGCGCATTCACCCTCGCCACCGGGCGGCTTCGCGACCAGTCCCCGGCTCAGCCCACTTCTGAGTCCGAACCTGAGGAGACGGCGGACGTCTCCGCGGCACGCTCGTCGCTGTACGCATCGGACTCGGAGCCGGCACTCTCCTCACCGTAGGCGCCGTGGTCACCTTCGGCGCTGACCGGTGAGCCGGTGACGTCGACGGTGCCGTCCTGGTCGTGCTCTTCCATGCGCCGTGCCGGTGGCGCGTCGCCAGACGGGCTCATCGTGATGGTCGCGTTGACCGTGGCGCCGTCGTCGACACGCAGGCGGCCGGCATGCACCTCGCCCGCGAACGATGCGGTCTCGCCGAGGGCCACCAGCTCGCGCCCGAAAGCGCTGCCCTCGACGCTCCCGTTGACGACGATGTCTCGAGCCGAGATCTGAGCGCGTGCGCTGCCGCTCGATTGGACGCTCACCTCACCGGTGGCGGAAACCTCGCCCTCCAGGGTGCCCTCGATGCGGACGTCTCCGTCCACGGTCAGCGTGCCGACGAGCGAGTCCCGCGGTCCGAGCACGACGATGCCCACTGCCGCCGGCGCTGCCGGGGTCGCTGCACCACGACGCCCACGAGCTCGGCTCGATGTCGATGTTCCGGTGTCGCTCGTGTCCATTGCGGCTCCTTCGCTAACGGCTCGGCAGACTGGGGTGGCCGGTATCGTACGGGTCCACCGCGTTCGCGAGTCAGGCGTCGAGGTTACAAATCGGGAAACGTGTGAGGTCGACGATCAGACCACCAGATCGCCGCTGAAGTCGGCGATCGACCACACGCCTGCCAGGCCCATTGCGTGACCGAGCTCCTCGCGATAGCCGTCCAGGACGCGCCGGACGCCCTCCCCTCCCGCGGCCGCGAGCCCCCAGAGGATCGGCCGCCCGACCATGGTGGCCGTCGCGCCGAGCGCGAGTGCCACGAAGACATCGGTGCCGCTCACGATCCCACCGTCGACGAGAACCGGGGCGCGCCCCGCAACCGCGGCGGCAACCTCCGGGAGTGCGACCGCGGCGGCGACCGCCCGGTCGAGCTGGCGCCCGCCGTGGTTGGACACGACGACACCCGCCGCGCCCGCGTCGAGGCAGGCGACTGCATCGTCACCTCGCAGGACACCCTTGACCAGGACCGGGAGTCCGCTGATCTCGCGCAGCCACGCGATGATCTCGAGGCCGATGGCAGGATCCTGGTCGATGCCGGCGACGACGTCCTCGAACGCGACGCCCTCAGGAAGGTGCGTCCCGAAGTTCACGAGGTGCTGCTCAAAGCTCACCGGCGCGTAATGGCCGTGACGCTTGAAGCCGATGTACGGGGTGTCGACAGTCAGCATGAGCGCGGATGCCCCGAGTCCGGCGGCGCGGCGCACGAGCCCCTCGATGAGCCGGTGGTCGCGGACGACGTAGACCTGATACCACCAGGCGCCGTGCAGCTCGGCGACGATCTCCTCGAGCACCATCGTTGCGCGCGTCGTCACCACCAGCAGACCGCCGGCGGCGCTGACGCCGCGGGCCGTCTCGACCTCACCTTCGGCGTGGGCCACCTGGTGATACGCCGTCGGCGCCACGATCAGAGGCATCGCCAGACGGGTGCCCAGGATGTCGGTGGAGACATCCGGCACGGCGCCGCCGCGGAGGACACGGGGCCGGAGCCGGTGTCGCCGCCACGCTGCGCGTGACTCCTCGAGGCTCAGCTCCTCCCCGGCGCCCGCAGCGATGTAGTCGAACGCGGCCTGGGTCAGCGTCGAGCGAGCAGCGAGCTCGTACTCGACGAGCAGATCCGACAGCGACAGGTCCACACCGAGGATTCTCTACCCGGGAGACCTCACCCCGGGGAGAGCGAGAGCGAGGGCGCGGCAGCGAGGGTGACGGTGGCCTGGTGCTCCTGGCCAGACGGATCGAGCCAGACGACGATGACGCGCTGGCCGGCGTGATGTCCCTGAAGGAGGACCTCGAGCGAGGACTTCGAAACGACTGCGGCGCCGCCGATTGCGGTGATCACGTCTCCGGCGGCGACGCCCGCGATCGATGCCGGGCCGCCGCCGACCACGCTGGTGGCACATTCACCGGCGCCGGCGATCAGCACCGCACCGGGCGGCGACGTGCTGTCGGCGACGCAGACGCCCAGCCACCCGGCAGCAGGCGGACCGGCCGGGTCCTTGATGATCTGGTGCGCATAGTTGAGCGCGGTATCGATCGGGATCGCGAACGCCTGGACCGAACCCGGCTCGGGGCCTCGCCGTCCGCCGCTTGCGGCTGTGTCCATGCCGATCACCTGGCCTCCGGCGTTGACGAGCGGGCCTCCCGAGTCGCCGGGCTGGATCGGGGCGCTGGTCTGGATCATGCCGCTCAGCGTCTCCAGGCTCTGCCCCGACTCATCGGAGGCCGTGATCTGCTGATCGAGCGCCGTCACCGAGCCGGTTGCCACCGCCGGCGCGCCCCCTCGCCCCTGAGCATTGCCCAGGGCGGTGACGTTGTCGCCGACCTGGATCGTCGAGGAGTCGCCCATCGGAGCGGTGGAGAGCCCCGTCGCGCCCTGGAGTTGGAGCACCGCGATGTCGTGCACCGTGTCCTGGCCGACCACCGTCGCGGGGTATGTGGTGCCGGTCGCCGTGAGCCGGACGCTCACCGCCTGACCGCCGTTGACCACGTGATCGTTGGTGAGGATCAGCCCGTATGAGGTGAGGACCATCCCCGTCCCCGCGGCCGCCGCACCACCCCCGAGCGAGGTATCGATGTCAACGACCGCCGCCTCGACGCCGGCAGTGCTCCCGGAGCCGCCCAGGCCCCGGGTGGCGATCACCGCGGTGGCGGCTGCGCTCGCGGCGAAGACGAAGATGACAACCGCCACTCCGAGCGCGACGAGTCGCGATGTCCGCCGCGGCGGTGGGGGGGGCTCGTACGTGTAGTACTGCTGCGGCCACCAGCCGGGGGTCGGTGGCGGTGATGTCCAGCCCGCGCTACTCCAGGCGTCGTTCGACTGCGCTCCCCCTGGCCACGCCGGCGGTCCGGCGGGGACCTCCTCCTCGCTCATGGTGACTGTATTGTCGCCACTTCCCACTGTCGACTGCATGACGAGAGACTACCCGCGCTCCGCGCCGGCGAGGCGCGGACGCGGGTGTCCCCTGCCCTTGTCGTCGACCGAACCGGAGAACCCGGTCCGGCGTGACTACATGACGTCGAAGGTTTCCGCGACCTCGATGGAGGCTCCGGCTTCGAGCACCGGGCATCCCTTGGCCAGCTCGACCGCCGCGTCGAGGCTGTCGGCCTGGATCAGGCTGTAGCCGGTCGCGGCGTTTGCGCCACCACCGTCCGAAACTGCGCCGCCCTGGCCGATGGTCTTGGTCTGGCCGACGGGATTGCCGCCGTCGGCGAGCGCGGGCCCGAGGTTCTGGAACCAGGTCCCCCACGCCGCCATCACTTTCGCCTGGGCTTCCTCGCCCTCGGGCATGCCGCCACCGTGGTAGACGAGCAGATATTTCGCCATGTCGTGCCTCCTTGCCGTGGTCAGTTGTGGTTTGCGCCGATGGCGCGGATCATTGAGGGTTCGAGACGTGTCTCGAGGAGCGCGCGCTCCGATGGGTTGTCGGTGAGCTCGATGGCGCGGCGGTCGGCGGCAGCGGCCTCATCGACCCTCCCGAAGCGGCGGAGCAATTCCGCTCGTGTCGCCCAGTAGAGGTGATAGCCGTCGAGCTCTTCGCGGAGGGCATCCAGCTCCTCCATGGCCGGGACCGGCCCGGCAACGTGCTCGAGCGCGATGGCGCGGTTCAGGCGGACCACCGGCCCGGGATTCAGGCGGACGAGTGCTCCGTAGAGCGCGAGGATCTGCGGCCAGTCGGTCTCCTCGAAGGTCGGCGCCTCGGCATGACAGGCGGCGATGGCGGCCTGCAGCCAGTACGCGCCGGGGCTTCCCAGACGGCGGGCCTGCTCCAGGAGCGCTCCGGCCTCGACGATCGCCGCGTGGTCCCAGCGCGACCGGTCCTGGTCGCGGAGCAGGACGAGTCCCCCGCTCGCGTCGAAGCGCGTCGCCCGCCGCGACTCGTGGAGGCGCATCAGCGCGAGCAGCGCGAGCGCCTCGGGCTCCTCCGGCAGCATCCGCGCGACGAGCTCGCAGAGCCAGAGCGCGTCGACGCACAGGTCGCGGCTCGTGGAGACGTCCGGCCCGCTGCCCAGGTAGCCCTCGTTGAAGACGATGTACAGCGAGGCGAGCACCTCCGCGAGCCGCTCGGGCAGCTCGTCGGCGCCGGGGACCCGGTATGGGATGTGGGCGCCGACGATCTTCCGTTTGGCACGGACGATGCGCTGGGCCATGGTCGCCTCGGAGACCAGGAACGCATGGGCGATCTGACTTGTGGTCATGCCCATGACCGCGCGGAGCGTCAGCGCGACCTGGGCATCGCGAGCCAGCGCCGGGTGGCAGCACGTGAAGATGAGGCGAAGGCGATCGTCGGGGTCGCTGCGCACGTGCGGCGCCCAGCCGTCGGTCAGCAACTGCAGCTTCGCCCGGTAGGTCGAGTCGCGGCGCAGCCGGTCGATGGCCCGTCGCCTCGCCGTCTGGAGCAGCCATGCGGCCGGGCGGTCCGGCACGCCGTCGACCGGCCAGCGCTGCAGGGCCACGACGACCGCGTCCTGCACGAGATCCTCGGCGAGGTCGAAATCACCGGTGATCCGCACCAGCGAGCCGCAGATGAGACCGACCTCGGCACGGAACACAGCGTTCATCGCCTCGCCGGTCGGGTCGTTCACCGCCATGCCGCAAGCCTCGTGGGGTCTCAGCCGACCGGGTGGTGGGCCATGTCGTCGTGGTTCACGACCGGGCGGATCTCGACCGCCTGGTCCTTCGGCGGCCACTTCTTCGCGATGGCGATCGCCTCGTCGAGGTCGTCGACGTCGATGGTCACGAAGCCCGCGACGTTCTCCTTGCTCTCCATGAAAGGACCGTCGGTGACCAGCGGCCGGCCCTCCTGAAAGCGAATCGTGGTTGCGGTGTTGGTGGGCTGCAGCTCCTCCCCACCGCGGAGCTTGCCGTCACGACCGATCTCGGCGAACCACTCGTCGATCGCCGCGTAATGGGCGTTCTGAGCCGCATCGTCGAGGACCGCCTCCTCGTTCTTGATGAACAACAACATGTACTTCACTGGTTCAGCTCCTCGGCGACCGGATAACTCGTCCCAATCATGACGACGAACGGGAAAGCCCCAAATCGACAGTTCGCCAGGGCCGGGGCCGCGCCGGGTCGCGGCCGCCGTGTCAGGCTGTCGCTCCGTGACTGCGTGGACCATCACGGGCAAAGCCCGCGTCACGGGCAGGGATCGTTCCAGGGTCGATCGGCTGCGCCGAGCCTGCGAGGCTGCCGAGCCCATCGACCTGAAGATCGAGCTCGACGAAGCCGACGCGCTCGGCCGCCCGATCCACTTCCTCGCGGAGCGCGACGGGGATGCGATCGGCTACGCCGGGATCACCACGGACGACGAAGCCGAGGCGTGCGGGATGGTGCACCCTTCATCGCGGCGCCGCGGTGTGGGCACGGCGCTGCTCGAAGCGCTGCGAGGGTCCGCCAGAACCCTGTCGCGAGACAGCATCCTGGTCATCTGCGAGGACTCGGGACCGCCGGCGTTGGCGTGGATGCGCCGCATCGGCGCCACGCTGGAATCAGCCGAGCGCCGCATGGTCGTCCGGCTCTCCGCGCCGGCCGAGACGCATGCCTCGTCCGATCGCGCCCTTGTCTTGCGCGTCGCGTCCGATGCAGATCACCACGCCGTGGTCGCGCTGCTCGACGAGGAGTTCAGCGACCGCCGCGCCGAACGGCGGCTCGTGGGGATCGAGGGCTCGACCATCGTCGGCACGCTGCGGCTCACCGAGTTATCGAGCCGGACGATGATCTACGGCTTCGTGATCGACGAGAGTCGACGAGGCCGGCGACTGGGAACCCGCATGCTCGCCGGCGTCATCGCGCAGTTGCGCGCCGAGGGCGTCGAAGAGGTCGGACTCGAGGTGAACCCGGAGAACACTCCCGCGGTGCGGCTCTACGAGCGGTTCGGCTTTGAGACGGTGACCACGTACCGATACATGCGCCTTGCCGTCACGCCACCAGCACACCCGGATCCGGATCGGGGTCCGGAGCCCCGTGCAGGAGCTCGGTGACGCGGGGTTTGAACGCGAGCTGGGCGATCAGCGTCGGTACCAGCGCAGTGAGCACGACGACCGTCACCAGGATCGAGTACTGCGATCGGTCGATGTGTCCGTTCGTGTAGCCGAAGAGCGCGGCGATGGTGCCGAACGTGAGTCCCGTCGACATCATCATCGTGGTGTACCAGGCTTCACGGACGCGGATCCGGAAGGGTCGCGTTGCCGGAAAGACACCGATCACCTTGGCGCCGACCTTGACCGCGAACAGCACGACGATGGTGATGCTGCCCGCAATCACCGCCGGCAGCTCGATCAATGTCCCCGCTCTGAGGAAGAAGAACGGCGTCAGGAACGTGAACGCGACTCCGCGCACGCGGCCGACCATCTTCGGGTCGGAGTGGAAGATCCCCGCGGCGCCGAGTCCCAGCAGGTACGCGGGCAGCACCGCCTCGGATTTCGCTGCCGTGGCGAGCGCGCCGAGTCCGAACAGGAGGAGAAAGACGTACTTGACCTCGGGCTCGCTGATCGGATGACCGATATGACGGATGACGAAGCGAAGCGACCGCGGCAGGAACACCATGACGATTGCCGTGGCGATCCCGAAGGCGATCAGAACGCTGTTGTAGTTGGCGAACACGGCGCCCAGTGCGATGACGGTACCGAGGTCGCACACGAAGCAGGCGCACAGGATCAGCTTCCCGAGATCGGTCTTGTTGAGGCCGGTCTCGAGCATCACGGCGTAGACCACCGCGACTGACGTGGTCGAGAGGGCGATGCCGGCGATCTCGCTGCCGTGAAGCGGCCAGTGCAGCACCAGGAGCGCAAACACCCACGCGGCAGCGCACGGGGCCAGAAAGCCAACTCCCCCGATCACGAGACTGGGCTTCAGAAATCGGCGGAATGAGCCGGGGTCGATCTCGGCCCCGGCGAGAAAGGTGAGCAGCACCGATCCGAAGCCGGCGAGAAAGTCGATCCACTGATTCGACGACATCCCGAAGAGATTCCCGCCCAGGACGCCGAGCAGGATTTCCACCAGCGCGACGGACAGCCCGATCCGCACCGAGATGACGCTCGCCACAAATGCGAGTGCGATCCACAGCGTTGCGATGCCATAGCTGTTGTTGAGTGCATCGAGCACGCCGATGTACAACGGACAGCAATTCATGCGAGTCTCCTACCAGCAAGTTCTGGTAGGGCCCATCAGGCCGAGTGGCCGAGGGGGTGAGACCCATCACCGGTGTCGCGAATCCGCGCGACCGTTAAAGAATACCACGCGTCGTTCCACGGGTCCAGCGCTGCGATGGTGACCGGGAGGTGGTCGCGCCTACTTCCGCGAACGGATCAGGCGCGCAAACGTGGGAGCGGGAGGTGCTGCAACGCGCTCAGCGTCCGCCGCCGGGAGACGCGTGCGCTCGAGTTCGAGCCGCATGCTCTCCTCGCCCTTGCGCATCGCCCAGCGATGGTTGGCGCTGAACGCCGGTCGCATCAGCCAGGTGAGGCGGCGAAGGAGCGGTTTCTCGGCGCGGATACGCCAGTCGTAGAACGCCTTCACATGATCCCCGTCGGGCACGAAGGTCCACGTGCCCTCACCCACGAAATCGCCGGCGGCGCGAAGCGACAGGCCGCCGGCGCCGTCATTGCGCGTGGTCGTGAAGCGCCAGCGAAGCGTGTAGGGCAACCAGCCCTTGGTCCACAGGTCGACGACGCGACCGACGCCGTGCGCGTCTCCGTCCTCGATGACCTGGACATCGAGATACACCGACGGCCACCAGCGCGACAGTTCTTGCGCGTCGCGCAGGACGTCGGCAACCTCCTCGGCGCTTGCCCGCTGGCGCCAGCGGCTGACGAAGTGGTACTCGTTGCTCATGGCTATCGGAATGCTAGCGGAGGCGGTGGAGGCGGCACCGGTGGTGGCACGTTTCCGGACCGGAGATACCGGTCCCACAACCCGTTGAGATGATCCTGGTAATACAGCGAGTACAGCCCGAAGACGAAACCCAGCACGAGCCCGACCACGGGCTCACAACGATTCGGGCTTCCGGCCGCAGCCTCCATGCGCGCGATGCGCGTCCCGAGCCGGTAGATCGCGATGAATGGCGGAACGATCAGCAGCGCCCCTGGAAAGAACGCGAGCACCGAGAGCGCCGGTCTGATCGAATTGTCCCCGAGAAACCGCCGCGCCTCGTCATTCACCTTGTAGATCCAGACGTACGAATAGATGCCGAGTGTGATGAAGGGCAAGCCGAGCCATACCGCGACGACGTTCCGTTTCTTGTACGTCTGATTGCCGATGACCACGATCTGCGACATCGCCTACCTCCACCCACCGGCGAATCCGGTCATCAACGACCGCCGATCGTGAGCACCACCTTGCCGGTCACGTTCCGTGCGAGCAGGTCGCGGGCGAGCTCACCGCCGCGAATCCAGTCTGCCTCGACGTCGATGTGCGGTGTCAGGAGACCCGCGGCGATGAGCGCACAGAGCTTGCGGAGATCCGACGCCGCGGTCTCTGTGTAACGCAGCTCGTCGAAGAGCAGCATCGCACGCAGCGTGGCACCCACATGCGCACCGAACCAGCGCGGCCCGAGGGCGGCCGGATCAAAGAGCGTCGATGCGTACGACACGACCAACCCATGCGGCGCGACCACCTCGAGACAGCGCGAGAGCACCTCACCGCCGACTCCCTCGAGCACGTGATCGTACGGGCCCTGGGCGTCGTGGATATCGCGAATGACGTGATGACACGCGGCCGCGGCTGCGGCGTTCGCCTCCGGGTTGCGGATCAATCCCGTGACGGTCATCTGCGTGGCGCGAGCAATCTGGATGGCGAGGTGGCCGACCCCACCCGACGCGCCGGTGACGAGAACGCTCTTCCCCACCGGGAACCCGCCCAGGGCAAGCGCCCGGAACGCGGTCATGCCGGCGACGGGCAGGCACGCCGCCTGAGCCGGTGTGACACCCTCCGGCACCGCTGCGAGGTAGTCCACCGGCACCGCGACCCGCTCCGCCCAGGCGCCATTGTTGACGAGGCCCACCACCGTTGTCCCCGCCGCAGGGCCGTCCCCCCGGCTCGCCGGGCGCTCCACGACGCCGACGACGTCCCAGCCGACCTGCTGCCCCGCAGGGGAGCTCTTGGCGCGCGACACCTCGCCGCGGTTGAGGCTCGTCGCCCGCACGCGCACGAGCGCCTCTCCGGCGCTCGGCTCCGGTTCGGCCACCTCGGTGATGTGGAGCAGGTGGTCGTCGCCGGTCGTGGTCAGAGCGAGCATCTTCGGGGTCTCCAGGTCTTGTCGCGTCGTTGAAAGGCTAGGCTGGGATGGTGCGCCTCGAGGCGCGGAAGACGCAGGAGTGACAGGACGAGCGATGCCCGAGATCTCGGCTGCGGCCGCGGCGCTCCATCAACGAGCGATCGTGGTCGACACCCACAACGACCTGCTGATGCTCTGTGCGCGTCGCCCACCTCGCGAGCAGGGTGTGTATTTCCGGGAAGCCTGGCTGCCGCAGTTGCGAGCCGGCGGGGTGAAGATCCAGGTGCTGCCCGTCTTCATCGACGACGACTTCCGACCCGAGGGAGCGCTGCGTCAGACGCTCCGAATGCTCGAGACCGGATGGCGCATCGCCGCCGCGAACCCCGATGCGGTGCGGATCTGCCTGACCGGCGCCGATGTGGATGCCGCCCTGTCGGACGGGGTCATCGCGCTCATCCTTGCCCTCGAGGGGTGCGAAGCGGTGAGCGCCGATGTCGCCCTCTTCGAGCCCCTGTATCGCCTCGGCGTGCGGATTGCCTCGTTCACGCACTTCCGGCGCACCATGCTGGCCGACGGATCGGCCGAGGACGCGACCGGAAGCCGGCTCACTCAGGCCGGCATCGAGTCGGTGGCGATCTGCGAGGCGCTCGGCATCATGCTCGACGTGTCGCACCTGGGCGCGACGTGCACGGATCATCTGCTCGAACTCGCGAATCGTCCGGTCATCGCGTCGCATTCGTCGGCATTCGCGCTCCGCGCGCACCACCGCAATCTGACTGACGCACGCCTGCGCGGTATTGCCGCCACCGGAGGTGTCGTCGGCATCAACGTGCTCGCCACCTTCATTGATGAGGATGTCCATACCGTGGCACGGGTGGCCGATCACATCGAGCACGCTGCTTCGCTCATCGGTGTTGCGCACGTCGGTCTCGGGCCGGACTTCTTCAGCGAGATCTCTCTGGAGCTCCACGGCCCCGCGGCGCAGTCCATGGACGGCGGCGGCACCGTGATCACGTACGTTCCCGGACTCGAGGGGCCTGCAGGGCTGCCGCTGCTCACCGAGGAGCTGCTTGGTCGCGGATGGGCCGAGCCCGACATTCGGCAGGTGCTCGGCGGCTCGTTTCACACGCTGTTCAGCCGCGAGCTGGGGATCCCCGCCTCGCCCTGATCCGTCGCGGCCCGCGGGGGATCAGACCGCGCAGCTCTCGTCGGCGCAGGTGACGCCCGGGTCGGCGGCGCCCACCATCTGCAGCGGATGAGCGGCGGTCCACGCCTGCTGGAGGGCAGCGAGCATCATCTCGGCCGGCTGCGCACCCGAGACGCCGTAAGCGCGATCGAGGACGAAGAACGGGACACCCGTGATCCCCAGTTGACGAGCCTCGAGCTCATCACTGCGCACGTCGTCGGCGTACGCATCGGTCTCGAGCACCGTTCGGACTGCGGGCTCATCGAGTCCGGCCTCGACGGCGAGGCTCACGAGAGTCTCGTCCTCATCGATCGCGGCGCCCTCGGAGAAGTAGGCGGCCATCAGACGCTCCTCGACGTCGTCGTGCGCGCCCATGGACTTGGCGTAATGGATGAGCCGGTGCGCGTCAAATGTGTTGCCGGAACGCGCCCGGTCGAGGTGAAACTCCAGCCCTTCGGTGGCGGCGCTGGCCGTGACTCGGGCCTGCGCAGCCTCCGCAGCGGCGCGGCTCATACCGTACCGTGCCGCGATCCGGTCGATCGGATCGCCGTCCGAGGTCGGAGGAGCATTCGGATCGAGCTGAAAGCTGCGCCACGTGACGTTCACCTCGCCGCGATGATCGAACGCGGCCAGCGCGTGCTCGAAACGCCGCTTGCCGATGTAGCACCAGGGACAGACGACGTCAGACCAGATCTCGACATCCATGCGTTTGGTTGTACCGCATCGATGCCGCTCCGAAGCCTCCGATATCGGGCCGCCCAGCGCCGCAACCGACGCTTCGGTTGGGTGGTTCGGAAATCCGGACTGCGGGTATAGACATTCCGACCAACAACGAGCCGGCGGCCCTTCGCGGCGGCCTGCCTACAGAGACTGAGCATGGCTGAATTGACTTCCGAACTCCTTCCCATCCTGCAGCTGGACAACGTCGTCGTCCTGCCGGGCATGACCGCGACCCTTGCGGTCGAAAGCGACCCGCAGCGCGCTGCCCTGACCGCCGCGCAGAACGGCAACCGGCTGATCCTGCTGGTGCCCCATGTGGACGGCCGGTTCTCGGCGATCGGCACGGTCGCGCAGCTGGTCGAGTCGGGTCAGCTCCCCTCCGGCGCGGAGGTGTCGATCCTCAAGGGTCTGCACCGCGCGCGCCTCGGTGGCGGTCAGTCCGACATCGGCGGAGCCCTCTGGGTCCAGGTCGAGCCGCTGCCCGACGGAGACCCGAGCGATGCCGCCCGCGAGCTGGCACGCGAGTACCGCGCGCTGATCGAGAACCTGCTCGAGCTGCGCGGCGCAGGCCGCGCCATCGAAGCGGTCCGCTCGGTGCGTCATCCCGGCCATCTCGCCGACCTCGCCGGCTACTCACCCGACTTCAACATCGAGCAGAAGCTCGAGGTCCTCGAGACGCTCGACCTCGAGCAGCGCCTGTCCCGGCTCATCGCCTGGACCAAGGACGTCCTCGCCGACGCGTCGGTGCGCGAGAAGGTTCGCACCGAGGTCAACGAGGGCATGGAGAAGACCCAGCGGGACTTCCTCCTGCGCCAGCAGC
>ODAK010001858.1_pt1 | contig 22554 bp, 22 predicted proteins | sample 1539591 | NCBI WGS metagenome assembly ODAK01 (sample SAMEA3539303, study PRJEB22396) | soil metagenome | biome: tundra; feature: field; material: soil | place: USA | collected 2010-05 | depth 0.15 m | reverse complement strand
CCGAAGCCTCATCGCCTACGACCACTGAACCCACCCACACGGAATCAATCATCTAGTGCTAATTGCCGCCCCTGGGGAGCAGCGGGAGCACGACATCGGGGGATGCAGAGTTCCGCTCCCTCACGGAAGGAGCCACGAGCTTGAGGCCCGCGACAGCGCCGTCGGCGACTGCTTGCGGACAACCCCAGCCACGATTCGTCGAGCCGGGCGCGTGGCCGCATCTCGTGCCGAGCAGCCACGACCCGCCCTTCGCGCCATCGCCTGACGCGTGCCCGCAACGCCGCTATTCCGGCCACCTGACGCGCGGCCGCGAGATGGCTGGTGCTCGCTGGGAGCAGCCACCGCGGGCTTCACGGCGCGATCGCTTTCGCTGCGAGTACCACCCACACCTCGCGATCGGAATGGCGACAACTCAGACGTTTGCGTCTCCGCCGAGCCGACGATCGCATTCACTGAGTGGCAAAGCAGGCGCGACGCGACCGAGGCGTCGAGGAGTTCGGCTCGACGAAAGCAGCGGCGGCGACTCTCATGCTGACCGCCGAGCCGGCGCCGGTGGATCCACGCGAATGCGAGAGCCAGCCACGTGATCGCCGGCGCAGAAAAGCAGCAGCGGCGGGTTCCTCCGCAACTCGTGCGATCGCCGGTCGGCCGGGCTGCTGCCTTGCACCCTAATCTAATACCAGCCATCTCCCGGAGTGGCTGCTCTGCGCTCATAGGAGAAGCGGACCGCCCGTCAGATCAGACGCCCGGTCCTCGCCGTGAGCGGGAGCGAGCCGTGCGCGAATGGAGACGAGCGCATCTCGTGTCAAGCGGCAATGTGGCGCTACGCGCGCCGACCGTAACGGTCGTCCTGCAGCCGCGCGAGGACGGCATCGAGAGCCGCGACTGCGCTTAGCAGCGCTGCGTTGCGGCGTGTGCTCCATGCGCGAGCGTGAGGGTGAGCGCGTTCAACCATTGCCGGGCGTCGACGGGCTTGCCGTTGTGGCGGATGATCGCGAGGTCGGCGCCGTGCGCGTAGCCGGTCGCGAGGGTCGCGCCGTCGTGACGCTTGCGGTGGTGTGTCAGTGCCACGCGGTCCGCGTGAGCGGGCTGATCCCGTAGAAGGCTGATCCGGCATACGCCAGACGAATACTCCGGGCGCCACGGGTCCGACGCCGTCCAGCAGGCCCACCCGAAACAAACAGTCCTATTTGCACCGCATCACGGGCCACAGGACACCGCACGATACACCGGAAACTACGGTCACAAAGGGCCCTCGGTCCGGGCGGAGGGCTCCTACCTCAGGCCCTGCGCTCGACGGCCGCGCGCAGCGCCCCGCGACCGTCGCGGTGCAGGACGTGAATTGCGTGACGGGCCCGCGCGCTGGCTAGCTTCAACGGGTGGTTGCCATGTGCGTACAACGCGTCGAGGTAGGGGCGCTCGAACGCTTGCCGCACGTTCCGCTGAAGATGGGAAGGCCAACCCAAGCCGAAGCTGGCCAGTACCCGCCCCTCGTAGAGCCGCATACCCACGCCGTCCCACGGGCCGTCGGGAAGCGCGAGCCCGGCCAGCTGGTGGGTCAACCACAAATGGTCTCGTAAGACGGTGGAGAGGTCGTGGGCGTCCATTCGCACGCGGATCGCTGTCCAGTCGACGGCTGAGCGGTGCACGTGCGCGAGGCGCGCGAGTGTGAGCAGCTGCCGCAGGGGCAGTCCGGCCACGGCGTGGTTGAGGTCCTGGACCGCTGAGTGCAGAACGTTGTGCAGCACTTGGTGGGGGCATGGGGGTGCAGGTACACGTTTTCCGGATCGGGCTCGTAGCCGATCCCGCGCAACGCCTCGACACAGGCCGCTATCGCGTCGGTCGGGACGGCCAGGTCGAGGTCGGCCATACCGCGGTTGCCCAGGCTTACCGCCGTGCCGTCCACCAGCTGGAGAGCACCCTTGAAGAGCAGCGGGACGACCCCGGCCGCATTGAGCGCTTGCACTGCTTCGGTCAGCTCGTGGCGAAAGCGGAGGTTACGGACGGTGTTCACCCTGTAGTACTGGCGCGACAGTTCGGCCGCGTGCGCGGGAAGGGTGCCCTCGATGCGTGGCACTGCGCACCCCAGCGAAGGCATGACCCACAGCTCGAGGGCCACGGCGAGCCCGTCGTTCCAGTCGATCGGTCGCGCCCAGCTGACTGCGCGCCGTTGGCCCAACGACCGATCCTGCCCCTCGAGCGCACGGCAGAGGAAGAGCAGCGCGCTCACGCGCCGGCGGGGTGAAGTCAATCGCGCCCAAGGCGCTGGGCTCCGAGGATTGCGCAAAGTCCCTCCACGGGGACCCGACCGAGTGCCGGGTCTCCTACCGGTACGCTACCCACCGAGGCGGCGGTCCGAGTAACGCTCTCGGCGTTGGCCTCGCTGGGCGCACCAAGCCGGGCGGCCCTCGCGAGCGCGTGCCGCAGTCCGTAGCATCACGGTGTGCCACGCGCTCAACACCGTCTCGTGTTCGAGTCCTTCGGCCTCGCGGCTGAAGTTCTGAGCGACGATCGTGAGCTGTTCGACTGTCTGCCAATCGTGCTGCCACCGGGCTGGCGCCCACCGAACGGCACGCCTACGGCGGCCCGGTTCGGGCTGATGCGAGACGGCACGATCACACTCGACGGCGCCGAGGTCGCCCGCACCGATGGTGATCGGAGCGCCACGCTCGTCGTACTGGGCTCGACCGTGCGCGAGCACCTCGCGCTGTACGCGCCGGCGCACGTGTTCATCCATGCGGGTGTCGTCTGCGTCTGCGGTCTGGCGATCGTGATCCCTGGGAGTAGCCGCAGCGGCAAGACGACGCTCGTCGCCGAACTGGTGCGCGCGGGAGCGACCTACTATTCCGATGAGTACACGGTTGTAGATGTGGACGGCATGATCCACGCCTATCCCAAGCCGTTATCGATTCGTTTCGATCCAAACCGTCGCGGCGTGCCGGTGCCCGTGTCGGACGCGCGGATCGGGACGGAGCCGATCCGGGCAGGTCTGATCGTCGTGACGAGCTACGAGGAGGGCGCGGCGTGGCGCCCGGTCGCCTGCACCCAGGGGGAGGGGGCACTCGCACTGCTCCAGCACACCGTCGCGGCGCGTTCCAGTCCCGGCCGCGCGCTGGCCGCTGCGCGCCAGTTGACGCGAGACGCGCGCGTGATAGCGGGGGCCCGCGGGGAGGCTAGCCTCGCCGCGCAGGCGCTCCTCGAAGCGATGGCATCGCCGGCGTCAGAGAGCGATTCGTGAGCAAGCCAGCGCGACCCGGGGGAAGCAACCTCCGCCACGGCTCGACCGTCTGGTAGGTTTGGGCGCGTAATGGTCACTCGTCCGCTCGTTCGTACCTCGGATCTGCTGACGGAGGAGCTCGATGGCGAGCTGCTCGTGTACGACGAGCAGCGCGACGTGGCCTGCAGGTTGAACCGCACCGCGGCGCTCGTGTGGCGGAGCAGCGACGGCCAGCGGACCCTGGCGGATCTGGTCGAGGTGCTGCGCGAGGAGGTCGGGGAGCTGGCCGACGAGGACCTCGTCATGGTCACGCTCGACCACCTCGAAGAGCACGGTCTGATCGAGTCCGGCTACACGCGGCGCGACCCGAACGCGGCTAGGCTCAGCCGCCGGCGATTCATCCGCCGCGTCGGCGTCGTGGGCACGGCGGCGCTGGCGCTGCCGGTCGTGCAGAGCATCGTCGCCCCGACGCCCGCCGCTGCGCAGTCTGGCGGCGGGGGCGACTACTACTACTACTACAACAACTTGTCGGACGACAGGCTGAAGCGAAACGTAAAGACGCTCCGAGCAAGCGACCGGCCGTGAGCCGGGCTGACGCCCGCCTGACGCCGAGTCATGGGACAGACCTGCGGCACTGACCCGGCCTCGCCGGAGGCCGACGACCACGCTCCAGACGATCGTAGTGTGATGTCGCTGGTCAGGCGCCTTCGGGGCGTCTCGTTCGAATGGCGCGAGGACCTCCAACCTGGGCACAGCGGGAAGGACCTGGGCGTTATCGCGCAGGAGGTGGAGCAGGTCTTCCCGGAGCTCGTACATACCGACGCCCGCGGGTACAAGATGGTCAACTACGCTGGGCTGATCGCGCCGCTGATCGAGGCGGTCAAGGAACTCGATGCCAGAATCGCGGCTCTCGAGAAGGCCAGCAAGGAACGGGACAAGCACGTAGTCGGGGAGCGGTCGACAGCCGCTTCGAAGGAGACCTCCTCGGGCATCAGCTAGCGGGCGTCGCCCTGAGCCGGTCCCGCAAGCCGTCGTCGCAGTTCATAGGATCAACTCGTGCCGCGTGCTCAGCTCAGCGTCGGGCGGCGATCTGTTGGTCGCGTTCGTCCAAAGAGCTCACCATGACGGTTACCCCCGCACCTTGGCGCAATCCGGTCTACGTCGCCGCGACGATCGTGCAGGCATTCGCCCGCCCCCGCTGGCGTCCGGAGCTGGCCTACACCGCGAGCGACCTGCGTCGCCACCTGTTCCCGAGCGCTGCTGAACGTGAGCGACAGGCTCGTCGCGAGCTGCCCTATTTCGCGATCACAACGCTGATGCTCGACGAGGCGCGGGACCTACGCGAATGGATCGAGTTCCATCGGCTCCAAGGGATTGAGCGCTTCTATCTCTACGACAACGGCAGCAGCGACGCCATGGAGGAGGTCGTCCGGCCGTACGTCGAGCAGGGAATCGTGGAGTTCACTCGCTGGCCGTACCCTGGCGCCCAGCGTCGCGCGATCGCTGACTGCTTCAGACGCCACCGGAATGACGTGCGCTGGTTGGTCTGCATGGACGTCGATGAGTTTCTCTTCTGTGGCGAGGCTCAGCCGCCGGCGCTTCATCCGCCGGGTCGGCGTCGTGGGAACGGCAGCGCTGGCGCTGCCAGTCGTGCAGAGCATCGTCGCGCCCACGCCCGCCGCCGCTCAGTCGAGCGGTGGCGGTGACTTCTTCTACTACTACTATTCCTACGGCCTCGTCTAGGACGCGAGGTTGGAGCGAAACATCACGACGCTCCGCGGGCGTCCGCATCAGCGCTAGGCGCCGGCACTGACCCCCGGATAGCGCCCGGAGAGCATCTGCTCGACCAGCTTCGCCAGCCGCGGCTCACCGTCGTAGGCGGCGAGGTGCTCGCCGAGCTCGGCCGCGTGCTCGCGCGGGCGGCAATCGCCGATCAACCGATGCACACCAGTGCGGATCGCAGCCGGAGTCATGTCCACGATCGCGCCCGCCCCGAGTGCCTCGAGACGCCGCGACCAGGCGATCTGATCGGAGCCTTGCGGGATGCAGACCATCGGCACGCCGGCGAGGAGCGATTCGTGCACCGAGCTGCAGCCGCCGTGGGTGACGTGCACGGTTGCGCTCGCGAGCACTTCGCGCGAGTCGACGAATTCGCGGACGACCACGTTCGGCGGCAGCGGTCCGAGGTCGGAGGGCGACACGGGACTGCGTCCAGTGGAGATCAGCACATCGACAGGCTCGTCGGCCAGGGCATCGACGACTGCCTGAAACGGCTCCCGGCGATAGTTGAAGAACGTGCCGAACGCGGCGTACACGAGTGGCCGGCCTGGCGCGGCGATCGGGGGCTCAGCAGGGTCCATCAGCGGACCCACCAGTCGCCAGCCGGGCTCCAGCTCGAGTCCGCCGACGATCACCTCGGTCGTGAAGCCGATCGTCGCCTCACCCGTGCTGACTAGCGCGCCTCGCCAGTCTCCGAGCTCGATCCCCCATTTTCGGGCGATCGACAGCCGACTGTCCAGCACGCGTGCGGCAGCTTGCACCGAACCGGCGCGCAGAGGCTCCGGAAGATCGTCGACGTCCGGCATCGGCGGGCTCGAGCCGGGAAACAGCGGGTGGGAGATGATCCTCGGAAGGCCGAGGAACTCTGCCGCTATGCGGCCCCACGGAACGTGGCAGTCATGGATCACCAGGTCCACCTGTTCCTCGAACAGCCGCTCGATTAGCTCTTCACAAGAGTGCTCGGCAGCCTCGGCCAACACAGCTGCGAAGTCGACGAGGCCGCCGACCGGTCCGTGCGTTGGCTCGTGCGAGCAAAACTCGGCGCCCGTCGCCTCGACCTGCTCCCGGCACGCTTCCGGAGCCCATGCGAGCACCCGATGGCCCTGGCGAACGAGAACGGCACCGAGGCGGGTGGCAGGTCCGACGTGTCCGCCGAGGCCGATGTTCAGGACCGCGATCGTTGCCATCGCTTAGGCGGTGAGCCGCTGCGGCGTGCTATCGCGTACCAGGACCTCGTCGACGAGCTCGGCGACGCGACTGGCGCCGTCGAACGCGGCAAGCCCGCGGCCGAGCTCCCGCGCTCTCTCGCTCACGCACTCGTCGGCCAGCAGCCGGCGGACGGCGCTTCGGATCCCCGCCGGTGTCAGCTCCGCCGTCTCCCCCACGCCGAGGCGCTGCACGCGTTCGGCCCAGCCGAATTGATCCGCCCCCACCGGCAGGCACACCATCGGCACGCCTGCCAGCAGTGATTCGTGCACCGAGCCACAGCCGCCGTGGGTGACGTGCACGCTCGCTCGGGCGAGCACCGCACGAGAGTCGACGAACTCATGGACGACCACGTTCGGCGGCAGCGGCTCGAGTTCGCCCGGCTCGACTGCGCTCCGCCCCGTCGAGGCGATCACGTCGACGCGCTCGCCTGCGAGGCCCTCGATCGCCGATCTGAACATCACCGGTACGGTGTCGAACGACGTCCCGAACGCGACGTACACGAGCGGGCGGGCGCCTGTGGCGACACGGGGCGGGGCCGGGTCCATCAGCGGCCCCACGTAGCGCCAGCCGGGGTCGAGCTCGGCGATACCGGTGATCTCCGCAGTCGTGAAGGAGACCGTGTCCTGCGCAGTGCTGACCAGCGTGCTCGGCCACTCCCCGATGTCGACCCCCCACCGTTCGGCGATCAACAGTCGCCTGGCTTGCACCCGGGCTGCGGCCACGTCGGAGATCTCCTTGAACACGGGAAGATGCTCGACCGCCCGGTACAGGGGGCTGAGATGAGGGAAGGCCGCGTCGGCGCCCGGAAACAGCGGGTTGGAGATGATCCTCGGCAGACCAAGGAACTCTCCCGCCACTCGCGCCCAGGTGACGTGACAGTCGTGGACGACCAGATCTACGCGGTGCGCAAACAGCTGGTCGATCAGCTCGCCGGCGCAACGATCCGTTGCCTCCGCCAGCTCGGCGGCGAACGCGGGCAGGCCGGGGAGCGGCTGGCGCTGGGCGAGCGGGTCGTGAGCCACGAACTGGGCGCCGCTGGCCTCGATCAGGGGGCGATACCCCTCCGGACCCCAGGCGAGCACGCGATGGCCCTGGCGCGCAAGCACCGCGCCGAGGCGGATCGCGGGGCGGATGTGCCCGCCCATCCCGATGTGGAGCATCCCGATCGTCGCCACGTCTCTGAATCGTATCGACGCTGCGTCACTCATCCGTTCACGAGCGATAGTGCTGCGCGGCGCCGCTCACACCGTCGCGCAGTAGGTTGCGAAGCCCGTAGGACCGTACGATGCCTTGGAGCAGCACGGCAAGGTCGAGTCCCAGATCGACCGCCGCGCGCGCGCTGCGCGGCCGGCGTCGTGCCGGCGGCTGTGCGGCAGCTCCCGCGACCAGCCGGTCTCGCGCGCGGAGGATCGCGCGCTCGTCGACTGCATTGAGCCGTGGATCGGTGAACTCCTTCATGCCGTGCGGTTCGAACTCCGAGCCGCGCGCGGCGGCGAACGCCGAGCGCGCGAACTTCCGCAGGCTCTCGGCCTTGGATTTCGTCCAGTAGTGGTTGATCCGGACCCGCTCGCTGCGAATCGGCCACGGATGCGGACCGATCACCGGGCACCCGATCTCGTTGACCGCAAAGCCCACCCGGTAGGGTCGGTTGTGAGGGGTGCGCAGCGGACCATCCAGCGCGCTCGATGGGTCCACGATCGACTTGATGTGCCGGTTGGCGCTGCGCGAGCCGAAATCGTCGGAGCGGCGAGTGAAGGTCGGCAGGACCTCGGCACCTGGCGGCCGTAGGACGACGTCGGAGGTTCCGAACATCTGCCAGTGGACCGCGACCGCGGGGTAGCCCTCGAACTCGCGCAGGACGTCGCACACTCGCTCCCCGGTCGGGCAGAACAGAAACTCGTCGATGTCCATGCACGTCAGCCAGCGGACGTCGTCTCGATGGCGGGCGAAGCAGTCCGCGATCGCCGCGCGCTGGGCACCCGCATGCGGCCATGGGACGAGCTCCGCAATGCCCTCCTCGACGTAGGGCCTGACCACCTCTTCGGTGTCGTCGGTGCTGCCGTTGTCATACAGGTAGAAGCGCTCGACGCCCTGGAGCCGGTGGAACTCGATCCACTCGCGCAAGTCGCGGGCCTCATCCAGCATCAGCGTCGTGATCCCGAGGTAGGGCAGCGTTCGGCGGGCCCGACGCTCGCGCTCGGCTGCCGTCGGGATCAGGTGCCGCCGCAGGTCGCCCGCCCCATAAGCGAGCTCCGGCCGCCAGCGGCGCCGCCCGAGCGCCTGGACGATCGTCGCCGCGACGTAGACCGGATTGCGCCAGGGTGCAGGGGCGTCAGCCATCCCCTTGCCCCCGGCAGGAATCGCACGCCGGCAGCACCGCGATCCGCCCGGGTGGCGAGCTCATGACCGGCTGCCGAGCGCGAACCAGTCTGCGGGTCGCATGCCGGGAGCATAGGCGCAAGACTGGACAGGGCCGAGATCGTGACCGCTCCGCACCAATTGGGGTAGCGGGAGAAGGGCAAAAAACGGAGGCTCCCATAACCGCTGAAGTCGTCTGCGGTCGGAGGCTCAAGCCGTGCCCACGCGAGTCCGCCAGTCGATGGGCTCCGGCGGCGCCGCTTGGTCTGGATGGCTCCCCTCTGGTAGCGGGAGGCCGGCTAGGAGTGAGGCGGCCAATCGCGTAGCCAGGCCGGCCCATGAGCCATTGTGCGGATGGCGTAATCGCGGTACGGCGCGTGCGGCCCGAACGCTACGTCCAGCAATCGCTTCACGGTCGGCTCTCTGCAGAACGGCGGCTCGATAATCCAGCTCCGCTCAAGGTCGGGCGGCCGCTCGGCGACGGCCAGGTAGTCGCAAACGCATTCCGTCTGGACGCTCTCCTGATTCTGCTCGACGAGACGACCCGGTCGGAGATGATCGATCAGGAGGAGTTCGTATCCCAGGGCGGCGATCGTCTGCTTCAGAGCGTGTGTGGAGGATGCCTGGCGCGGCAGCATGGTGCCGTTGCACTCGAATACGATCGCCGGGCGCTGCCGGCGAGCGAGCAGGCGGCGCATGCCGCGCAACGCGGCCGCCTCAGCGCCCTCGATGTCCATCTTGATCACGTCCACGGTGTCCCACCCCCGTCGATCGAGGAGGCCGTCCACGGTCGCGGTGGGCACGGAGATCGTCGTGATTTTCCCGTCCTCGGGCTGCCAGATCGTGCTGTGAATCGACTGCTCGATGAAGCGAACATGGCCGGAGTCGTGGGCGATGGCGGCGTTGACGGCCTGCAACGATTTGAAGCCGTTGCGTTCGGCGGCGAGCTGGAGCAGCCGAACATGCTGTGGCGAGGCATCCACGGCGAGGACCTCGGCCCCGTGCCCCGCGGCGGGAAGCGAGAACGTGCCCAGATGGGCGCCCAGGTCGACCACTCGCGCGCCCGGGGCCACCAACTGCAGGAAGAGGCGCATCACGGGCTCGTCGATCGTGTCGTGGGTCTGGAGCCATGCGCCCACTGGGTCGGACGCCGCCGGATCGATGCAGAACTCGACCGCGGGCCTGCCCGCAACGCTCACCGCCCGGAACGCCGGGTTCAGCGGCACCTGAGCTGACTCTCCCGATGGCCGCTCCACTGGGACTCAGCATCGCCTATGTCACCCACCGGGACGAGCCGCGCTTCGATTGGTTCGCCGACAGCTTGGCGATGCAGCTCGAACGCCTGCGCGACGATCTCGAAGTCGAGGTGATCTTCGTCGATGGGCTGCATTCCGCGGCGAGGACCGAGAGGCTGAGGGAGCTCATCGGCGTACGCTTCGCGTTCCGTCATGTCCCGCCAAAGCCGTGCCAGTACAACGGGGCCTTCCGGCTGACGACGAGGGACCTGTTCGCTGCCGCCAGCGTCCGCAACACCGCCGTGCTCTACGCACGTCAACCCTACGTCGCGCTCGTCGACGACGCGTGCGTGCTGGCGCCGACGTGGCTCGAGGCAGCTTGCTGGGGGGCCAGGCGGGGCTGCGTGCTCACCGGTGCGTACGAGAAGCGCTGGGCGATGGTCGTCGAGGACGGCATCCTCGTGTCCGCGGCGCGTCACCGGTCGGGCCAGGACGTCCGCTGGAACCTGGCCCCGGACGGGCGTCCCACCCGGGTCTACGGGGGCCATCTGTTCACCCCCAGCTGCGGCTTTCCGCGAGCCTTGCTCCTCGAGGTGAACGGGTTCGACGAGCTGTGCGACCCGTCCGGCCTGGAGGACTGCCAGCTCGGGCTGCGCCTCGAATGGGCCGGCGCGGAGATCTACTACCACCGCGGCCTGCTCACGACCGAGAGCGAAGAGCTCCACCATTTCCAGTCCAGCCCCGCTGGCGTGGGAAAGTCCCTTCACCCGGATGCCTACATGGAGATGCTGCGGCGCTTCGGCGTCAGCGCTCGGTTCACGCCTGGCAACTACGACATCGGACACGCCGTGCTGGACATCCTCTACGGTACCCGTGCAATCCGCAGTGTCGGGAACTGCTTCGACCTCGCCCACCTGACCGAATCGAGGCTGCCAAGCGTAGTCGAGCGGTTCCCCCGCTACCACTGGTTCGACCTACAGCCCCTGGAAGAGATGTAGCGCTAGTCGCCCGTCGGACCTGTGGGGCCGGGGGTGCTGCTCGCCATGGCTGAGGTGGGGGCGACGATCGAGCGTATGACGGGATAGCCGAGCCCGAGCCCGGCACCGGCGAGAACGCCCGTCTCCAGCAGCCTGCGCCGCGAAACGCCGGCCGGGGCGGGGGTCGCGAGCAGGCTCTTTTCCTCCAGCTCGACGATGGCGAGTCGGATCGCGTCCTCGGTCAGCCCCGAATCGCGGGCCAGCTCCGGCATGGTGCGTGATCCATCGCACAGCCGCCACACCTTCGTCGCGGGCTCGTTCAACGCGTGGGCCGTATCGCGCTGGAGATCGAAGACGAGGAGCTCCCCTCCCACCTCCTCGATCAGCAGATCCTCGGTTCTCGCCACGGGATGGTCGGCATTGAGCATCGGCTGGCTGCTCCTTTCACCTGGGTCGCGGCTCAGGACACTACTAGAGCAGCAGTCGCGTCAAAGGCAAGCATTTCGCTCGGTCGCCATGGCGTTCTTCCCCAGGACCGAGAAGTTGGTTCGCACGCGGACCTCGTTGTCCAGGAACGCCTCCCGGAACCGGAGGTCTATCTGGGCCCGGCGCATATACAGATCCACGACCTCACGCGCCGTGGTCTGGTCCGGATAGTCGGCGAAGTAGATGGCCAGGAAGCACTCCTCCAGCAGGACTGCTGACTCTGGGGGAGTGCAGTCGAGCACACCGTCTCCGATGGAGCCGAGGATCGCGGTGGCCAGCCGGCGGCCGTGCGCGCGATCCCAGCCGATGGGACTTCGAGAGTGACGGAGGTGCGCCAGCAGGATCTCGGCGGCTCCCCGGGGTCGGCGGAAGTTGCCCAGCACATCCCGTTCGTCGCCGTAGTGGAACTCGAAGCGCTGGGGCTGGCGCCAGGCGAGCTCGGCCAGGATCTGGTCGGCGGTGGCCGCGTAACCGAGCTCGACGGCCTCTCGTGCCGTCTGGTCGAAGATCTCGCAGACATCGGCGAAGCGCGGCACTTCGGCGCTCATGTACGCGCAGCTGACGTGACCCCAGAGGTAGCTCAGGTAGTGGGGCCGGTCGCTCAGCTCGGCCGCGGTGAGAGGCTTCTTGAGCAGCAATCGCATCGGCTCCGGAATCCTCGTGAACACCTCGTCCTCTCCGACGTACTCCGTCCGCGCGTTCTGCGCCAGGTTCAAGTCGATCCAGGCCACATGGGTCGCGCCGAAGAGATTGGCCTCGATCGCACGGCGGACCAGCTCGAGCTTGGCCCACCCCAAAGCGGTGTGCAGCGGGCTAGCCTGACCGGTCTCGTCGTTCATTAGCGGGTGACGCCGGCGGGCGGCCACGATCGCGTCCAGCTGGCCGTGGGCGCTCAGGCCCTCGACGGGCATCGATACGACTGCGGTCCGGGACAGGAGGCCACGGCGGCGACGATGCTGGGCGACCTCGCCGGCTAGGCCGGGCTCGACGAAGAAGACGACGTCGCAGTCGAGCCCGAAGACGAACGCGCCGTGATCCAGGAGGTCCCGGACCTTGGGCCACCGGCAGGTCGGCTCGCGGTGAGCGAGATCGAACAGGCAGGTGACGAGCGTGAGTCTCTGCAAGGGCGGTGGCCGTCGAACACAATGCGCGGATCGACTTCCCGCCGCTCCACCGCATCAGTCTGACCGCAGGCCGGGGCTGTGGCAACTCATCAACGGCGGCCGGCCGGCTCGAGCGTCACGTCCGGGCGCTCGAGCGAGCGCTGGCCACTCCGGAGGTGGCGCGGACCGGTGTGATCGTCGCCGAAGGCGACGCGCTCTCCGCGGGCGACGTCTCGGAGCGTTTGGCGGACGTCCTCGACAACCTGCCGTGGGAGGCTCCGGTCTGCTCGCTCGAGCACAGCGTAAGGCGCTTCGACGAGCTTCGCTGGGGCGGTCGTCTGCCGGCTCGGCACAACGTGTGCGATTGGGTCCCGGGGGGATTAGGGGACCCAAGCGCCTACTGGATCTCGGCGGCCTATGCCCGTGAGGTGCTGGATCGCTGGGGCAGCGGGTGGCGACCCGTGAGCCCGGCCGGGCTCCTCGACATCTCCGGCGCTCTCGCCGCCGTTCCGGGCCTCAGCGAGCGCCGATCGTCCGCGGTGCGGACCCCCGTCACCCTGTGCATGATCGTGCGCGACGAGGCGGATGTCATCGGCCGCTGCCTGGAGTCGGTGCGTCCGCTGATCGAGAGCTGGGTCATCTGCGACACGGGATCGACCGATGCGACGATCGAGGTCGTACACGAGGCTCTGGCCGAGATCCCGGGCGAGCTCCATCGGCGGCCCTGGCGGGACTTCGGGTACAACCGGACGGAGCTGATGGAGTTCGCGCAGGGCGGGAGCGGCTATCTGCTGCTGCTCGACGCTGACATGACGCTGGACTGGCGGGGTCCGCTGCCGCCGCTCACGTGCGATGCCTACATGCTCGCCCACCGTGGCGAGCCGTACTACGCGGTGCCGCGCTTGGTGCGCCGCGACCGTCGGTGGCGCTTCGAGGGCGCCACCCATGAGTTCCTGGCTGCCAACGAGGCCTACTCGCGCCAGCTCCTCGAGTCGCTCGTGATCGACCACCACGCTGACGGCAGCTCACGGGCGGACAAGCTCGAGCGGGACCGCAGGCTCCTCGAGCAAGAGCTGCGATCCAATGCGGGCAACGCCCGCGCTGTCTTCTACCTCGCTCAGACCTGTCGTGACCTGGGGGACAGGCGCCGCGCCGTCGAGCTCTACCGGCAGCGTGCCGGCATGAGCAGCGGCGACGAGGAGGCGTTCTATGCCGCCTTCCAGGCCGGTGCGCTCGAGGCCGAATGGGACGGGGAGGGAGCCGCCCGCGCGCTCCTCGACGCGTGGCGACGGCGACCTTCCCGGGCCGAGCCCCTGCACGAACTGGCCCGTCTGCGCCGGTACCAGCGGCGCTACGGCGATGCCTGTGAGGCTGCTCGGATGGGGTTGGAACTAAGGCTTCCCGACGACCGGCTGTTCGTCCATCGGCACGTGTACGAGTGGGGACTCCGGTTCGAGCTGGCGGTGGCCTCCTACTGGGCAGGGGACGTTGACCTAGCCCTGCGGCTGAGCGATGAGCTGCTGGAGGCGGCCGAACTGCCGCAGCCGATCCGAGCGGCCATCCGGGACAACCGTGCCGCGTGCGTTTCGAAGGGCGCCGTTTCGTCAGCGCCGAGTGCACCCGTGGTCCCGCGGCGACGTGAGGCTCGGACGGTTCCTCTCCTTGGCGAGCTCTGTCCGAGCTTCGACGCCCGGTCGCTGGAGGTGGACGTGTCCCCTGGCTGGCCGGTCTTCAACCCGAGCATCGCCGCCGAGGGGGACGGCTTCCGGGTTGTCCTACGCAGCGCGAACTACCGCATCTCCGATGGTCGGTACGAGTACCTGACAGACGACGATGCCATCCACACGATCAACCACTGGGTCGCTCTGGACCGGAACCTCATGCCGGTCTCCGTCGCTCGGATCGTCGACCGGGCTCCGGGGCCTGCGGCGGTTCCTGTTCGGGTTCGCGGCTATGAGGACTGCCGCCTGTTCCGGGTGGGACAGGACTGGAAGGCAACCGCCACTGTGCTCGACCGTAACCCGGTGGGCCGCTGCGACATGGCGCTGCTCTCGTTCGATGGCCCCCAGGTCACCGACCTGAAGATTCTGCGCGGCCCGACGCCCCGGCGTCACGAGAAGAACTGGATGCCGTTCACGGTCGACGGCCGGCTGCACGTCCTCTACAGCTGCGCGCCGACGGTCGTCCTCGCAATCGATCCGCTAAACGGGGCCGTGTCGGAGGCGTCCCGCCGCCCGGGAATCGACGATGCGCGGCCGCTGCGCGGTGGCTCCCAGGGCGTCCCGGTGAGCGGCGGGTTGCTGTTCGTGGTCCACGAGCCGGACGCTCCGGCGGGACCTCGTGTCTATCGCCATCGATTCGTCCAGCTCGACGAGAGCTTCGAGCTGGTCGGCATCACCCCGCCGTTTCATTTCCTGGCTCCCCAGATCGAGTTCTGCGCGGGCTTGGCGCGGCGTGACTCCCAGCTCGTGTTTACCTTCGGGATCGAGGACGGGGCCGCCGCCATCGCCACCGCTGACGCCGATGAGGTCTTGGGGTTGCTGCGCCGCGCGGGTTAGCCCAGGGTTAGCCCAGGGTTAGCCCGGGGTGAGATCCCGGTCAGGATGGAGCAGTCATCGCGTTGCCGCAGTCAATCCGCTGCGGGCGAACACCTACGAACGGCCCGAAGAACCCGAAGTGCGGCCGCGGCCTGTCGCGCTCTGCCGGCATTTGCGGATCAGTCGACATAGTGGTCATGTCGACTGATCCACAGCAGCTTGGGTTTGACGAGATGCGATCACGAGCTGGTCGCGCGAGGGATCGGTCGGCCGCGGTTTCAGCGCGTCCGCGGTGGGTGGGCATGGCGGGGGAGATGGGATCGTGGTTGCTGCTGTATGGGTGCTGGCAGGTGTTCCGTTGGCCTCCGGGTCACCGCTGGTCGGTGACCTTTTCTTCTACCCGCCGTCGGCGGCGGCGACGTGGGCCGCGTGGCGCGCCTCGCGGCGGTCCTCGGGCTCGCCGACGATCGTCCAGGCGCTGGGCACCCGCATGCGGCCAGGGGACGAGCTCCGCAATGCCCTCCTCGACGTAGGGCCTGACCACCTCTTCGGTGTCGTCGGTGCTGCCGTTGTCATACAGGTAGAAGCGCTCGACGCCCTGGAGCCGGTGGAACTCGATCCACTCGCGCAAGTCGCGGGCCTCATCCAGCATCAGCGTCGTGATCCCGAGGTAGGGCAGCGTTCGGCGGGCCCGACGCTCGCGCTCGGCTGCCGTCGGGATCAGGTGCCGCCGCAGGTCGCCCGCCCCATAAGCGAGCTCCGGCCGCCAGCGGCGCCGCCCGAGCGCCTGGACGATCGTCGCCGCGACGTAGACCGGATTGCGCCAGGGTGCAGGGGCGTCAGCCATCCCCTTGCCCCCGGCAGGAATCGCACGCCGGCAGCACCGCGATCCGCCCGGGTGGCGAGCTCATGACCGGCTGCCGAGCGCGAACCAGTCTGCGGGTCGCATGCCGGTAACATAGCGCCGGACAGCGAGGGATCGGATGCCCGCGCCGAGATGAGAGCAGGCCCGGCAGACCCTCAGCACCTCGGCCCTCCTAATCGCCACAAGCGCGCATCCCGGTGACGGACTCGACGTCGAACTGCGTTGCCCGGACCTCCCTCGGCAAGCGGCTCTGTGCAAGCCGAGCGACTCGGACGCTACAAGCGCCTGAGCGACCACTCCGGAACGAGCGGCGGGTTGTCGGTCGCAGCGCGAAGCAGCAGTCACGCCGGCATGACCGGTAAAGGCGTGATCGGATCATCGGGTCCGCGGCGAGTCGCTAACCGCTCCTGGCGCAGAGCGGCCACGCGCCGATGCTCGGCGGCGTCCCGCTCTTCGTGCCCGCTCCGCCGCTACAGCGGCGATCTCGCGCGGCCGCGTGAGGCGCCGCCGAATGCGGCCACGAGATTCGCGACGGCACGCGGTTGGACTTGGTGCTTTCCAGCGCGCCGACCGCTTGCGCAACGACGTACCGCTCGACGCTCCGCGACTGTTGCTTTTGCCGCGGTGGGACGGTGGCGCTCGCTGCTGCATTCGCGTGATCTCGAGCGTCAGGACAGGTCCGGAGCGCCCCTTGAGCAGCGAGCGGCAGCGGGGACGAGTGCTTTCCCAGAAACTGGGTATCCCTTTCGCTCCCCCGATTCCCTGTGGGGACTGGTCAGGCGGCCGGTTTGCTGATCAGCTTCTTGTAGGGCCGTGGATCTGCTGCCACGGCGCCCTCGAGGAGGCGATAGAAGAGCAGGCCGCGGTGTCGTGCGCGGCGGCGGTTGAAGCGGAAGGTGAACTCGTCGAGGTAGTAGTCCAGCTGGGCGTGGCTGATCGCGCCCTGGTGGGTGCCGAGGACCCATCGCTTGAGTAACGAGGCGACGAGGTGTACGTGCGGGAGCGCGACATGTGCGGGGTCGCCAGTGGCCGAGACGTTGGTCACGACGTGCGTGAAGCGGTAGCGGCCGATGTCGTCATAGCCGGTCCATGCGTCGGTGCGGACTTCGCTGCCGCGGGCGACGTGGTCGAGCACGAACTCGGTGAGCGTGTCCCGCTTGACATTCGGGATCCGTTGCATCCGTATCCGTTCGGGGGCCTCGTCGCCCTCGACCGCGATCACGACGATCGCCTTGTGGCCGGGGCTTCGGCCGCCGACGCTTGCATGCCGCGCCCCGACGTAGGTTTCGTCGACCTCGACGGCGCCGGAGAGCAGCTCGCGGCCGGGCAGCACCATCGCGCGACGGAGCTTGTGAAGCCACGCCCAAGCTGTCTCGTAGCTGCCCAGCCCGAGCACTCGCTGAAGCCCCAGTGCGGAGACACCCTGCTTCTGGTTGACCACGTACCAAACCGCCGCGAACCAGCTAACCAGCGGCGTGCGGGTGCCGGCGAAGATCGTGCCCGCCGTGACCGAGGTCTCCGATCGACACGCCGCGCAGCGGCGCAACCCGTCGCGCATCTGCCACCAGCCACCATCGACAACGCCGCAGAACCGACACGTGAACCCTTGGCCCCAGCGCAGCCGCTCCAGATACCGCAGGCACGCAGCGTCGTCGGGGAACCAGGCCAGCAGCTCATGCCAGTTGCGCGGATAGTCGATCCCCGGACGCGGGGGCTGATCGGGCGCGGCCACAACCAGAAGCTAGAGCGCGAGGGGGACGGAAGGGGATAGCCAGTTCCCAGAAAAGGGTCCTCCATCTCAGTGCAGTGACGCCGGGCAGTCATCAAGTGCTTCCTGGCCGCTGGGTCTGATGCCACGGTCGATCGACGGGATCTCCGTCCAGGCTGGCCGGGCGCACGCGCTTGTCGGGCGGCGGGGGCGACGGGTTCCGGCGTCCTGAGCCGGGGTCGACCACCAGCGAGCGGTATGTGCGTGGAGGGGCTTGCACGGCTTGCTCGAGCAGCCGGTAGAAGAGCATGCCTCTCGCGCGTGAGCGCCGGCGGTTGAAGCGAAACGTGAACTCGTCCAGGTATGCCTGCATGTGGCCGGGCTTGACGCCGCCCTGATGAGTGCCCAGCAGCCAGCGCTGGACCAGCGACGCGACGCGGTGCACGCCCGGGAGGAGCTCGTGCGCCTGCTGGCCCGACGGACCGATCGGCTCGGGCTGATGCGTGTAGTAGTCGCCGCAGGCCGGCCGGTAGCTCGCGAGCCCGTCGGTGATCACGATCGAGCCAGGCTCGACGTGGTCGAGCATGAACGCCCGCAGCGTCGGGCCGGCGACATCGGGGATCACCTGTAGCCGACAGCGGCCGAGCGCACGACCGTCCTGCTCGACCGCCACCTCGACCATTACCTTCCCTTGAGCGCCGCGCCCGCGGACCCCGGGCTCGGGCCCGCCGAGGAACGTCTCGTCAACTTCCACGATCCCGTTCAGCCGCTCGCGGCCGGGGCGCACCATCGCGCTGCGGTAGCGATGCAGCATCGCCCACGCCGTCTGCTCGGAGCCGATCCCGAGCGTCCGCTTGAGCCCAAGCGCTGAGATCCCATGCTTCTGACTGGTCATCTGCCACGCCGCGGCGAACCAGATCGTCAACGGCGTCCGCGTCCCGTGGAAGATCGTCCCCGCCGTCGCCGAAACACGACGACCGCACACGCCGCATGACCACCGACCGTCCGGGAGCTTCCACGCCTTCCTCCCGCGGCACACCGGGCAGCAGAACCCATCCGGCCACCGCAACCAGTCCAGATAGTCCAAGCACGCCACATCGCTAGGGAACCACGCTCGAACGTCAGCGTACGAGCCCGGATACTCGATCCCAACCCTCGGAGATCCACGAGACATCCCCCGAATCTACTGCACTGAGATGGAGGACCCTTTTCCCAGAAAGCGCTCGTCGGTAGTTCGGCGACGTCCCGCGGTGACGCGCTTTCGCTCCCGCCCAGAAGCAGCCGTCACCTGCCGGCGAGCGAGACGTCTCCTTCGGCGCTCAAGCAGCCACGGGAACCGCACGACGAGCTGTTGGTCCTGACGGCCGCTTCCACGAAGCAGCGGCAGCCTCGCGCCTGCCCAGACCGGCCAGCGACAGTTCTGCATAGGAACGAACTGGGAACTGTCGACCTCAGCCGATCGTACTGCTGCTCTTGCACGGCGATGCAGCAGCGGCGGCTCGATCATCGCCTGGTGGCTTCACCGATCCGCCACCGCACGTCAGGCAAGGACCACGTCCGCCCGCAGCGCTTGCGCCACGGCCTTGCGCTCTGACTCGCCGAGCTTGCCCGCGAGGCGGCTGATCTCCAGGGCATCGTTGAACGCCTGGAGGAAAGCGCTGTCGGCCGTGTCGGGTAGCGGCTTTCCGAGCTTCTCAGCAAACCACTCGGCGACGTCCGACCAGCGCCAGACCTTGGTGCGCGCGTCGAGACGTCCGGCAGCGGGAGGAAACCCGCCCGGTCCGCGCTTGCCGTTGACCAACAGCCGCACACTCTCGGGCGTGCGGCCCGCGCGCTTGGCGACGTCAGCCATCGTGGCCAGGTCGTCCTCTTCGACGCGGAGTATCTGCGCGTCCGGGAGCGCTTGGCCGAGTTCCTCAAGGCCGGCGGTGAGCGCGTCCGGAAGGCTGGGCGCCCGACGGTCGAACTCGAGCAGAAACGAGCCGTCCGCATCCGGGCCCATCAGCGAAGCGTCGTCGAGCCGCTGGTAGAGGCGGACCGACAACGAGTCGAGGTCATCGCCCGGGTTCAGGAATCGCAGTGTGAAGGTGTAGTCGTTCATGGCTTCTTGTGCTCGCACCGCGCGACGAAACGATCGACGCGCTTGGCTTCGTTGTCGGCGCTTGAGGGCGAGCCGTTGACCGAGAAGGGCGGACATTTGCCCTCCGCGCTGGCCGGGCAGTAGATCACTCCCCAATGACCGCGACCCGTCTCAACGCGGAAGCCCTGGCTCTCGGCTCGCTTTAGCGCCGCCTCGACTTGCTTCTTTGGATGTTTGGCACGCACTCTACAGGAGGTGTTGTGAACTGCCAACACACAGTCGGCAGACCGACGGGGACGCCCCGATGGCACGGCGCCACCGCGAGGTCATCCGAGCACCGACAGGTCGGTCGGCACGGCGCTCGAGAAATCCTTGGCGAAGATCTGCGACAGCTTCGCCGCGTCCTCCGCCGCCGGCCGCGCGTGCAGGTACCGAGCGGTCGTCCGGGAGTCCGCGTGGCCCATCATCGCCTGCACGTTGACAAGGTCGAAGCCCTGCGCCGCGAGCGTCCCGAACGTATGCCTCAGATCATGGAACCGGAGGGCCGGCATGTCCTGGCTCTGCGCGATCGCCGCGTCGCGTGCGGCCTTGAAGCGGCGACGAAGCGCCGATCCGTCGAGATGCTCCCCGGTGCGCGAGCAGAACACGAGGTCCGAGTTCCGCGTGAACATCGGGCGCTGCGACAGCTGCGCGAGCGCCTGCGCCGGCTGATCGGCCAGCGGGACCGTCCGTCCACGGCGTCCCTTCGGACTGTCCTCCTGCCCGAGCGCGTACGCGCGCTGGATGTGCAGCCGCTGCGCGTGCCAGACGACGTGCCGCCAGCGCAGAGCGAGCAGCTCGCCCATCCGCAGTCCGCAGAACGCCGCCACGACGATGAGGCACGCGTCCTGGTCGTCCTCGAGGCGGCGCACCTCCTGCTCCCCCTCCCCCACCTGTATCCGAATCAGCTCACGGTGCACGCCGCGGCGGGCCGCGTCTGCGATCGCCAACACCTCCGACGGCGTGTACGTGACGATCTCAGCAGGATCAGGCTCGCGGCGCTTCTCCGTGCCGGCAACCGGGTTTTCCGGCAGGCCGTAGGTGTCGTCGCGGCAGCCGAACGCGAACACTGAGTGCATCACCGAGCGGTGCAGGTTCACGGCACGTGCCGACAGCGCCGGATCACGGTCGAGCTCCGAGAGCCACCGAGACACCTCCCGCTTCGTGATCGACGCCGCGGTCCGTCCGCCGAATGCGGACATGATGCGAGCCGCAGGTGCTCGTCCGCGTTTGCGCGCCGCGTCGCCTGGCTTCCGCAGCATCGCGGCGTAGCCGATCATCGTCGTCCGCTTGCAGCCGCCGACCGTGCGCCGGTGCTCGAGCCAGGCCGACGCGACCTCGTCAAAAGTCACAACAAGAGCCGGGTCAGGAGCGACGGCCTTGCGTGCACGTGCGTCGCGGGCCCGCTGGATCACCGCCTGCGCGCTCGCGATCGCCGAGTCCTCGGTGAAGTAGCCCTCTAGCGCGCGCCCTCGACGCTTGATCCACCCCGGATGCCGCGTCGCTCGCCGATGCCCTGGCGGAACCTCGCCGCGCTCGACCCATGCCGCCCCGACACGCTTCTTGACCTGCGCCCCGCCGGGCTCGCGCCACTTGACGAGATACACGGGACCGCCAGCCCGATCGACCGGCGGGAGCAAGTGGACGGTGGGCGGCCTTGACATGAACCTCGAGGCCCAGCATAGGCCCTGCCCGGGACGTCTGGAATGTCAACTGCTTTAGTGCGGTACCACTCCGGGTACCAAACCCACCCTCACCAACCATAGAAAAAGGCCCCGTCCCATAAGGGGATTTCCCGTAGACACTGAACCTGGCCTCGTCCGGACCGCTTGCCATGCAGAAGGTCGAGGGTTCGAGTCCCTTCAGCCGCTCTCACAAAAGCCCGGTAATCCGGGGTTTTTTGTTGCCCGATCACCCATTCGGGACGAGCCAGGCAGGCATTTCCAGCGCTTGGTTCCGGATTGGTTCCGGAAACCCGTGGCTCCCGCGCGCCCCTTGCTGGCGCCTTGTGCCCCCGATGAGCGCCGCTGCTATGCGTCGATCAGTGTCTGTTCGGATTGTTCCGGAAACCCCCCCGACGGCAAGCCCTCTCGTGTGCCGACGTCCCTCCCGGTCGGGTTCGACTGCTCAAGTCGTTTCGCCGACTTCGGCGGCTCGCGCTTCGCCGTTGTAGATCGCGCGAGCCTCGGCGAGCGTGCACCCGAGTGTCTGCTCGAGGATCTCGACGGCGCCCTTGCCCATGTCGAGGACCTGCTGGTAGACGGCGAGCGTGAGCGTCGGGTCGGTGTGACCCATCAGGTACATCGCCCGGCGCGGGGGCACATCGCACACGGCGAGCATCGAGGCAAACGTGCGCCGCAGCGTGTGCGGCGTCATGTGGCCGATGGGCAACAGATCCTCGGCCTCCAGCTGCTCGTTTGCCCGCCCACGGATCGGCGCGAGAATGCGCGCACGGATGTTGTCCGGGTGATGGCGCGTCCCGTTGCGCGTCGGGAACGCCGGCTCGCCCTGGTTTGCAACGAACTCGCGCATCCCTGCTGAAGCTGCAGCCACGGGGGGCACACAGCGCCTGAGGCCCGCACTCCGTGCCTGATCACAATCGCGCGGTGGTAGTGCCGCGTGAGGGAGATGGCTCCTTCGCCGCGAGGCTGTCGCGCAAACCCGTGAGAAAGTCACGGTCCAGTGATGGTGGGAGGAGACGAGCCAAGATCGCCTCATTTGGAGCCGCTGTCCCAATCGAAGCACGGTATCGGGTGTTCTTGACAGGTGTTATCCCACCGACCAATTGATGCACCAGGTTATGGATTGGTTTGTGCGACAGCCTCCCGCTGAGGGAGCCATCACACCGTTCAGGCGAGGTGGTTGCTCTCGGTGCGATCCAGCAGTCTTGATGACACTTCTCCTTTTGAGCACGAGCGGCAACGCGACCCCCGATCGCAACTGGCTGCCGCGTTCCATGGA
>ODAK010001857.1_pt1 | contig 22564 bp, 20 predicted proteins | sample 1539591 | NCBI WGS metagenome assembly ODAK01 (sample SAMEA3539303, study PRJEB22396) | soil metagenome | biome: tundra; feature: field; material: soil | place: USA | collected 2010-05 | depth 0.15 m | reverse complement strand
CACGACAAGGCTTTCTTGAAACTAATGTCGCTTTATTTATGCGCATGTGTATAGTAGATGGATGGCGTAGTTTGGGAGCCTCAGTGAATCCACTTTTGAGAGAATATTACAAAGCCTACCCTGCTAAGTTCAGATTTCCATACAACGACGACGAAGCCGAGATTGATGGCTTCGCCGATTATGCTGCAAAACACGGTGTCATAATCAAAGAGGGACACATTGTTGATCCTTGGGGAAGTCCGGTTCATTTCGTGATTGACCACGACAAAGACCTAACGCTTAAAGCGCAAGGTTACTCATATAACCTTTCGGGTCAGGATCCAGACCTGATTGGAGTGGCTTTGCTATTCGACAGAAGCTTGGATACCAAGTTTGACACGCAATGGCGATGGTCAGTGGAAAACGGTTATATCCAAAAGCGGCAAGTGCGACGCAAATCACCCTAACCAAACAAAAAAGCGCAGACAGCTTTCGCCGTCCGCGCTTTGAATTTTGTTCTGCGGATTAGTGCTGCGCCGGAGCTTCGGCGGCCATTTCCTTGTCGCGGTCTTCCATCGCAGCTTTGCGCGAGAGGCGGACGCGGCCTTTTTCATCCACGCCGAGGCATTTCACGGTGATGTCGTCGCCAACTTTCACGATGTCCTCGGTCTTCTTCACGCGGAAGTTCGCCAGCTCGCTGATGTGAACCAGGCCGTCCTTGCCGGGCAGGAATTCCACGAACGCGCCGAATTCTTTCACGGTCACCACCTTGCCGCGATAAATTTTCCCGATCTCCGCTTCGGAGGTCATGCCGCTGATGGCATCCACGGCAATCTTCATGCCCTCCGCCGAGACGGAGAAGATGTTGACCGTGCCATCGTCCTCGATGTCAATTTCGCAGCCGGATTCCTCGACGAGGCGCTTGATGTTCTTGCCGCCGGGTCCGATGATCGCGCCGATCTTCTCGGGGTTGACCTTGAGGGTGGTGATGCGCGGGGCGTATTTGCTGATCTCCTTGCGCGGCTCGGAAATGGTCTTGGCCATCTCGGCGAGAATCGCGAGACGGGCGACGCGGGCTTTTTCGACCGTCTCCACCATGAGCGCGAACGGAATGCCCTTGAGCTTCAAGTCGAGCTGGAAACCGGTGATGCCTTTTTCCGTGCCGGCGATCTTGCAGTCCATGTCGCAATACGCGTCTTCCCAGCCGATGATGTCGGTGAGGAGCTGGTATTTGGAAATGGTGTCGCCGCTGTATTCGGTGCAGATGCCGACGCTGATGCCGGCCACCGGACGAATCATCGGGACGCCTGCGTCAAGCAAGGCCAGCGTGCCGCCGCAAACAGACGCCATCGAAGTGGAACCGTTGGATTCCATGATCTCGCTGGTGACGCGAATGGTGTAGGGATAGTTCGCCGTCGGAATCATCGGCTCAATGCTGCGTTCGGCGAGCGCGCCGTGGCCGATTTCGCGGCGGCCCGGACCGCTGATGCGGCCGGTTTCGCCGACGGAGAAATTCGGGAAGTTGTAGTGCAGGATGAATTTCTTCTCGTTGCCGCCGCCGGTGTAGGAATCAAATTCCTGCGTGTCGTCGCCGGTGCCGAGCGTGGCGAGCGTGACGGCCTGCGTTTCGCCGCGGGCGAACAGCGCCGAGCCGTGGGCGCGAGGCAGAATGCCGACTTCGCTGGTGATCGGACGGACCACGTCGAAGGCGCGGCCGTCGAGGCGCTTGCCGCTTTCGAGGATCAATTTGCGGACGGCTTCCTTCTGGATGTAGTAAAACGCGTCGTTGATGACGAACTGCGTGACTTTCTCCGCGCCGAATTTGGCGATGAGCTTCGTGCCGACCTCGTCCTGAATCGCCTTGCACGCATTTTCGCGGTTGAGCTTGCCGGGCGTGAGCAGGGCAGGCACGAAACGGTCGCCGGCGAGCGCCTTGGCTTCGGCGAGAATTTCGTCGGGGACAATCTTCAGCGTGATCGCGCGCTTCGGCCTGCCGACTTTCGCGGCGAGTTCTTTCTGCGCGGCAATGAGCGGCTGGATGACTTCCTGCGCGTATACCAACGCGGCATTGAAGTCGGCCTCGGAAATTTCCTTGGCTGCGCCTTCATACATGACGATGTCTTTTTCGTTGCCGACATAGACGAGATCCAAATCGCTCTCGGCCTGTTCGGCGTGCGTAGGATTCGCGACAAATTTTCCACCGATGCGGCCAACGCGCACCGCGCCGAGCGGCCCGGCCCACGGAATGTCGCTGACCATCAGCGCCGCGCTCGCGCCGACGATGCTCAAAATATCAGAATCGTTCTCGCCGTCCGCGCTCAAGAGCACGGTCTGGACCTGCACTTCGTTATACCAGCCCTTCGGAAAGAGCGGGCGGATCGGGCGGTCGGTCAGACGGCAGGTGAGGATTTCCTTTTCGGTCGGCCGGCCTTCGCGCTTGAAGTAGCCGCCGGGGAATTTGCCGGCCGCAGCCGCCTTTTCGCGGTAGTCAACGGTGAGCGGGAAGAAGTCCTGGCCTTCTTTTGCCTTGGTCGCGGCCACGGCGGCCACGATGACGATGGTATCGCCCATCTGGACGGTCACGGCGCCGTCGGCCTGTTTGGCCAGCTTGCCGGATTCAATGATGATTTGTTTGTCGCCGATGGCGGCGGTGATTTTATGTGACATAACTTTCTGGCCACCGCCCCCAGAGGAACTTCAGTGAACCCCGAAAATTTTCGGAGCTGAATGAAATTTCCCGAAGGCGGCGGAATTTTCTACGCGAGATTTTTCGGTTGAGGAATCCGGCAGTTCGCGTGGACCGCAAAATTCCAAAACGGAAGGCTGGCCTGAAGCAAGAAAAAGCCGCGCCTTCCGTAAATTTCAGTGGCGCAGCTTGAGCTTCTTGGTGACCGTCTGGTAACGGCTCAAGTCAATGCTTTGCAGATAATCCAGCAGGCGGCGGCGCTGGCCGACCATCATCAGCAGCCCGCGACGGGAGCTGTGATCCTTCTTGTTGCCCTGCAAATGCTCGGTCAAATGGTTGATGCGCTCCGTAAGCAGCGCAATTTGCACGTCGGCGGAACCGGTGTCCTTCGCGTGCGTCTTAAATGATTCAATCGTCTTTGTCTTCGCTTCCATAAGTAAATGAGTTCACGAAGATAATTATTCGCCTCCCCGCTGTAAAGCGAATTAAACCGGCAATTTTGGAAGAGGGTGTGAGACAAAATTCTTCATTTATGCTGCCAGCGGCAGAGCATCATTGTGAGCAGCCTGTTCATTTAGCCTATATTCCCAAAAGTCTTCGAGGCGACGGCTGCTGTGAATGCAGCGCAGGGCGAGGATGTTTTCGGCTCCGGATTTCGACCAGAACATTCCTGATTGTTTGCAGCGACCACCAATGACGGTCTTGCAGCCGGCTTCCACCACACCTGAACCAATGAAGTAACCCGCTGCTCGGAAGGTTCCATATTGCATCCGGCTCACGTTGCGAACGAAGTAACCCAATGCCTGTTCCACGGCTGCCGACTGCGGTTTGCCAGCGGATTGTTGGCGGGCCTCTTGGATCAATGACAGAACTTTGTCTTTGAGCAGCCGTTTGGCCCAACGCCGCAGCCGCTTTTTGTAATCCGGATGGGCCTTGCCGATCAACGCCTCGAGCACGTGGCCGGCGTGCTCCAGGGCGTGGAAGAAGTCCACGATTTGCAGGCAGTCCTTGAAGCATTGTCGGCCCATGTTTTCCAGGCCCGCAGCCCCATCAATGAGCACGACCACTTTGCCAGCGCTGCCCAGGCCGCGCCGAATCGCCTCCTGGCGCAACAGCGGGCCGAAAGCATCAATGGACTTGAAACTGGAAACATAGGTCGTGGACTCATAGTCCCGCACCGGATGGCCTTTTTCATCGGTCCGGTGCTGGGTGAACACGCAGCCCAGGTAAACCTGGCGCGTCTTGGCCGTGCCGTCGGCCTGCTTGCCGCGCCGTCCCTTTAACTCCTGGCTCACCATCGGCACGCCCGTGCCATCGGCGCTGACATACAGGATGGGCGCGGCGCAGGGTCCGGGTTGGGCTTGGCGTTCCTGCCAGAGTTGGGCGCTGCCACCCACGCGCTGGACGACCCGTTGAATCTGCCGCGCCGAGACGGCGATGCCGCCGGTCTGCTCCAAATGCCGTTCGGCTTTCTGGTCGGTTGGCTCGTCGGCTCCTTCCAGACAGATGAGCTTGGCCAGAGCGGGCGTATAACCCACCTCCAAACCCAGGGCGGCGTCTACCGGAGAGTGGCCCTGATCCTTGCCCTCGTGATAGTAGTAATCTCTCTGCAACTGGAAGCTGCCGAAAATCCCTTGAACTCCAATCGTTTCCCGGCCCTTGCGCGTTTGTCTGGCTTTGGGTTGGTAATGGGCGTCAACTCGATCAGCAGCTTGCTGAAGCAACCATGCGACCAGCGAATTGGCGGATTTGAAAACGACCGCGCGGACCAGGACTTCCAATCGGGCCACAGCGTTTCCATGCAACTCCTCGGATTCAAAGCGGGAGATCAGTTGCTGGATTTCTTCTTCTTGAGCGAGGAGGATTTCGGGCGGGATTGATTTTTTTTTGAGCCGGCGATGTGCTGGCGGGTTTCCTGGATGACCCAATCAGCATACTGCTCGGTCAGTTGCCGGAATTGGGCATAGCCAGCCAGGGCAGTCTGGACCGCGGGCAGTTCGGCGGCGGAAACATACCGGGTATGATTCTTGCCGTCCTGCCAACGCTGAAGTTTGTGATAGGGGCCAGATGCGTTTGAACGCTCCTTAAAGGTATACTGCGAGAGCTTGCCCCGCTCCATGGCGGGAATGGCCGCAATCTGTTCCAAAAGGTGTCTTTTATTGGGTGGATTCATATTGTGCCTATAATACTAGACACACACGCCTGAAAAAACAAGCCGGGAAAACTCAATTTGAAGAATTTTGTCTCACACCCTTTGGAAGAATGCGAACGGCCTGGGCTTGAGCCAGCCGGTGGAATCAACCGCAAGGACGACGTCCAAAACGGCTGCAACCGCGATCAGAAGCCGGCTTTTTCATGAGGAATCTTGTAACAATGGGGGCCTGAGCCGCGTCGAACCGTTTGTCCAAACGTGGCCGGGAGAGCCATGGTTATGAAAACAACCAACCGCCAATCATCCGACCACAGAGAAACTGATTTTGGCGCGGATGCGTCTTTCACCTTGATCGAGCTGCTGGTGGTCATCGCCATCATTGCGATCCTTGCCGCGATGCTGCTGCCGGCATTGAGCCGCGCCAAAGACAAGGCGCGGGCGATTGTTTGCGTTTCCAATCTCAAACAGTGGGGCATCATGTGGCGACTTTATGCCGACGAAAATAATAATTCGTTCATGTCCGGCACGGCGGACACCTGGGCACGCGGCGTATGGGTGCTCGCGTTCACCAACGGCTACCGGCAAAAACCGGCCCTGCTCCTGTGCCCGAAGGCAACCGACCGGCGCGGACCGGGTGAGCAGGAAGTTCACACCTCGCTCGCTGATCCCAACGCCGTGGATTATGGCGGACCCACCACCGCCTATGATTTTCCCATCCCCGATCCGGCTGATTCCGCACATTGGCTGCTGGCCAGCTATGGTCTGAATTGCTGGGTTTACAATGCCAATACCAACAACATTCAAGGACGGCTCGCCGATTATCACTGGCGAAAATATGACCTGGCATCCCAGCCTTCGGTTACGCCCCTGTTTCTGGACTCGATGTGGCGTGGCGGCGGGCCGTATTTCAACGACCTTCCGCCGGCCTTCAACGGGGAATGGATGGGGGCCAATGCCGAGATGCATCACTTCGCCATTGGCCGGCATGGCAAAGGCGTGAACATTCTCTACTTCGACAGCTCCGTTCGCCACGCTCGCGCGAAGGATTTGTGGAGCCTGCCGTGGTCGAAAGGATACGATGTCAACGCCGCCGCGCAGGCCGTTGGTTTTCCAGGCTGGATGGATTGACCTTCGTTCAATGCCGGAACGGCAACTGATTTGACGCCCGCACCGAATCGCACCGGTCATTTTTTATGGCAAAAAAACAATGGGTTCTTCTGGCGGCATTCATCACGCTGGCCGGCGTTTATATTTGCGCCTTCACCAATTGGGGCCGGCATCCGGCCATTCAAATTTCCCACGCCGCCTACGCAAACCCGAAAGGCGCTGCCAGGCCGCGCCTGCGAGCCGGCCGCTTCAACACGGCCATCGTGATATTCAATTTGGATCATTCCTACGCGCTGACGGAAATCAAAGTTGTCCGCCTGGCCGACTGGCAAACCAATAAGTCCACCCTGCCGCTCTGGCATCTTACTTCCGACTCAAATTCGGTTCCGACCAAAAGGTTTTACTACGGTGCGCCGATTCGCGGCATGAAACCCGCCTTGCCGGGCACCCGGCCAGAATCGCTGGCAACGAATGTCATTTACCGCCTGTTCCTCACGACAGGCCCCGTCAAAGGCCAGCATGATTTCTCGCCGCCGCCAAAATAAACCAGGTCGTTTGCCCCGGCCAATCAGGGTAAGCCACCCCGCCAGCGCCACGTGAGACGTAGCTTCGTATCCGGTGTCAGCTTGAATCTCTCGGAAATCCGCAATCCTTCCACCCAGAAAATCTCACCGACCGCCGTCGCCGCCAAAATTAAACCGCGCCGCCGCGCCGCCGGAATTTTGGAATTCACAAACAAATCCTGCAATTTCACGGGCGACTTCAAGCCAATCGGTTGAAACCGGTCGCCCGCGCGCCAGTGCCGCAGAATGATTTCGCCGCCGATTTTGTCTGCGTCGAAAATTTCAAGGCCGGCTTGTTTTTGGGGCAGAACAAAATTCCTCTGCGGCTGGATTTGCCACCGGAATTTTCTGCCGGCGAATGCCGCCTGCTCTGCCCTGCCCTGCAATTGCAATTTGAATTCATCCGGCTTGAATTTTTCCTCAACCTGCTCCTGCAAGGTTATTTTCCCAGTCGTATCGCGCGCGACGGACAAACCGGAACTGACGCTCACAAACTTTTCTGGCGCGGCGCGAAGCTGCTCGACCAGTTCAAAATCCAAAACCACGCCAAGGGCTGTCAGTTGCCGTTGCATAACTTTCCGCTGCACGGCGACAGGCAGTCCGTCAAAATCGTAGCAGCCGACGTGAGGAGGCTCTGACTTATTTCCGCTTTCCGCTTTCCGTTTTCCGCTTCCAAGTTGAGCCTCGTCACCTCGCCTGATGCAAAGTTTTTGAAGCCACTCCAGCGCGGCTTCGCTGGCAAATTCCGCTTCCGCGCCGGTGATTTCCATCAGCCGCAAAACGGTTTTCGTCAAGCCCGGCTGATATTTTTTTTGCAGCAGCGGCAAGAGTTCATTACGAATCCGGTTGCGAAGAAAATCCTTGGAAAAATTGGTAGCATCGTCGCGGAATGGAATTTTGTTCAACCGCGCAAACGCCAGAATTTCAGCCTTGGAAAAACCCAGCAGCGGACGGACCAGCGTGATTTTTTTATCGGCCGGCGACCGCGAACGCCATTTCATGCCCGCCAATCCTTCGCCGCCCGCGCCTCGCAGCAACCGCAAAAAGAAAAGCTCCACCTGGTCATCCGCGTGATGCGCCAATGCGACAACGGAGATTCTTTGCTGTCCTGCCACGCGCGCAAAAAATTCGTGGCGCAATTTCCGCGCGGCCATTTCCACCGAGATTTTCGACTGCGCGGCGAAGCTGGCGACTTCGCCGCGTTCGGTGAAAACCGGCAACGACAATCTTTTTGCGGTCGCGCGAACCAGTTTTTCATCCGCATCGCTGGCACGACCGCGCAACTGGTGGTTGAAGTGCGCGACAGAAATGTTCCAGCGATTTTTTTTTGCGAGGGAATTCAGAACCTGCAACAAAACCATCGAATCCACGCCGCCGGAGACCGCGACGAGAATTTTTTGGCCACGCGCCAGCAGGCGGCGGTCCTGGATTTCGCGCTCGGCGCTCTGGAGGAATTCGCTCACACGGCCATCGTGCCTTTTTTTTTCAGGCTGGGCAAGCGGCCCGCACCCGGCAGGAGCGACGCGTGGTAAAAACAATCCGCAGCCCTGCCAAATAAATTTGCCCGCGCACTTGCCCGCCTTTAACTTAGTTTCGTGTCCGTCAAATTCACCATCCTTGGCAGCGGTTCCAGCGGCAACTGCGCCTACCTCGAGACCGCCGAAGCCCGCGTGCTCGTGGACGCCGGCTTTTCCCCGCTGCAAATCCGCAAACGCCTCGCCAGCATCGGCCGCACACCGGAAAATCTCACGGCCATTTTAATCACGCACGAACATTCCGACCACATCAGCGGCATCCTCGGCATCGCTGACCGATTTCACATTCCGGTTTATTGCAACCGCGCCACACAGGACGCGACCATCTGGGCTTTCAAATCCAAATGGGCCGGCAAAAAAAATCCCGCGCTCAACGGTTTCGACAGCACTGAAAGCATCAAGGCCAAAATTGACTGGCGGCTCTTCGCCACCGGCGACGGGTTTGAACTCGCCGACCTCGCCGTCGAAACGTTTTCCATTCCGCACGACGCGCAGGATCCCGTCGGCTTTTTGCTGCGCACCGCCGCCGGCAATTTCGGTTTCGCCACCGACCTCGGCCACGTCACCAAGCTGGTGCTGGATCGCATCCGCGCCGCGAACGTCCTCGTGCTCGAATCCAATCACGACGTGAAAATGCTGCAGGATTGTCCGCGCCGCGCGTGGAGCCTCAAACAGCGCATCCTTGGCCGCCACGGCCATCTGTCCAACGAAGCCGCCGCCGAAGCCGCCGCGCAAATCATGTCCGCCGAGCTGCGCCAGCTTTACCTCGCGCACTTGAGCCGCGAGTGCAACAAGACCGAACTCGCCCACCGCGTCATGTCCGAACGCCTCCAAAAAATCGGCGCCACCCACGTCCAGATGCAAATCGCCGCGCAGGACGTGCCGTGCGCGACTTTGGAACTTTGAATCAAACGCCCAACTCGGTTTGTTCGGTGCCTTTCTTCTTTGATTCCGGTGCTTTTTTGAACGTATCGTCCAAACTTGCAGCACTGGTCGGGCGTTCAATTCCTTTGCCATCCATCAATTCCTTCACAGTGCGGGGTTGCAAGCGTGGAAATTTCAGCTTGTTCGTTTTGTGTTCGTAAAAACCAACGCTGGCAGCTTCGGTTTCCATTGGGCCGGTTGCTTCTTGCAGGGAAATTAAAATGCCGATGGCGGCTTTCTCGCGGTCAAGCACACCGCGCAAAGCCTGTTCGACCATCTCAAGGCCAGCCTGTCTGCGAATTGATTTCTGGCGGCGGTTTCTAAAATTTTCCAGCGACAGAGGCGTGACCGGAATTAACGCAAAGACGCCAAGTCGCCAAGGCATAGCGCGGCAGAGCCGCAACCCAAGGGCTACGCAGCGCGATCCACACAGAGCATCCGGAGCTTTGCCAAGACCGCATTGTCAGGGGAATGAGTGTCAGGGGAATGTTTGCCATTCCGCTGACATTCATTCCCCTGTCCCCGTGTTCCGCCGCGTTCTTGGAAAATCTTCGCGGCACGCGACGAAGTTGGGAGGTAGCACTGCAAAGGAAGAAATTTGCCCCGCGTCTTTGCGCCTTTGCGTCTTTGCGTTAAAAAATTTTCCACGCGGATTTCCCTTTGCCCGAAAAACCAAACGGGCGTAGCATTTGACCAATGTCATCGCCGATGCCCATTGAGCCGGAAAAGTTGAAGCCCGTGCTGCACGAAAAAATCGAGCGCATGGATGCCGAGCATCTTTCACTGCTCAATCGCGTTCTGCTGCAAGTCGAGGCCGAGGAACTGGCCGACCGTTTGAACGAAGCCTTCGACAAAGACCGCGAGCAAGGCAGGCTACGCCGCATCTCCGAACTGGTGAAACAATTCCGCGCTGAACACCGTTACGCATGACCGTTTGTCTCGACACCGGGATCTTTCTTCAAATCTTTGGCCGGAAGCAGCCGTTTCATCCGATTCTGCGCGCGTTGCTGGAATTGCTCGCGCAACTTCACGGCAACATCCGCCAGGTCGGGCCGCAATTCCGTTTCAACGTGATTGCAACCGGCCCCGACGACAATAAATTTTGCGACTGCGCCATCGCCGCAGAAGCAAATTTTGTCATCACGGAGGACAATCATTTCGACGTGCTGAAATCCGCCGTTTACAAACCCAAACTGATCAAGCCGGATGAATTCATCCGTCAACATTTGTCGGTTTAAGCGGTTGATTTTTGAAACCAATGCTCCGCATCCAAAAAATCTTGGCGCTCGATCTGCCGGAACTCGCGCCGTATCGCTCGCTCAAGCGTTCCGCCGAACACGCCAAGCTGGGCATTTTCGTGGTGGAAGGCGACAAGGTGTTGCATCGCTTGCTGGAAAGCGAGTTCACCGTCGTCTCCGTGCTACTGCTGGAATCACGGCTGGCCGAGTTCGAGCCGAAACTGCGGGCGCGACCGGAAAAGAACATCGCGGTCTTCGTCTGCGAGCGGCCGGTGATGGACGAGCTCGTCGGCTTTGAAATTTATCAAGGCGTGCTGGCCATCGGGAAAATTCCCGCGCTGCGGTCGCTGGAAAAAATTCTCGCCGCCAGCCCGCATCCGCATTTTTTCGCGGCGATGGATGGCCTGTCCAACGCGGAAAACATCGGCGTGCTGATGCGCAACTGCGTGGCGTTCGGCGTGCAGGCGCTGATCGCGGGCGAGACGTGCAGCAGCCCGTTTCTGCGCCGCTCCGTCCGCAACTCGATGGGCGCGATCTTCAAGCTGCCCGTGCTGGAATTGGCCCAACCAGATTCCACGCGGTGGGGCGAGCCTCTTAAAACCAAGCCCAACGGCTCGCCGGGAGTCTCGCCCCACCGATCAACACTGGCGCAGACCTTGCGCGAATTGCGAGCGCGCGGCGTGCGCTGCATCGCCGCGCATCCGCACACGGACAAAAAAGTTTTGTCGCAGGCGGATTTCACCGGCGATTGCTGCGTCGTTTTCGGCAGCGAGGGCCACGGGATTTCCCAGAAAGTTCTGGCCGCGTGCGATGAGGCGGTGGCGATTCCGATGGCAAACGACGTGGATTCGCTCAACGTCAGCGCGGCGGCGGCGGTGTTCCTTTATGAAGTGAACCGTCAGCGGAACGGAATTTAACCCAAAGGGACAACCAGCGGAGCGCGGACAGCTTTGTCCGCGCGTTGCTCGCGTGCGGGTCGGGACTTGCGGACAAGGCTGTCCGCGCTCCGCTGTTTGCGGCTCCGCCGCGCTATGCCTTGGCGTTAAAAGTTTTTTCCACGAAATCAATCGCCTTGCGGCAGAGCGGCTGCCAGTCAAGCTCCGCCTTCACGTGCGCGGCGGATTGCGCGGCGTGCGGCTGCCAGTTGGCAACCGGTTCATCAAGCCACGCCAAAATCTTCTTCCCGAAATCTTCGCCATCGAATTCCGAAAATTTTACCAGCGGGTCGTTTTTGAAATAGCCCTGCACGCTTTTCAGCGGCGTGCAAACGGTCGGCAGGCCGGTGGCAACATATTCCACGATCTTCGCGACGAACGCGCAGTGCGTCCCGGCGGATTCTTCGTAAGGCACGATGCCCACGTTCGCGCTGGCGAGGTGTTTTGAAACCTCGGCGTAGGGTGTGAAACCCGTTGCCTCGAATTTGAAACGGGGAATCGTCTGCGCGCGTTGCAGAAATTTTTCCAGCCCGGCAGTGCGCTTGCCGACGAAGCGGAAAATAGCTTCCGGCTTTTTTGCCACGATAAATTTCACCGCGTCAAAAGCAATCTGGCCGAGGTGATGCGCGTCAAAAGACCCGTGCATGACGACGACCGGCGGCTGACCTTGCGACAGAAGCTGCGTGCGCAGCGGAAATGCCTGTGCATCGTAGCCATAGTATATCGGGCAGATTTTTTCGCGTGGATAGCCACGGGCCGCGAGGCGTTCGGCGAATTCATCGGAGATGGTGCATACGCCGTCTACGCCGTAGCGCACGGGCAGCGACATTTCGTAGCGCATGAGCGCATGAACGAACGGCTTCGGCGCGATGTAACCCGGCCACGTTTCCATGAAGCCGGTGAGCAGGTCGGGGAAATTCATCACGACCGGCACGCCGAGTTTCTTCTTTAATTTTCCAGCCGCGACGGCGGAAATGGCGTGCTGCGAAAAAATCAGGTCGAACTTTGTTTCACGCGCGGCGTTGGCGACCATGCGTTTGAGAAAAAACGGATACGCGATGTATTTGAAGTTGCGCCGCTTCGCGTAACGGCCCATCTGCCATTTGGTGAATGGATGCAGGTTGACGCCAAATTTTTTCTGCACGTTTTCCGCATCGTCAATCTGCGGACCGAAGACGTGGACTTCGTGGCCGCGCCGGACCATTTCCTGAACGAGATAAACGGCCTCCGCCGAACCGCCGCCGGACGGCGGATAAAACGGTTCATGCGTCAGCAACGCGATGCGGAGTCTGAAGGCCACGCCAGACGCTAGAAATTTTGCCGCGCCGGTTCAATCCATTTTAGACGGCAAAATGTTTTGTGGAAGGTTCTTGGTGCTCGTGGTTCCAAGAAATACGATGATGACTATGTTACATCGCAACCCAAGGCGCTCGCGATCTGGCAGAGTTTGTCGAATGACAAATTTCTCTCGCCGCGTTCAACCCCGCCGATATAACTGCGGTCAATATCACTCTCATAAGCCAAATCCTCTTGAGTGAGGCTTTTGACTTTTCGCATTTCGCGTATCCGTTCCCCAAGAACTTTGAGTGGAATTGGCTTGGCTGGCATGCGGACAGACAATGCCCGCTTTGAGGACTATTCGTCCATGGACTATGTTGCCCATTTTCATGAGTTCATTTTTAGCATTGTCGAGCCTTCACCGGTCGTTTACTCCAGTAGTTCGCCAGCACCGAGCCGCTGATGTTCATCCACGGAATGAAGATCGCCGCCGCCAGCCCGACCGTGCCAAGCTTGTCCATCGCGCTCGCCAGGCCGGACGCCATGCCGCCGTTTCGCAGGCCCACCTCGAACGCGATGGAGCGCGCGGAGTTTTTATCCAGCCCCGCCGCGCGGCTCAAATAGTAGCCAAAGAAGTAGCCCGCCGTATTGTGCAGCACCGACGCAAGGAACAGCAGCGCGCCGACCTTGAGCAGATTGTCGCGCCCCGACGCCGTCGTCATCGCCGTGACGTAAAGGATGCCGACGATGGCCAGCGTGGGCATGAATCTGTCCAGCCACGCCTGCCTTTTCGCCAGCGCGTGATACGCCGTGCCGATGACGAACGCGCTCAACAAAAATCCGACCAGCGCAATCGCCGTGAGCGCGCCGTCCGCGAAATGCGCCTGCAAAAATTTCCAGCCACCAAAAATTAAAAAAATCATCCACGCGGCGGCGAACGCGGCGATGGCGGAAACAATTTTCCGGCCATTCGGCGACGCGTGTTTCAGATAATCGTGCAACAATGCCGCGCCGATCGGCACGAGGACGATTTTGATGATCTCCACCATCATCTTCAAGAAGCTCACCTCGACCATCGTGCCCGCGAGCAGTTTCATCCACAGCGGCGTCATGATGGGCGCGATCATCGTCGTGATGGCCGTGACGGTGACCGACAGTGCGAGATTGGATTTGGCCATGTAAGCCATGACGTTCGACGCCAGCCCGCTGGAACACGAGCCGATGAGGATGACGCCTGCGGCGATTTCCGGCGGGAAGCCGAAGATTTTTGTGAGCGCCAGCCCGACCATCGGCATCACGGAAAAATGGCAGATGATGCCGACGAACACGCCGCGCGGAGATTTCGCCACACCCGCAAAATCTTTCAGGCTCATCTGCGTCCCCATGCCGAACATCACCATCTGGATGGCGATAAGCATGACCCATTTGTTTTTCATGTCAAAGTCGCCGACGTGCAGAAACTGCGCCGGATAAATCATCGCCGCCGTGACGACCGCGATGATCCACGCCGTGAACTGGTAGCCGCGAAATCTTTTGGAGAAGCGCAGGCCGAGGGCCAGGGCGACGGTCAGGATGACGGCGATGGGCTGCCAGATTGGATTCATTTAATTCGGATTGGGGAAACATCGAACATTCAACATTCAACGCTCAACATCCAACGGGTCACCGCCAGTCGGCCCTTGAGCTTTGGGCGTTGAATGTTGAATGTTGAATGTTGAATGTTTCTTCACAGCACGGTCGCCAGATAATCCACCGCGATGCCCGGACTCGCCAGGATCGGCACGCGCTTGTCCGCCGCCGCGAGCGTATCCACCACGCGCGCCATCGAAGCCTGCGCCAGCACGATGACATCCACCTGTTGCGACAACTCCTTCAAGGCCGCCGCGACCTTCGCTTCGTGCGTCGCCGCATCGCCGCTCATCAACGCCTCGAACGCGCCTTGGCACAGCTTCGACGTGAGTTCAATCTGTTTTCCCGCCGCCGCCGCGCGGCGCGAAATCAAATCCGCCGTTGGCTCGAGCGTCGTTTGCAGCGTGGCGATGACGCCGATTTTCTTTCCGGTCGCCACCGCGCGATCCGCCATCGGCTGATCCACGCGCAACACCGGCACGCCGATCAGCTTCGCGCCCGCCTCCACTGCCGGGCCGATGGATGAGCACGTCACCATGATGTAATCCGCGCCAGCAAGTTCAGCAGATTCGAGATAACTGGCGACACGCCGCGCAATCGTCGGCGTCAAACTGCCGGCGGCAATGATGCCTTTCACGAGGCTGTCGTCGGCGATGTTGAAGACGTTCACGCCGGGCAGTTTTTCTTTGCACAACTGCGCGAACACAGGCACGAGCGTGGCCGATGTGTGGACGAGTCCGAGGGTTTTTTGTTTCATAAATTTTTAATCGTTCTCGTCCTCGTTCTCCTCCTCGTCCTCGAAAGTTAATAACGATTACGAGAACGAGGACGACGACGAGGACGAGCTTGCTGTTTAAGTTCTGCCGTTTTTCACGATGCCAAAATAATTTTCCGCGCCGACCTGGCCGCCCTTGAAAACCACTTCCAGACCGTCGGCAGGCGAACCCGGCGCAAACGCGCGGCACAACGGCGCGCCCGGCGTCAGTGGCGCGATCATCTCCAATGCTTCAATTCCCAATGCCCGCGCCGCAAAGCTCGACGTGTCACCGCCGGCAATGCACACGTGACGGACCTTGCTTTTGTCCAGCGCACCGCGCAAAACGTTTCCCAGCGCCGTGCCGAGAATCTTTGCGGCGTTGTTTTTCAGTTTCGTGGCGATGCGTTTGTCTGAACCGCTCTTTGTTGTGTGAACAATCACACTTAGGCCAGCTCGCAAAAGTTTTGCCGCCGCTTCCGTCGCGCGTTGAATTTCCGCCGCAAAGCTTTGTTCCAACGCCAGTGCCATCACGTCGAGCGCGACCTCAAAAAACCCATTTTTCAAAGCCCAGGCAATCTGCCCGTTCGTCACCGGCGAGCAACTGCCCGAGCCGACGAGAACTTGTTTCGTAAGAGACGAGGTGACGAGTCTCAAATTCTGTTTCTTCAAATGGAGACTCCTCACGTCGTCACCTACAGACGAATGGGCACCCAGCGCCATTTCAATTCCCGACGAGCCGACGGAAAACAGCGGACGTTTTGCGCTCGCATATTCATCCATCAATCCGCCGATGAGCGTGAGCTGTTCCGCGAAAAGCGCGTCGAACAAAACTACGTCTGGTTTGGCGGCGAGAATTTTTTTAAGCGCGGTGCGGGCTGCTTTTTCCGGCAGCTCGACTTTCAAAATGTCGAACAGCGCGATTTTCTTTTTCGTCTGCTTCGCCAGATGCAACCGCAAATCCGCTTCTTGCATCGGCGTGACCGGGTGCCGGCCGATGGAAGGATGCTGGTCGAGGCGGTGAATCTCACCGTCGCTGCCAATGCCGTAACGCGCGAAGTGCTGGCCAAAAACCGTGTAACGTCCCAGCGCAGGCGCGGCCACCAGCAGCGGCACGAATGGCGCGTGGAAAATTTCCGTGGCCACGTCAATCACACGGCCAATGCTGCCAATCGTCGGCGAGGAATCGAATGTGGAGCAGACCTTGTAGTGAACGTGCCGCGCGCCGATGGCTTTCAGTTTTTTAAGAGCGGGGCGGAGTTCGCGTCCCATCGCGTCAGGCGTGAGCGAGCGGGTCATGCCCGCCACCCCGACGGCCTGAAGATTTTTGAAATGCGCAAGTTGTTTTGTCGTGGGCGGCTCGATGAACAGCATTGCGCGGATGCCAGCGAGCGTGAGTTGCTCCAGCGCGTCGGTCGAGCCGGTAAAGTCGTCGCCGTAGAATGTGAGGAGAAGCTGGCTCATGCGGGAACAGTAAAACATCCAACAACCAACATCGAACGCCCTACATCCAAAGCCCCGCGCGAACATCGGACATTGGATGTTCGATGTTGGTTGTTGGATGTTGGTTGTTTCATTTCATTTTTTCTTTCCAAATTTCTCCACGGAGATTTTCAGTTCGGGATATTTGGCCGCCGCCTGCTCCATCGTCAAACCTTCGACCGCCGCCGCCCACCATTTTTGCAGCGAGCGCACGCCCGCCGCCGGCCCATTCGGATGTGCCATGATACCGCCGCCGGCCATGTAAAGCAGGTCAACCGTCTGCGTGCGGCGAAATGTTTCCGGTGCCTGTCCACCCCATTGACCGGAGGAAACGACGGGAAGAATCGGAGCGCTGGTCTCCGACCCGGCGTGATAGGCTTGCTGGTTGAAACGCGCCGGGTCGGAGACCGGCGCTCCGCAATCAAACAGCGGCTTGAGACAGGCTTCCATGGAGCGCAAGACCGAATCATCGCTTTCCCAAAATTTGTTGGCGATGCCGTTGACGTGAATTTGGTCAACACCCGCCAGCCGCCAGATTTTTTGATACGCGGGGAATTCAATGCCGAGGAGCGGATGCCGGTTCAACATGCCCCACCCGTTGCGATGGCCGTGAATCGCCAGCGCGCCAAGGTCACATATCTTTTTCGTAGCCGCGAGGCCGACGCTGTTGAGCGAAATCATGGCGCAGGTGCCGCCGGACGAAACAACTTTTTCATAGTGACGCTGCATCGCGTCCAATTCGTCGCTGATGTTGAAGGCATACATGACCTTCGTGCCGGTGCGTTCGGCGTGGGCGTTCATGACGCGCATGACGGCGTCCACGCGCGCGTCGAACGGCGAGTGCGGCGGATCGGCCATCAATTCGTCGTCCTTGATGAAATCAACACCAGCTTCGACTAAAGTTTTTACAAGCTCGGCTGTCCGCTGCGGCGTCAGGCCGATGCTGGGCTTGATGATCGTGCCGATGAGCGGTCGTTGGAGTTCAAGCTTTAGCTTGGCCGCCCCGATGTCCGCCGGGGAACAAGCTGAAGCTTGAACTCCAACGCCGGCCAGTTTGCGGGTTCCGGCAATCCCAAATTTCGGCCCGCGAAAATGTCTGGCAAATGACAGCGGCAATTCCAAATCCATCAGCTTCAACCCGGAGAATTGCGACAGCTCGTAAAGATTTCCTTGAATTGTCGAAACCAGCGCCGGCAGGTTGAATCCAAAGTTGTCCACCGACCATGAAACAACAATCTCCGCGCGCTGAAATTTTCCGGTCACGCTGCGGCAGCCGGGCAGGCTCGGTTCGCTGACGGTTTCGAGCAGTGTAATTTTTTCGACGCGCGAGGCGAAGCGCTGCTTCAATTCCTCCGTTTCGCCCGGCACCGCGACAAAGGTTCCCGACGATTGCTCGCCCGCGAGCGAAGCCGCCGCCGTTTCCACGGCCAGTGGTGTCTCAATGAAGTAAGTGGCCAAGAGGCGTTCCATGTTGAAAAAGGTCACGGATTTGTCTGCAACACACAACGAAAACCGGTGACGACGCTGAAGCGTTCCGGCGCGACGTGCTCGCGATACGACGAAAGCAGGCTCTTCGGCCCGCAGTTGTTCCACGCGCCGCCGCGCAACACACGCTGATGGTGCGCTGCGTCGTATAAATCCTCGCACCATTCCAGCGCGTTGCCGGCGAGGTCGTAAATGCCCAGCGCGTTCGGTGTGAAACTGCCGGCGGGCGACGTGGTCACAAACCCGTCGTTGTAGTTTTCAATGTGCGGCCAGTTGGTGAAATAATTCAGCGCGGCCCGGTCGGCGAAATTGCCCGCGCCCGGCGGCGGCGGAAACTGCGTGCCCCACGGATAAACATTTTCGAGCTTCGCGCTTTTTTCCTTCGGCGTCGCGCCGGTTTCGCGACCGCCGATGCCAACCGCCCGGCTCCATTCCTCATCCGTCGGCAGGCGATAAAATTCTTTCGCCGAAACTTCCCCGGCGGCGCGTTCGGTTTCCGTCAGCCACGCGCAAAACGCAGTCGCCTCGTTCCAGCTAACGTTCACGACTGGAAAATCCGGGCTGGGCGAAACCGGCGTGACGCCGTGATAAAACGCCTGGTTCCAATTCGTGCCGGCCAGCTTTGGATTCGCGACTGCGAAGGCGGTGAAATCTTTCACGCGCGTTTCGTAAATTGAAAAGGAAACTTTCATGTCCGGCACGCGGACGAAAATTATGCCAAGACTGTTCGTCCAGCGGCCTGATGAGGACGAAACATTTTCCATTTGCGGTCGGACATGCGCACATGAAATCGCCAGCGCGGCGACGAACATGGCAGGCAAAGTTTTGGCGGCGGCTTGGTTCACAGGTTCGCCAGATGTTGCCGGATTCCGCGCGGACGAGTCATGTAAAAAATGCTGAAAGACTTTGGAAAATCGCCACCGCCGTCGGCGCGGTTGCTTGTTGTCTGCAAAAGGCGTAAAACTTTTCCAACCGCATGGAATTTGAACCGTTCCTTTCCGTCGGAGCGCGGCTGTGTCGAAGACCAACCGCAGCACTCCTGCCATTCCGACAGCTTCACCAGCGACCACACGCTGCGGCTGATCCTTCGGACACAGCCGCGCTCCGTTCCCTCTGTTTCCTCCTGTTGATTCTGAGTTCAGCAACCGCCTGCGCCGCCGCGCCGGACTGGGAAAACGAGCAGGTGCTTCACATCAACACCGAGCCGCCGCGCGCGACGTTTGTTCCGTTCGCAACGGTTAAGCAGGCATTGAGCGGGGATTTCACCACCTCACCGTTTTATTTTTCGCTGAACGGCGCGTGGAAATTTCACTGGGTCGGAAACCCCGGCGAACGTCCGACCAATTTCTTTGAGACGAGCTTTGACGATTCGGCGTGGACCAACATTGCCGTTCCGTCGAATTGGGAAATGAAAGGCTACGGCACGCCGATTTACCTCGGCTCCGGTTACACGTTCAAGATGGACCCGCCGCGCGTGACGGGCGAGCCGCCGACCAACTGGACGGCGTTCGCGCAACGCAATCCGGTCGGCTCGTATCGTAAAACTTTTGAGCTGCCAAAAAATTGGGATGGCCGCCGCGTGTTCGTCCATTTCGACGGCGTGGACAGCGCGTTTTATCTCTGGGTCAACGGCGTGCGCGTCGGCTTCAGCAAGGACAGCCGCACGCCGGCGGAATTTGACCTCACGGATTTCGTGAAGCCCGGTGCGAATCAGTTCGCTGTGGAAGTCTATCGCTGGTCGGACGGCAGCTATCTCGAAGACCAGGACATGTGGCGCATGAGCGGCATCTATCGCGGCGTGTATCTTTACTCGACCGCCGCCGCGCGCATCCGCGATTTCACCGTTCGGACGGATTTGGATTCCGATTACCGCAACGCGACGCTGCAAATCAAACCGGAGCTGGCAGCAAAAAATCTTTCGCTGGCGAACTGGACGGTGTGCGCGCAGCTTTTCGACGAAAAGCAGCAGCCGGTTTTGCTGTTTGAAAACAGCCCTCACCCTGACCCCCTCCCAGCCGATGGGAGAGGGAACAGCCTGCGCGCATCTTCAAATTCTTCAACGCGCTTTCAGCCAACGCCGGCTGTTGCCAGCGCGAAAAGCGGGGAGCGTTTCTCCCTCTCCCATCCGATTGGAGAGGGCCGGGGTGAGGGTTCAACCACACTCATTCACGACGCGGCGGAGATTTTGAATCCCGATTTCAGCGCGAAGATTCTCGACGACCGGATGCCGCAGCGCGGCGAACCGAAGTTCGCGTGGCTTGAAGCCAAAGTAAAAAATCCCGCGAAGTGGACGGCGGAAACGCCCAATCTTTACACGCTGGTTCTCACGCTAAACGACGAAAACGGAAACGTGGTTGAAGCGGACAGTTGCCCGATTGGTTTCCGCAAAATTGAAATCCACGACGGGCAATTTCTCATCAACGGCCAGCCCATTCATTTGCGCGGCGTGAACCGGCACGAGATTGATCCTGACACGGGCCACGCGGTTTCGACCGAACGCATGGTGCAGGACATCACCTTGATGAAGCAGGCGAACATCAACGCCGTGCGCACCTGTCATTATCCCGACGACCCGCGCTGGTATGAGCTTTGCGACCGCTACGGTCTTTATGTTTTGGACGAGGCGAACATCTGCACGCACGGCACGCGCGGCCTTCTGGCGAACGATCCGTGCTGGACGGGCACGTTTCTCGACCGTGCGCAGCGCATGGCCGAGCGCGACAAAAATCATCCGAGCGTCATCATCTGGTCCATGGGCAACGAATCCGGCTACGGCCCGAATTTCGCGGCGATTTCCGGCTGGCTGCATGAATTCGATCCGACGCGACCGGTGCATTACGAAGGCGCCCAAGGCGGCACGGAGCGCGGGCTTCAGCCCGCTTCAACCGACGCAATCGAGAATGACTCACAAAAGTTTGGAAGGCTGTCCTCGTCTCCACGTCGAAGCGGCCTAAAGTCCGCGCTCCTGCCGGATGATCCACCGACGGTGGACATCATCGGCCGTTTTTATCCGCGCCTGACGGCGGAAACTTACGCGAAGCCAGATGATCCTTGGAATCTGCGCTGGAACAAACTTTTGGAAATTGCGCAGCGCACGAATGGCAATCGCCCTGTGCTGGCGACGGAATACGCGCACGCGATGGGCAATGCCGTCGGCAATTTGCAGGAATACTGGAACGAAATTTATTCCCATCCGCGAATGCTAGGTGGTTTCATCTGGGAATGGTGCGACCAGGGTTTGCACCAGCGCACAGCGGATGGAAAAGTTTTCACCGCGCTCGGCGGCGACTTTGGCGACGTGCCGAATCATGGCGGCTTTTGCATCAAGGGGCTGGTCAGCGCGGAACGGGAAGTTTTTCCGAAGTATTGGGAGGTGAAAAAGGTTTATCAGCCGGTCGCGATTGAGCCGGTGAATTTGAAGCCGGGAAAAGTCATGGTCAAAATCACGAATCGGAATTCGTTTTTGAATCTGAAGGAATACGAAGCGCTCTGGTCGCTGACAAGCAGCGACGGCGAAACCATCCAGTCCGGCATTTTGAAGCCGATGGATTGTGCACCGGGAAAATCGTGCAACGTCAGGGTTCCCTCAGAAAAGATTCGCGAAGCAAAAACCGGCACGGAATTTTGGCTACGCGTCAGCTTTCACACGCGAACAGATTCGCTTTGGGCGAAGGCTGGCCACGAAATTGCGCGGCAACAGTTCAGGCTGGACGCCAAATCATCGGTGCAGACGAAAATTGCTGCGCCCGGAACCGGCGCGCTCCGGGAGTTGCTGCTGATTCAAACAGGCGACACGGTGAAAATTGAAGGAACGAATTTCACCGCAACATTCAGTCGCCTGGCGGGAACGTTGACTTCGCTGAATTTTGACGGACGGGAAATTCTGGCGACGAACGAACTGGCCGGGCCGAGGCTGCAACTTTTTCGCGCGCCGACGGACAATGACAGAGGTTTCGGCAAATGGCTGGCACGTGATTGGCGGGAATCCGGACTGACTAATCTCTTCCGACAGGTGGATTCATTTGAAGTCACACAAATAAAATCCAGCGTGGTGGAAATCAAAACTGCCGCCACCAGCCGCGCGGTCAACGGCGGCTGTAAATTGAAAACAACGTGGACCATTTGTGGCGACGGCGCGGTGGACATGGAGAATCAATTTGAACCTTTCGGCACGCTGCCTTTGCTCCAGCGTGTGGGCGTTGTCATGCAGCTTGCAAACAAATTTGAAAACATCCGCTGGCTTGGTCGTGGCCCTTGGGAAAATTATTCCGACCGCAAGGAAAGCGCCGACATGGGTGTTTGGAGCGGCACGGTGAGCAACCAATACGTTCCTTACGTCCGTCCACAGGAGAATGGAAACAAAGAAGACGTGGGCTGGCTGATGCTGACGGATGAAAACGAAGAGGGGGTGAAAATCATTGCCGAAGATAATCCGTTTTCATTCTCCGCGCTGCATTTCATGGCAAACGACCTGGCATCGACACGGCATAACTACGAATTGCAACCGCGCCCGGTAATTGTTTTGTCACTGGATGCGAAGATGAGCGGCCTGGGCAATAGCAGTTGCGGGCCGGGCGTGCTCGAACGATATGCGGTTTCTCCGGCGCAGAGTTATCGCCTGCATTTGCGCTTTGAGCCCTGCCGGCAATAGGTGGCAACTTACTCAACTTGTTCCCGATGGAAGCGCGTGCTGAACGCTCGCAGCAACAACCTCGCTCAAGCCGGCGATACTGCCGAACACCCGCTGTTATCGCAAATCACAACAACTTTGGCACGGTTGGGGTTGGTAGGGCGCGTCGCTCCGCGCGCGCCGTCGT
>ODAK010001856.1_pt1 | contig 22575 bp, 16 predicted proteins | sample 1539591 | NCBI WGS metagenome assembly ODAK01 (sample SAMEA3539303, study PRJEB22396) | soil metagenome | biome: tundra; feature: field; material: soil | place: USA | collected 2010-05 | depth 0.15 m | reverse complement strand
GGGCCAGATCTGGCTCGACGGCGAGGAGATCTCGACGAAAGACGAGCTCGCGATGTACCCGGTGCGGAAAAAGTGCGCGATGGTCTTCCAGCACTCGACGCTCTTCGACTCGATGACCTGCGTCGAGAACGTCTCGCTCCCGCTGCGCAAGCACATGGGCCTCTCGATGAGAGAGGCGCTCGCCGAGGCGCGGAAGCGGCTCGAGGTCGTTCATATGCGCGAGTTCGCAGATCGGTACCCCACGGAGCTGGGCGACGGAATGCGCAAGCGGGTCGCGATTGCGCGCGCGCTCACTCTCGACCCGCGCTACGTGCTCTTCGACGAGCCGACGACCTGCCTGGATCCCGTGAGCGCGCGGCGCGTCGACCAGCTGATCGTCGAGCTCTCGGCGAACCTCGGCGTCACGTCGATCGTCGTGAGCCACGACCTCGCCAGTATCCTGTCGATCGCGCACCGCGTCGTGATGCTCTACAAGGGCGCGGTCCGTCACATCGGAACACCCGCCGAGTTGCAGGCGAGCGCCGACGGCGTCGTGCGGCAATTCATCGGCGGCCACGCCGTGGGGCCGATGGACCTTTGAGGGCGGCTTTGGGCTACCGTCCTCCGCGCGATGTCCGAAGAGCGCTCGATCGAAGTCAAAGTCGGGGCCCTCATTCTCGTTTCCCTGGCGGTTCTCGGCGCGTTCGTGCTCGTCATGGGCGGCCTGAGCTTCGAGAAGACGTATCCGGTTTACGTCGACTTCGATAACCCCGGCGGCCTGCTCTCGGGCGCCGCGGTTCGCATCGGAGGCGTGAAGGTCGGGAGCGTCAAAGAGCTCCAGTTCATGGGCGGAAAGGTCGACCCGAAGTCCGGGCGGCGCGTGCTCGTGCGAGCCCAGCTGGCCATTCAGAAGCGCGTCGAAGATTCGATCCACTCGGACGCAGACTTCTTCGTGACGGCCGAGGGCGTTCTCGGCGAGCAGTTCCTCGCCATCAACCCAGGCAGCCCCGACAAGCCCCTGCTCGACGAGGGGGCCGAAGTCAAAGGCATCGACCCGCCGCGACTCGACCTCTTTCTCGCCAAGGCGTACGAGCTCCTCGACACGACGGTCGAGGGCATCAAGAACAATCGCGAAGCGCTGGGCGACATCATCAACAACACCGCGGGCCTGCTCAAGGGGCTCAACTTCATCGTCAGTGGCAACCGCGAGCGCATCGAGCGCACGATCGCGAACGTCGAGGACATCACGGTCGAGGCCAAACAGCTCACCCACGACGCGCGCGTGAACTACGTCGACAATCCCAAGATCTTGCAGACCGTCGACCACATCAACGACCTCGTCGCCCGCATCCACGAAGACTCGGGCCCGATGCTCAAAGACGCGCGCGAGGCCCTCGCCAACCTGAATCGGGTCTCGACCACCGTTGGCGACCCGCAGGAGCAAGAGAAGATCCGCAAGGCGATCGCCGACATCGCCCAGCTCGCCGAGCGCGCGAACGCGACCGCCGCCGACGCGCAGACCATCGTCATGCACATCAAGAGCGGCAAGGGCACCGTGGGCGCGCTCGTGATGGACGAAGAGATCTACGACGACATGCAGGAGATGGTTCGGGACCTCAAGCACAATCCGTGGAAGTTCCTCTGGCGCGAGTAGTCACCGCGGTCCCTCCCGGGCGAGGGAAATTGCCCGCGGAGGCGCGGAGGACGGAGAGAGGAAAGGGGGGCCGCGTCGTGGCCGCGGTCGCGTCAGTCGCCTGCGGCGTCGGGGAGGACCATGCCCGAGTCGACGGGGGGTGGGGGCGCGGAGGCTTCGCGACCGGCGTCCTCGACGGGGGGCTTTCCTGCGTCAATCGGGGGCGAGCCCGACTCGCGGGGGGCTCCGGCCTCGGTCGGGGCGCCCGTCTCGGGCGGCTCAGCCGCCGTGCTGCCGTCTCCGTTCGGTATCGACCCGTCTCCGTTCGCGGCGGCCGCGTCGTCTCCCGGCACGGGCATCGGCGTGCCGCTGCCGGCCGGCTGGAGGCAGGTGACCATGGGCGCGCACATGAGCGTGGCCTTCTTGCCGTCGCTCCCGTTATTGCAGCAGACAAGCCCCTCCTGACAATCGGTGACCACCGCGCAGGGGCCGCCCGCCGCCGAGAGCTCAGCTGACGAGCTGCACGCAAACGGCACCGCCGAAAGGATGGCGCCCACCGCGAACGCCGCCGCCGCTCGGCGTGACGGCCCCCGACCCTGTCGCCTGTCGCTGCTCACACTGTCCAGTGTACCGCGTCCAGTGTACCGCCGAGCGCACCGCCATTTCGAGCCTCCCCGTCCGGCTCAGGCGGGCGCAGGGCGAAAGCGGTCAGACCCGCGCGGCCAGTGTGAGGAGCGTGTCCCCTTCACTCACGGCCTGCCCCTCCTTGACGAGGATCTGTTCTACCGTCCCGGCTGCCGGCGCTTCGACCGGCATCTCCATCTTCATCGATTCGAGGATGACGCAGACCTGGCCCTCGGCAATGGCTTCGCCCTGCTTGACCTCGATCTTCCACACCGTTCCCGTGATGTGCGCGTCTACTTTCGTCGGCCCGGTCGCCATGGGGGCGGAACTTACTCCGGCTCGCAGGCGTCGCCAAACGCGGCGGCGGTGGTCGAGAGCGCTCGTGAGCGTTTGCGAACGGGCGAACAAGTCGGTAGCCTTCACCCGGAAGAGAGCACCATGGCGGAACGGCAAGAAACGTCGGTGATGGTCTCCATCCAAGAGATTCTGCGCGATGCGCAGAGTCGCGAGGAGCAGGAGAAAGTCGAACTCGAACAGCGCACGCGCGCCGAAGAGCAGCGCAGGCTCGACGAGCTCCGGCGAAGGCAAGAAGAAGAGGAGGCGCGCATCCGCTCGGAAGAAGACGAGCGGCAACGCCGCGCCTTCGAAGAAAAGAAGCGCCACGCCGAGATCGCGGCCATGCAAGACGCGGCCGTCGAGCGCGCACGCGCCGAGACCGAGGCCAAGGCCCGCCTCGCCGAGATGAACGCCCGCCAGGAGCACGAGCGGCACCTGCACGCGCTCACTCACGACAAGAGCAAGAAGAACCTGAAGTTCTTGCTCGCCGGGCTCGGCGTCGTGCTCTTCGTCGCCGCGATCGGCGGCGGCATCGTCATCAAGAACTCGATGGACAAGACCGCGGCGGCCGTCGCGAGCGCGAACGAGCTTCGTGCGCAGATCGACGCGGCCGAAGAGAAGCGTGTGGCCCTCGAGAGCCAGTACAACGCGGCGCTCGCCGCGGGTGTCGACACCAAGGCCCTGCAAGACGAGATCGCGGCCGAGAAAGACAAGATCGCCGCGCTCCAACAAGGCTCGACCGCGCCACCCAAGCCGCACTACGGCGGGGGCGGCGTTACCCCCGCGCCGAAGCCTGCGGGCGGCGGCGGTCCGGCAAAACCGTGCAACTGCACTCCCGGCGATCCGCTTTGCTCGTGTCTGTAAGTGGTCGGGTCGCTCCCTCCTCCGGCGTCTGAATCGCGCGTCGTCTACGCGCTCGACTTCCCCCACATCGATGCAGCGCGCTTGAGCGCGCACGCTGTGCGCGACTCGATGGGGATGTTCAAGGTGGGCCTCGAGCTCTTCGTGGGCGCGGGGCCCGCGGCGGTGGCGCTGGGCCTCGAGCTGGGTCGGCCCGTGTTCCTCGACCTGAAGCTGCACGACATTCCCGAGACCGTCGAGCGGGCGGTGGCGGGCGCGTCGGCGCTCGGCGCCCGCATGCTGACGGTGCATGCGAGCGGCGGCCCCGCCATGCTCCGGCGCGCCGTCGAACGAGCCCAAAAGGAGGGGCGCGGCCTCGAGGTGGTCGCGGTGACCGTCCTGACGTCGCTCGACTGGGGCGACCTCGCTGCGATCGGAGCGGCCGGCGACCTCGCCTCGCACGTCGAGCTGCTCGCCCGCCTGGCCTGGAGCGAAGGGGTCCGGGCGTTCGTGTGCTCGCCCCATGAGGCGGCGCGGCTGCGCGCGGCGCTCGGGCCGGAGGCCACGCTCATCACTCCGGGCGTGCGGGCAGTTCGCGCCGCGTCCGAAGGCGGCAGCGACGACCAGAAGCGCACGATGAGCGCTGCCGAGGCGATCGCCCACGGGGCCGACTGGATCGTCGTGGGGCGGCCCATTCGCGACGCCGCGGACCCGCCAGCCGTCGCGCGCACGCTCGCGCGCGAGGTCCACACCGCTCTGGCTGCACGTCACGCAAAGTGACCGCCCCTTGAGCGCGCGAATCATCTGTGGCCTCCAGCCGGTTCGCGAAGCCATCAAGACGCACGGCGCGAAGCTGTCTCGGGTGGTGGTCGTCGAGGTGCAATCGGTCGAGGCCTCGCCGCAGCTCGAGGCCCTGGCGCGATACGCACAAGACCACGGCGCCCGCGTCGATCGGCTCCCGCGGTCGGAGCTCGATCGCGCCGCTCGGGGCGTGCACCACCAGGGCGCCATCGCCTTCGCCCCCGATCTCGAGGTCACGCCGCTCCACGAGCTCGCGCTCGACGCGCGCTCCCTGGTGGTCGCTCTCGACGAGATCCAGGACCCCCAGAACTTCGGGGCCATCATTCGCTCGGCGGTGGCCATGAGCGCGACGGCCGTCGTCTGGCCCGAGCACCGCTCGGCCCCCCTCTCCCCTTCCACGTTTCGCGCGTCGGCAGGTGCCATCGAGCATGCCACGCTCTGCCGCGTCTCGTCCCTGCCCCCGGCCCTCGAGGCGCTCAAGGAGCGCGGGATGCTCGTCGTGGGCCTCGACCTCACCGGCCCCACGTCGATCGACCAGCTCGACCTCACGGGGCCCGTGGCGCTCGTCGTCGGCGCCGAAGGCAAGGGTCTCCGCAAGACCGTGAAGCGCACGTGCGATGCGCTCGCGAGCTTGCCGATGCCCGGCCCCATCGGATCGCTCAACGCCTCCGTCGCCGTCGCGATCGCGCTCTACGAGTGCGTGCGCCAGCGAGGCGCGAGCGCCCGGCCGTAGCGCTGCCCTGGCGCTAGCCCTCAGAAGCCCACTCTCTCGAGGATACCCCCGTTTTTCCGGCGGGGGGCGGTTGGCCAAGGGGTGAAGGTCTTTGTACGCTGCATGCACCCGTGCCCCTAGCCGCGACAGATGGTTCCGATGCCAACGAACTCGGACGGCAGCTCGCGCGCGCCGGATACCTCGCCAGCGACGAGCTGGCGCTCGTGGCCTGGCTCGCGCTGAAGCTCGAGAGGCCGCTTCTCGTCGAGGGGCCCGCGGGCGTCGGGAAGACCGACCTCGCGAGGGCGCTCTCGGAGGCCCTGTCGCGCGAGCTCGTGAGGCTCCAGTGCTACGAAGGGCTCGACGAGGCACGCGCTCTCTACGAGTGGGACTACGCGAAGCAGATGCTCTATACGCAGCTGCTCCGCGAGTCGGTCTCGTCGCAGACCGCCGGCGCCGCGACGTTGACCGAGGCCGCCGACCGCCTGGCCGGGGCCGACACCGCGTTCTTCAGCCGCAGGTTCCTCATCGAGAGGCCGCTCCTCCGCGCCCTCTCGAGCGAGGCGCCGGTCGTGATGCTCGTCGACGAGATCGACCGCGCCGACCCGGAGTTCGAGGCGTTCTTGCTCGAAGTGCTGGCCGAGCGCCAGGCGACCATTCCCGAGCTCGGGACCATCCGGGCGCGAAGCGCGCCCCTCTTCCTCCTGACCAGCAACGGCACCCGGGACATGAGCGACGCCCTGCGTCGCCGCTGCTTGCACGCGTTCGTCGACTATCCGCCGCCGTCGCGCGAGCAGGCGATCCTCGAGCTTCGCGTCCCCGGGTTGGCAAAGCGTCTCGCCGAGCAGCTGACGGCGTTCGTGCGCGACGTTCGGGCGCTGGATCTGCAGAAGGCGCCGTCGATTGCCGAGACGATCGACTGGGCCCGCTCGCTGGTGCTGCTCGGCGCCGGCGCGCTCGACGAGTCGCTCGCCCGCTCGACCCTCGGAGTCTTGCTCAAGTACGAGGAAGACCGCGTGAAGGTGGGGCCCACGCTCACGAAGGCCACTCGCCCGCTCTAGGCAATGCCGTCCACTTGAGAGATGGGCCGCAGAGGGACGAGGCTAGGACGAGAGATGTATCGAGAGCCGGGTCGTCTGGCCGGTCTCGACGTTGAAGCCGAGCGTACGTTTGCGGCTCCCGTCGAGCGTGACCAGGGTGAGCTTGTGGTGCCCGGCCTTGAGCTCGAGGTGCGTTTGCGGCGTGACGGTCTTGGTGTCGACGTCGTCGATGAAGACGTGCGCCGGCGGATCGGACGTCACGTCGAGCACCCCCGTGTCCGTCTGATCGGCTCGCTCCCCGGGCCCGGCGGGCGCGGCTCGGGCTCGCCCCGTGGCCAGCAACGCTCCGACGAGCACACACATCGTCAGGAGCGTTCGCATCTCTTCTCGCGGTTCTCGTTCTTTTCGACGGACGCGCGGCCGGGCGATTCAACCCGGCCTGCCGTTGTCGGCGATTGTCGCACGGGGGCGCGGCGATGCAATCGGCGCACTCGCTCGCCGCGCCCGCACCCGTTCGCCGCGCCGTGATCGGTGCGCCTTGCGGGTGCAGTGGGTCGCGCTGCCCCGGTCCCCCGCGCGCCTCACCGCTCCGGAAGCTGGCGTCCGATAGCCGCCCGAAGTAGAGAAGCGCGGACTCTCGGCCCCCGTAGCTCAGTGGATAGAGCAGTGCTTTCCTAAAGCATTGGTCGGATGTTCGACTCATCCCGGGGGCGCTTCACACACGAAGCGCGGACCGCTCGGTGCTCAGCCCTCCGATGACGAGCTGACGAGCGGGTCTTCGCGACCCGTTGAGCCTCGCGCCGGCCGTCCTCGTTGATCCGATCACGCATCGCGCATCCCTTTACCCATTCGACGGGGGGAGGCGCGCCACGCCCATCGAACGAGACGCGGATCCCGCATGAACCCTGGGTCCCTTGGCCACGAGGGGGCGCGAAGTGCAGCGCTTCGCCTCCTGGCAGATCAAGAGTCTGGTAGATCGAGCAGCGAGCTCACCTCTTCCATTCGCTCGAGCCGGCGCCGCCTCTGCTCGGCCATCGCCGGTGTCATCGGGGGCTCGACGGGGCTCGGCCTGACGCGCATCGCCTTCTCGAGCTTGCGCTTGTGCAGCCACTGGCCGATGACGCCCCGAACGGGCTCGAGATCGAGCGCGCCCGACGCGAGTCGCGCCGGCTCGTCGCGCAGCGATTCGACGAGGAGCGGGTTCGATTCGACCCAGTCCCAGGCGAGCCCGAAGGCTTCGCGCTGCGTGGTCCCCAGGTGCTTTCGCGCCTTCGCCGGGCCCTGGCCGTCGAGCGCGACGAACAGCGCGAGCGCGACGCCGAGCTCCTCGACTGAGAGCACCGTGGCCTGCGCCACGCGGAGCCCGCCGCACGATTTGGCCCAGACCGACGCGCCGTTCGCGAGCAAGACGCCGAATCCGCAGACCACCGCCGCGATCTCGCTCTCTTGCGCGCCCACCGGCTCGCCGGCCTCGTGCAAGACGAGCGACCCCGCCGCGCGCGCGAGCGACGTCGCGAGGACGTCGGGGTTCCCGAGGTCGGTCGCCGACACGACGACGCGATACCCGTCGTCGAGCTCGTGTACCGTCGCGGGCGTGGAGCCGGTTCCGGCGCCGGGTCCGCAGGCCGCAGAGCCGCAACCGCCGCCCGTGTGCCCCTCGTCAGGGACGAGCACGCCGAGCTCGACGTGTAGCTCCCCGGAGATCGGAGCGTATGCGAGCACCCTTCGCAGGAGCCGGTCGAGGCTGGCGCCATCGGCCTCGAAGGCGTCGGGAAAGAACTCGCCCGTGGGCTGAACCAGGGCCGGCCGGCCAATGGCCTGACCGTGCGCCGCGCGCAGGTGGGCGAACGTCTTGACGATCCAGGCGAGAGCCTCGCTGTCGGGGAGCTCCATGGGTGAGCTCAGTCTAGCGCAACCTGGCGCAACGAGGCGCGACCAGCTGTGACCCGTGACGTGCGCTCGGAGTTCGAGCGCCTCGAGACGGGCCCGCGCGTCAATCGGCGCCCGCGTCGGGTGGACCCGCGGGGATCGTCGGCGAACAGATGCGGATCGCCAGCCTGTCGATCGAGGTCGTCGCGAAGCAGAACGTGCCGGGAAAGCTCGCGCAGTCGGCGTTGACGCTGCAGCCGGGTGCGCAGACCTCGCCTGACGAGGCGCTCGCGACGCACGCGTTCGGCAGGTTCAGTGCGTTGCCGCCGCCGGCGCCGAGGCCTGCACAGTCCGATGACCGCGCGCAGGGCTTGGTGCACCCCAGCGCGCACGTCAGCCCGGCGATGCACGCGCTCGCCAGCGGATTGCACGGATCGCCCACGCCGCTCTCGGTGCACACGACGCACTTCGAGTCGACGCACGTCGTGAGCGCCTCGAGGAGCGCGATGCCCGTCGGCGACTGGCCCTCGCAGGCGGCGACGCACGCCGACAGGCCGCCGCAGTTCTGTTCGCAGTTCGAGAGATTCTGGCACGCGACGTCGGTGTCGCAGGCGGCGAGCGGATCGCAGCAGCTGGCGTTTGCGCACTGGGCGCACCGCGAGTCGAGCGCGCTGACGACGCATCCGCGGGCCGCGGCTCCGCCGTCGGCCGCAGGCCCGCCGCCCCCGCCCGCAATGGTCGGAGCGGGGCAGCTGGCATCGATGCCCGAGCAGTTGCCGAGGTCGGGCGGATGCGGCGTCATCGCGGTGCACGCAGCGCATGCCGCGAAAATGAGCCAGGCGAAGGAAATCGCGTCTCGGCGCATGGGGGTCGTCCGATCCAGTTCCACATGTAGCTTCTCGGGCGCGACCACGGCAAACGGGGCCGCCGCCTGGCGCGCCGAAGTGGTACGAACCAGGCCAGCATCCCCATGATCGGCGCCGTTCCCATGCGGGAAGAGCCCCCCTCGAGCGCGCGGGCGACCCGCCGGATCGACCACGAAATCTGGGCGATGGCGTGGCCGGCGATGCTCTCGCTGATGGTCGTCAATCTGGTCGACGTCATCGACGTCGCGCTCGTGGGCCGATTGGGGCGCCAAACGGTCGCGGCCTGGGGCTATGCGACGCAGTGCGTGAACCTGATCGAGACCCTCATCCAGTCGGTCGGCATCGCCTGCGTGGCGCTGGTGGCGCGGGCCATCGGCGGGCGGGATCCCCGCCGCGCGCGCCAGGCCGTGGCCGCCTCGATGATGGTCTCGTTGAGCGTGGCGGCGGCCGGCCTGCTGCTCACCCTCCTCGTGCCGCGGGTCATTCTCGCGTGGCTCGACGCAACCCCCGACGTCATCGCGATCGCGGTGCCCTACTTCCGGCTCGACGCGGGATCGATGGTCCTCTACGCGGCGGCGTTCATGTTCGAGAGCGCCCTCCGGGCCCGCAAGAACACGCGGGGCCCGATGGCGATCGCGATCGCCGTCATGAGCGTGAAGACGATCCTCAGCCTCGTCTTGATCTTCGGGGCCTTCGGGTTCCCCCGGCTCGGGCTCGCCGGCGCCGGCTTGGCCACGCTCGCGGCCCACGGCGTGGGCCTGACCCTCTATGTCGCGATCTCGCGAAGAGTCGCCGGTTCGGAGGCCGCGGGCGGCCCGGCGGTCACCTTCCGGGTGAGCGATCTACGCCGGCTGCGCGAGGTGCGGGAGGTGGCGGCCGACGTGGCTCGCGTGTCGCTCCCGTCGATGGGCGAGCGCTTGATCATGAGCCTGGCGTTGCTCACGTACTTCAAGCTGCTCTCCGACTACGGCACCGCGGCGGTCGCGGCTTACGCGATCGGCGTCCGTCTTCTCTCGATGTCGTGGGTGCCCGGCCTCGGCTTCGGCGCCGCGGCGTCGACGTTCGTCGGCCAGGCGCTCGGCGCGGGCGACTCGCAGCGGGCACGCCGGGTCGGGCTCCGGGCCTTGCGACAGGCCTCCTTCGTGATGGGCGCGCTCGGCGTCGCGTTCCTGTTTCTCCGTCATCCGCTCGCCGACGCGTTCACCCGCGACGATCGCATCGCCGAGAGCCTCGCGCCCTTCATGATGATGCTCGCCATCGCGCAGCCGTTCATGGGCGCTCACTTCACGCTCGCCGGCGTGCTCCGCGGCGCGGGCGACACCGTGACCCCTCTCGTGGGGGCGGCGGTCGGCAACTGGGGGTTCCGCGTCCCACTCGCGTGGATCTTCGCCCACTTCTTCGGTGCGAGCCTCACCTGGGTGTGGGCGGCGCTCATCGCCGATCACTTCGCGCGAATGCTCATCAACGGCGGCGTCTTCCTCTTTGGCCGCTGGGACAAGAAGACCGGCCCGGGCCTCGGAAAGGGCTTCGGAATCCGTCCCTCAGCGAAGCCGCCCGATCGGCTCGCCTGAGAGATGCGTCCCTCAGCGAAGCCGCCCAATCGGCTCGTCTCAGAGACGGGTCGCTCAGCGAAGCCGCCCGATCGGCTCGTCTCAGAGACGGGTCGCTCAGCGAAGCCGCCCAATCGGATCGGCCGACCGTCGAGCCGCTCGGCGAGGGGAGCCCGCGCCTCCACGATGCCGATCGCCCGGTCAGCGCGAGCAATCACCCTGCCCCGCCGAAGGATGCGGCCGTTCGTGAAGCTCGTGAATCTGCCGGCGCAAGAGACCCGGTCACGAGCGAAGCCGACTGTTCCGCGAGCGCGAGGAACTCGCTCATCACCGAAGCTCACGACCCTGCCCTCGCGAACACAACGTCGAGCCGATGGTCGAGTCCCACGGCACGATTCTCCAGCCGGTCTCGACGAACATCCAGCCGATCGCTCCGCAGTGCTCGTGCACCGATATAGCGAAGGCGACATCACGCGCACCTGCACTAGCGGCGGGATCGTACCGCTCAATTAGCTCGCCGTCGGGGGCTGCGCTGCCTCGCCGACCATCGGGTTCGCCTCGTCGCTCGCTGGCTCGGGTCGGGCTGGTGCGCCGGGATCATCGTCCTCCGAAGCTCGCTCGACCACCTCGATCGCCATCTCCAGGGTCGCCCCCACGAGATGGTTGATCTGACGGATGGCCTCGTAGACCCCGGCCACGGTCACGTCGTGAACGAGGCGCACCCCGCGCGCGGCCGGAGCGATCGGCGCGACGTGATCGAGCACGTCGAACGGACGCGAGGCCGTCGCTCGGTGAACACGCTCCACCGCGCTCGCCCCTTGATCGACCGCGTCTTCGATGAGCGCCCTCAAGCCTCTGAGTCGGTTCGCGGTCGTCATCGGTTCGCTCCCTTCGTCGTCCGCTTCGTCTTCGTTCGGTCGTTCGTTCGCGTCAGCGGCACCAATTGCGGATCGCTGCGTAGACCTCGGCGTCTCGCGCCAGCATGATGTGACTCATTCCGTCGAGCACCTTCACGTGGCTCGGCGGCAGAGCGCCGCTCGCGGGGTCGACGAGCCCGGCGGTCGCGCTCCGCACCGGCACCAGGGAGTCGCCGAAGAGCGTCGCGAGCCACGCGCTGCGGGCGAGCGTGCCGGCGACGAGGTAGTGCTGGATCTCCGGGAGCAGCGGCACGGGGTGGTTCGGATCGCGCAAGCGGTCGCTGCCCCGCGCAGCGTTCGCCGCTCGATCTTCGTGCCGGAGATCGGCGTCGCCCAGGTCTTTGAGGCCATCGCTTCGCAGATCGGCGATCTCGCCGACGAGGCGGGCGTACGGATCGTCGATCGTTCGCAGGAGCCTCGAGACGGTGCGGCCCACTCGCTCGAGCGGAGCTCCGAGGTGCGGCGTTCCCACGTAGATGGCCTTCTTCACGAGCGGCAGCCACGCGCGGCGTTCGAGGCGCGCCACGTGGCAGGCGCTGCGGATGACGAGCCCTCCCATGCTGTGACCCACGGTCACGAGGCTCTCGATGGGCACCGGGTACGCCGCGACGAACGCGTCGAGAGCGCGCGATAGGTTGGCGCCGTTGTCGGCGATGGCGAGGCCGGAGTTGTAGCGAACGTAGAGGGGCGTGACTCCCAGGTCCCGCGCGAGCAAGGTCCCGTAGTCGGTGCCGTCGGACATCGTCCAGATGGTCTCCGTCGACATCAATCCGTGAACGAAGATCGCCACGTGGGGAGAAGCCTCTGGAAGCGCGCGCGTCAGAGCGGCGCGTTCGAACGCGAGGGGCACATCGTCACCCGACCGCGCGACGAGGGCCATGGTCGTCGCGAGCCCGTTCCCGGTGCGAACGAGGTAGTCGCCGATGGCGCCGTTCAGGATCGCGAGCGAAGCCTCGAGTTTCCTTCCCATGCTCCCGTCCGTTCCCTCTCCCTCTCCGCCGACCCACGGATCAGAGCCACATGTGGGGAGAGATAGCATGCTCCAGGGATTATTGCTTCCAGAGCCGGGTCTGCTCGAGGAGCTTGGCTACAAGCGCCGTCCAGCCGGTCTGGGTCCGGGCCCCGAGGCCCTCGCCGGTGTCGCCGTTGAAGTACTCGTAGAACGAGAGATGATCCCTGAAGTGGGGGTCGCGCTGCACGAGGTCCCGCGGGCCGTGGCCGGGACGCCGGCCGTCGGCGCCGATGGCGAACAGCGCGATGAGTCGCCGCGACAGCTCGCGAGCCACCTCCGACAGGGTCATCATCTGGCCGGAGCCGGTGGGGCACTCGACGCGCAGCGAGTCGCCATAATAGTGATTCAATCGCTGAAGCGACTCGATGACGAGGTAGTTCACCGGCATCCACACGGGCCCGCGCCAGTTGGAGTTGCCGCCGAAGAGCCCCGTTCGCGACTCCGCGGGCTCGTAGTCGACCCGGTAGACGGCGCCGTCGATGACCAGCTTGTAGGGATCGGCCAGGTGCGTCCGCGAGAGCGAGCGTACGCCATAGGGCGAGAGAAACTCGGTCTCCGCCAGCATGCGCGAGAGCACCCGCACGAGGCGCGTGCGATCGACCAGGGCGAGCAGCCGGCGCTGACCTAGGCCGGGGACCTCCATCATCGGGCAGTGCTCGGCCAGCTCCGGCCGGTTCTGCAGGAACCAGCGCGCGCGCCGCCAGAACGCCTCGAAGCGCTCGACCGAGTCGGATTCGAGCGTGGCCACGGCGAAGAGCGGCGTGAGCCCCACCATCGACCGCACCCTCATGGGGAGGCTCTCGCCCGACGGCCGGCGCATCACGTCGTAATAGAAGCCGTCGGTCTCGTCCCAGAGCCCCCCGTCGTCGCCCGCGATGTGATTGGTCGCGTGCGCGATCAGCAGAAAGTGCTCGAAGAACTTGTTCGCGACGTCTTGATAGCTCGGACTCTCGCGGGCGAGCTCGAGGGCGATGTCGAGCATGTTGAGGCAGTACATCCCCATCCAGCTGGTCGCGTCGGCCTGCTCGAGGGTGCCCCCGCCGGGGAGGGGCTTGCTCCGGTCGAAGACGCCGATGTTGTCGAGCCCGAGGAAGCCGCCCTCGAAAACGTTTCGTCCGAGGGTGTCCTTGCGGTTCACCCACCAGGTGAAGTTGAGCATCAGCTTGAGGAAGATCGACTCGAGGAACGCCCGATCGGCCCGCCCGGTCGTGCGGCGCTCGATCTGGTACACGCGATACGCGGCCCACGCGTGCACGGGCGGGTTCACGTCGCCGAGTTGCCACTCGTAGGCCGGTATCTGCCCGCTCGGGTGCATATACCACTCGCGGACGAGGAGCGTGAGCTGCTGCTTCGCGAAGTCGGGGTCCACGAGCGCGAGCGGAATGCAGTGGAACGCGAGATCCCACGCCGCGTACCACGGGTACTCCCACTTGTCGGGCATCGACAGGACTTCGCTGTTGTAGAGATGCCGCCACTCGTGGTTCCGGCCCGCCTTGCGCTGGCGCGGCGGGCTCGGCTGCGCGTCGTCTCCGCGGAGCCAGCGCTCGACGTCGTACCCATAGTATTGCTTGCTCCAGAGGAGCCCCGCGACCGACTGCCGGAAGATCCGTCGCTCGTCGGCGGTCAGCGCCGCGGGCGTGATTGTCTCGTAGAACTCGTCGGCCTCGCGGAGGCGGGTCTCGAACACGGCGTCGTGATCGGCGAAGGCCTGCGCGCCGAGGGCCTGGCCGCTGTAGCGGAGGCGCAAGGTCACGCTCTCTCCGGGCCCGACGGTGCGCGAGAACCGCGCGCCGACCTTGGTGCCGCGCGTCGCGTCGACCGCGCCCGCCAGGCCTCGAACGACGGCGTCGTTGAAGGCGTCCTTGACCCTCGCTCCCTTGTTCGGCGAGTTCCAGAGCCGTTCGGTGTTGGAGTCGTTCTCGGTGAAGAGGAGCTCGTCGGCGCCCTCGACGTGAAGCCAGAAGCTCCCGAGGTGGGGTTCCCTGGTCTCGACCACCGAAACGTCGCCCTCGGACTCGAGCGCCACCATCTCGGGTCGTCCGGCGCCGGGGGCCCAGCTCCACGTGTTGCGAAACCACAGCTGGGGGAGCACGACGAGCGGGGCCGCAGCCGGACCGCGGTTCGTCGCCGTGATCCGCACGAGGAGATCGTCGACGTCGGCCTTCGCGTATTCGACGACCACGTCGAAGTACCGGTGCTCGGCGAAGGCCGCCGTGTCGAGGATCTCCGGCTCGGGGTCGCCCTTGCCCGCCCCGCGCGCGCGCGCCCGGAGCTCGTCGTAAGGGAACGCGCCCTGCGGATACTTGTAGAGCGCACGCGCGTAGCTGCACGTCGGCGTCGCGTCGAGGTACCAGTAGAGCTCCTTCACGTCCTCGCCGTGGTTACCTTCACGGCCCGAGACCCCGAACAGGCGCTCCTTCAGGATCGGGTCGGCGCCGTTCCACAGGGCCACGCAAAAGCAGACGAGACCCCGGTTGTCGCACACGCCGAAGAGACCGTCGTCGCCCCACCGGTAGGCGCGCGCTGCGGCGTGATCGAACGGGAAGTAATCCCAGGCTTCGCCGTCGGCCGAGTAGTCTTCACGCACCGTTCCCCACTGGCGCTCCGGGAGATACGTCCCCCAGCGGCGCCACTTGCGATCGCCCCCGAGCCGCGCCTCCGTGAGCCGGCGGTGCTCGGCAGTGGAGTGCGAATGGGGGAGACGCGGCGAAGGCATTGGCCGAACATATCCCGGGCATGCGCCCGACGAGCCGGTACGGGTCGCGGGGCCGCGGGACCGAGGGGGCGCCTGCCGGCGTGGCAAAAAGGTCGTGGCAAAACGCACCAATCGAACTGGGCGATTCATTCTCGGCTTGAGGAGCCTCGACGCCGGAGTAACTGTCTAGCTTGGCTGCTTGCGCCGATACGGCAGCACGCATGACGCTGCGTCAGGCATCGACTTCACCCGCTTCGAAAAGGCCGTCTGATGACGATGAAGAGCAACGGGCACGGCAACGGGGTTTCCACGGACGGCTCGGTCAAGTCGGCAAAGGGACGCGGAGCGGCGAAGGCTGCACCCGTTCACCCCTCGGCCCGGAAAGCGATGCGCTCCGAACGAACCGAGTGGGACCGCCTGTCGGTCCGCAGCCGCGGCGAGGTCGAGCACTTCGTCGAGTTGCTCAAGGCGGTCAAGCAAGGCGACTTCAGCGTCCGCTTCGACAGCGACAAAGACGGGCTGCTCGGCCGCGCGGGCGAGCTCCTGAACGACATCATCGGCCTCAACGAGCACATGTCGACCGAGCTCGTTCGCGTGGGCAAGGTCGTCGGGCAAGAAGGCAAGATGCACGAGCGGGCCTCGGTCGGCCCCGCCAAGGGCTCGTGGGCCATGGGCATGGCGTCGCTGAACCAGCTCATCGCCGACCTGGTCGCGCCGACGAACGAGGTCGCGCGCGTCATCACCGCGGTCGCCCGGGGTGACCTCTCTCAAAAGATGGTCCTCGAGATCGAGGGCCGGCCGGTGCGAGGCGAGTTCCTCCGCATCGGAACGACCGTCAACAGTATGGTCGATCAGCTCAACTCGTTCGCCGCCGAGGTCACGCGCGTCGCGAAGGAGGTCGGTAACGAGGGTAAGCTCGGCGGACAGGCCGACGTCAAAGGCGTCTCGGGCACCTGGAAAGACTTGACCGACAACGTCAACGGGCTCGCCGCCAACCTGACGGCCCAGGTTCGTAACATCGCCAAGGTCACCACGGCCGTCGCCAAGGGCGACCTCTCGCAGAAGATCACCGTCGACGCGCGAGGCGAGATCCTGGAGCTGAAGAACACGATCAACGTCATGGTCGATCAGCTCTCCTCGTTCGCCGCCGAGGTCACGCGCGTCGCGAAGGAGGTCGGCACCGAGGGCAAGCTCGGCGGGCAGGCCGAGGTCAAGGGCGTCTCGGGAACGTGGAAGGATCTCACGAACAACGTCAACGTCCTCGCCGCGAACCTGACGACCCAGGTCCGCAACATTGCGAAGGTCACCACGGCGGTCGCGCGAGGCGACCTCTCCCAGAAGATCACCGTCGACGCGCGCGGCGAGATCCTCGAGCTCAAGAGCACCATCAACACGATGGTCGACACGCTCAACTCGTTCGCCGCCGAGGTCACGCGCGTCGCGAAGGAGGTCGGCACCGAGGGCAAGCTCGGCGGGCAGGCCGACGTCAAAGGGGTCTACGGCACGTGGAAGGACCTGACCGACAACGTCAACGTCCTCGCCACGAACCTCACCGTGCAGCTCCGCGACGTGTCGAAGGTCGCGACGGCGATCGCCAACGGCGACATGACGCAGAAGATCACGGTCGACGTCAAAGGGGAGATTCTCCAGATCAAAGACGTGATCAACAAGATGGTCGATCAGCTCAACTCGTTCGCCGCCGAGGTCACGCGCGTCGCGAAGGAGGTCGGCACCGAGGGCAAGCTCGGCGGGCAGGCCGAGGTCAAGGGAGTCTCGGGCACGTGGAAGGACCTGACCGACAACGTCAACATCATGGCCTCGAACCTCACCAAGCAGGTGCGCGGCATCGTCAAGGTCGTCACCGCCGTGGCCGACGGCGACCTGAGCCAGAAGTTCGTGCTCGAGGCGAAGGGCGAAGTCGCCGCGCTCGCCGAGACCATCAACAACATGACCGACACGCTGCGGATCTTCGCCGACCAGGTGACCACCGTGGCCCGCGAAGTCGGCATCGAAGGTCAGCTCGGCGGGCAGGCCAACGTGCCTGGCGCCTCGGGGGTGTGGAAAGACCTGACCGACAACGTCAACGTCATGGCCTCGAACCTCACCAAGCAGGTGCGCGGCATCGTCAAGGTCGTCACCGCGGTCGCAAACGGCGACCTGAAGCAGAAGTTCTTGCTCGAGGCGAAGGGCGAGGTCGCGGCGCTCGCCGAGACGATCAACAACATGACCGACACGCTACGCACGTTCGCCGATCAGGTGACGAGCGTGGCGCGCGAGGTCGGTATCGAGGGCAAGCTCGGCGGGCAGGCTAACGTGCCCGGCGCGCAGGGGACGTGGCGCGACCTGACCGACAACGTGAATCAGCTCGCCGGGAACCTGACGTCTCAGGTCCGCGCCATCGCCGAGGTGTCCACGGCCGTCGCCAAGGGCGACCTCACGCGATCGATCACGGTCGCCGCGCAGGGCGAGGTCGCCGCCCTCAAAGACAACATCAACCAGATGATCGGCAACCTGAAGGACACGACGCACCAGAACCAGGAGCAGGACTGGCTGAAGACGAACGTCGCGAAGTTCTCGGGGATGATGCAGGGGCAGCGGAGCGTCGAGTCGGTCGCGCAGCTCATCATGTCGGAGCTGACCCCCCTCGTCGACGCGCAGCAGGGCGCGTTCTACATGATGGAAACCGACGAAGAAGACCGCGGCGCGCGGCTGCAGCTCATCGCCAGCTACGGGTTCGGCGGCCGCAAGACGCTCTCGAGCAGCTACAAGATGAAGGAGAGCCTCATCGGGCAGTGCGCGTTCGAGAAGAAGCGCATCTTGCTCGGCGCGGTCCCGGAAGACTTCATCTACATCGCGACGGGCATGGGCCAGGCCACCCCGCGGAGCGTGGTCGTGCTCCCGGTCCTCTTCGAGGGCCACGCCAAGGCCGTCATCGAGATCGCCTCGTTCAAGCAGTTCAGCTCGAACCACCTGAACTTCCTCGACCAGCTCATGGCGAGCGTCGGCGTCATCTTGAACATGATCTCCTCGAGCACGCGCACCGAGGAGCTCCTGCAGCAGCTGAAGACGTCGAACGCCGAGCTCGAGGCGCAGGCCGCGGAGTTGAACGACAAGGCCGAGCTCCTCGAGGTGAAGAACCAGGAGGTCGAGCTCGCGAGCCGCAGCCTCGAAGAGAAGGCCGAGCAGCTCCAGCTCATCTCGAAGTACAAGAGCGAGTTCCTGGCGAACATGTCTCACGAGCTGCGGACGCCGCTCAACAGCTTGCTCATCCTCTCGAAGATGCTCGCCGACAACCGCGACGGGAACCTCACCCCCGAGCAGATGAAGTTCGCGCAGACGGTGTTCACCTCGGGCAACGATCTGCTCCAGCTGATCAACGAGATCCTCGACCTCTCGAAGGTCGAAGCCGGCAAGATGCCGATCGATCCGCAGACGTTCGCCCTCTCGCAAGTGCACGAGTACCTCGAGCAGACGTTCCGGCACGTGGCCAACCAGAAGGAGCTCTCGTTCGAGATTCGAATGGAGCCCAACCTGCCGTCGGCGGTCTTCAGCGACATCAACCGGCTGCAGCAGATCCTGAAGAACCTGCTGTCGAATGCGTTCAAGTTCACCTCCCGCGGCGGCGTCACGCTGACCGTGAAGCGATCCGGACGCGAGCACGGCGACGGGGTCCTGTCGTTCGCCGTGACCGACAGCGGGATCGGGATCCCCGTCGAGAAGCAGAAGCTGATCTTCGAGGCGTTCCAGCAGGCCGACGGCACGACGAGCCGCAAGTACGGGGGCACCGGCCTGGGGCTCACCATCAGCCGCGAGATCGCCCGCCTGCTTGGGGGGTCGATCGACGTGGTGAGCGCGCCCAACCAGGGGAGCACCTTCACCTTGCTCTTGCCGCCGCGCTACGCGGGCGCCGAGGCGCCGACCCGCGACGAGGCCCAGGTCGAGTCGCGGCCACCGGTGCCGCCGCTGCCCCAAGACGCCCACCTGGCGGGGCTCAAGGTGCTCCTCGTCGACGACGACGTCCGCAACCTCTTCGCCCTCCAGTCGGCGCTCGAGGAACACGGGATCCATGTCCTTCACGCCGACAACGGCCGCGTCGCGATCGAGCTCCTGAAGCAACATACCGACGTCGACCTCGTGCTCATGGACACGATGATGCCGGAAATGGATGGGCTCTCGGCGACCCGCGCGATCCGCGATATCGTCGAGTACCGTTCGATGCCGATCATCTCGCTGACGGCCAAGGCCATGAAGGGCGATCGCGAGAAGGCGATCGCCGCCGGCGCGACCGACTACGTGACGAAGCCCGTTGACGCAGAGCGACTCCTCGCCGTCATTCACTACTGGGTGAGCACACCGAACGCGACACAAGACGCCTGACCGGACGCAAAACGTGCGACCGTGGACCCCGCGACCGTGAACAAGAGCCCCAGGATGGAACAAGCTCCTCGTGCAGGCCCCCCGAGCAAGGCGCCCCCGCAGAGCCCCGACCGCGTCCTGCTGGTCGACGACTCGCCGGCCAACTTGCTCGCGCTCCAGGCCGTGCTCAAGCCGCTGGGGGCCGTGCTCGTCGAGGCCCGGTCGGGCGCCGAGGCGCTCGAGAAGGCCGCCCTGGGGTCCTACGCGGTCATTCTGCTCGACGTGCAGATGCCCGACATGGACGGCTTCGAGGTCGCTTCGCGGATCCGGGCGATGGACTGGGGTCGCGAGGTGCCGATTGTCTTCTTGACGGCGATCCATCGCGACGAGCAATACGCGCGCAAGGGCTACGCCACGGGCGCGGCCGACTACATCACCAAGCCCTTCGACGCCGACATCTTGCGCGCGCGCGTGAAGGCGTTCGTCGACCTCTTCCGCCAGCGCGAAGACCTCCGCCGGCGCGACGTAGCCGTCCACACGCGCGAGCGCGACGAAGCCATGCGGCGCCTCGTGGCCTTCGAGCGCATCGCCAGCGCCGCCCTCGAAGAGGGCGATCTGCCCGCGCTCCTCCACAAGCTCCTCGGGGTGTTCCTCGAGGCGGCCGACAGCGCCGACTCGGCCGTCATCTTCCTTCGCGAGGGCGACGCCCTCCGGGTTGGCGCTTCCATGGGTCGCACGGCCGACCGCACGGGACGCACGGTGGCCATCGGCAGCAGCTTCGCCGGGGTCATCGCCGCGACCGGCGAGCCGCTGTTCCTCGAGAATGCCGCGTCCGAGGAGGCCGGCGTACGGTGCCTCTTCGGCGTTCCCCTGATGCACGACGGCGACGTCATCGGCGTGACGCAGATTGGCTCGACCAAGAGCGACGACATCTCCGACGTCGAGCGGCGGCTCCTGCGCGCCATGGCCGAGCGCGCGGCGTGGGCCGTGGCGCAGCGCCTCCGGTTCGATCGCTTCCACGCCGTCCTGATGTCCGTGCCCGCGATCGTGTCGATCGTCCGGGGGCCGGATTTCGCGTGCGAGTTCTCGAACCTGGCGCATCGCCGGCTCTTCGGCGACCAGGACGTCGTCGGGAAGCCCGCCGCCGCGCTCGGGGCGACGCCAGAGATTCTCGCGATGTTCGAGCGCGTGCAGTCGACCGGACAGGCCGTGACGGCCACCGAGTACCCCATGGTCGGCACCTTCGGCTCCGACGACAAGCCTCGGCGGCGCTTCTTCGATTTCTCCGTGCAAGCGATGCGCGGGCAGGTCGGCAAGGTCGAGTCCGTGCTCTGGTTCGCGATCGACGTCACCGATCAGGTCCTGGCCCGCGACGCGGCCGAGAAAGCGGCCCGCGAGCGCGCGCGTCTGCTCGACAGCGAGCGCGCCGCGCGGGCCGAGGCCGAGGTCGCGAACCGCGCCAAAGACGACTTCCTCGCGACCGTCTCGCACGAGCTCCGGACACCGCTCAACGCCATCCTCGGGTGGACCGTCGTCGCGCGACGGCAGGCGCCGGCCGAGCTCGAGCGGGCGCTCGGCATCATCGAGCGCAATGCGCGCGCCCAGACCCGCATCATCGAAGACGTCCTCGACGTGTCGCGCATCGTCGGCGGCAAGTTGCGGCTCGACACCGCTGCGGTGGACGTCGCGGCCGCGATCGAAAGCGCGCTCGAGACGGTGCGCCCCGAGGCGGAGGCCAAGAGGGTCACGCTCTCGGCCAAGGTCGGGGCGGTGGGCGTCATCGCTGCCGACGGCGACCGCCTCCAGCAGATCGTCTGGAACGTGCTCACGAATGCCATCAAGTTCACCCCCGACGGAGGCACGGTCGATCTCGCGGCCGCGCGGCTCGGGCCTCGCATCGTCATCCGCGTGACGGACACCGGCGAAGGCATCGAACCTTCGTTCCTGCCCTATCTCTTCGAGCCGTTTCGTCAGGCCGACGGCTCGACGACGCGCCGCCACGGCGGGCTCGGGCTCGGGCTCGCGATCGTCCGGCAGCTCGTGCAGGCCCACGGGGGAACGATCCGCGCCGCGAGCGAGGGCATGGACAAGGGCTCGACGTTCACGATCGAGATCCCGGCCCGGTCCCTGCCGGCCATCACGCCTCGCGGGGCCAGCGGCGCCGGCGCCGAGGGCGACAGGCCGCCGCTGGCCGCCCCGAGCTCCGACACGCGCCTCGAGAACCTCAAGATCCTTGTCGTCGACGACGAGGAAGACGCCCGGTCGCTGGTCGACGAGATCCTGTCGGAGAGCGGAGCCACGGTGCAGTGCGCGTCGACCGCCCTCGAGGCCATCGAGCTCATCGCGTGCTTCCGCCCCGACGTGCTCGTTTCCGACGTGGGCATGCCCGACGTCGACGGCTTCGAGCTCATCGAGCGGGTGCGTCGTCTCCCGGCGGAGCAAGGCGGTCGGACCCCGGCGATCGCACTGACCGCCTACGGGCGCGCCGAAGACCTCGAACGCTCGGCCGCCGCCGGCTTCGGCATGCACGTCACCAAGCCCGTCGACCCGGGCGTGCTGGTGTCTGCCGTGGCCGGCCTCGCCGAAGCGCCTGCCCCCCCGACGGTTCGCCAAGCAGCGCCGCGTATCGGCCCCGAAGCGGAGTAAACTCCGGCGCAGTGACCGACCGCTCGCTCCCGCCTCTCGCGGTCCCGGCGACCATTCCCGTGCGCTTCCCCGACGTGGGCGCCACGCTGCGCTCGGCGCGCGGCGAATACCAGGTCACGTCGATCATCGGCTCCGGAGAGTTCGGCGCCGTCTACGAGTGCGTCGGCCCCTTCGACCAGGTGTACGCCGTCAAGATGGTCCGCCCGGCGAACCGCCCGTATGCCGAGGTGCGCGACGAGTGGTCCCGCGAGGTGCAGCACCTCATGTCGCTCCGGCACCCGAACGTCGTCTACATCTTCGACGCGTTCGAAGACGGCCATCTCTTCTACTTCGCGCTCGAGCGGTGCGACTACGCCCTCAGCTCGCTCCTCGGGCACCCGATGCGCGAAGGCTTCGTCATCGAGATCGCCCGCCAGCTGCTGGCCGCGATCCAGTTCCTGCACGACAACGACGTCGTTCACGATGATCTGCACCCTGGCAACGTGCTGCTCGTTCACGCGCGCGATCGGCACGGGCAGGACTCGCCCACCGTGAAGCTCAGCGACTTCGGGATCAGCAGCGAGCTCCGGGGGATGCCCTCGATCCGCCCGAACCTCGTGCACCATGCCGTCATGGCGCCCGAGATCATCGCGACCGGGTACACCAGCAAGCAGAGCGACATCTATCAGGTCGGCCTCTTGCTCTTCTGGATGCTCACCG